>Ga0307375_10001289_pt1 | contig 27716 bp, 31 predicted proteins | sample TR1MG_FD_202531 | JGI IMG/M metagenome (GOLD analysis project Ga0307375, IMG submission 202531) | Soil microbial communities from Risofladan, Vaasa, Finland - TR-1 | ecosystem: Environmental > Terrestrial > Soil > Coastal area > Acid sulfate soil | place: Finland: Risofladan, Vaasa | collected...
TGATGGATGGTCTGAAGGAAATCAATCTGCACGGTTATCTTCCTGTTCTCGTGATCAGCGCCCAGCCGAATCACAAATTGCGCGCGCTCTCCGCCGGCGCGAAGGATTTCATCACCAAACCGTTCGATCTGGTCGAAGTGAAGACGCGTATCCGCAACATGCTGGAAGTGCGGTTGTTGTACAAACAAGTCGAACATTACAGTCAAAAGATGGAAACCCTCGCGTTATATGACGCATTGACCGGATTGCCGAACAGGCGGCTGTTGATGGACAGACTTTCGCTGGCTATTGCTCATGCGCACAGGAACAGGAGCACCATGGCAGTGCTATTTCTGGATTTGAACAAGTTCAAGCAGGTCAACGACAGTCTGGGTCACGATGCGGGTGACATGCTGTTGAACCAGGTTGCCGCCCGCCTGATAGCCACGGTGCGTCAGGAGGACACCGTGGCGCGTCTGGGCGGAGACGAATTCGTGATCGCGCTGTGGGAATTAACCCAGGCAGATGATGTGGCCAGGCTGGCGTCAAAAGTGGTGCAAGACCTGTCTAAACCCTATCTGATCCAAGGCCATGACGTGCACATATCCGCCAGCGTCGGGGTCGGAATTTATCCCATCCATGGCGAGGATGGGGAAACGTTGATGAAGAGCGCGGATACGTCGATGTACGAGGCCAAGCGCATGGGCAAGGATGACTGCCACAACCCGGCGCGAATTGACCTGCCGACGATATTACATGGTTGAAGCAAGCCGTTTGCATAGGGTCGGGTTGCAGTTCAAAACTAATTATTGAAAGCCACTTTTGTCTTATAGCGAAGATATTCTTAACGCCAACATTCTGATCGTGGACGATCAGTTAGCCAATGTTCAGCTGCTTGAGGAAATGTTGCATGATGCTGATTTCCGGTGTCTTACCTCGACAACTGACCCTCATGAAGTATTGGGGTTGAACAACAAGAACCATTACGACCTGATTCTGCTCGACTTGCAGATGCCGGACATGGACGGCTTCGAGGTGATGGAAGCCCTCAAGGAAAGCGAAACGGACGGCTACCTGCCGGTGCTGGTGATCACTGCCCAGCCGGATCACAAGCTGCGCGCGCTTGCCGCCGGGGCGAAGGATTTCGTTGCCAAACCGTTCGACCTGATCGAAGTCAAGACGCGGATCCGCAACATGCTGGAAGTGCGGTTGTTGTACAAGAAGCTGGAGAATTACAACCAGGAACTGGAACAGACGGTGCAGCGGCGAACCGCCGAACTGAGAGACAGCGAGGCGCGCTTTCGCCGCCTGACCGAACTGTCATCGGACTGGTACTGGGAACAGGACGAGAACGGCCACTTCACCAAGACCTCTGGTCCGGTGTTTGAAATGCTCGGTATCCGGGTCGATGAAGCGCTGGGCAAAAGACGGGAAGATTATGGCGCGGTGTGGAACGCGGCCGAGCGGGAACAACTGGACGCGAAGCTGTCGGGGAGAAAGCCGTTCCTTGATTTTGTGTACAGCCGCACCAATGCCAAGGGTGTGCGGCAATACCTGATGGTGAGCGGTGAGCCGATGTTCGACCCGGCCGGCCGATATACCGGCTACCGCGGCATCGGCAAGGACGTGACCGATTCGATGCCCGTCGATCATGATTCTGCCCTGACACATTAGATGCCTTTAAGCCAGGGAACGCTTGATACCTGGGCTGGTAATCTCAACGAAAGTCATCTGATTCTGTTACAAGGCGGTGCCAAAGATATTTACTCCGCTTGGTCAGGCAATAATGAAAGCGCCCGCAATCCTGCGGGCGCTGACCTGAATCGACACGTACAGTGTTACTGTATCGAGCGCGTGAACGGAAACACTTTGGTATAGCCGAGAATGTCCGTTATCAGCAGGACGACGAAAATAGTGAGTAATACCTCCAGGACGCCACCGTCGCCGCCGGCGGGCAACTTGTCCATGTTGCCCGCAATCTTGTGTACCTCTTCGTCAGTCAGAGCAGCCACGCGCGCCTTGGTGGCATTTGCATCTATCCCTTGAGCCTGCATTTGCTTGCGCACATCCTCGCGGTCAAGGAAGGTGCTGATACGCTCGCGTTCGGACTGGGACTGCACGGATGGCACGGCCTGGTCAGTTGTCACCATCACGGCATAGGTCGACTGGAGCGGTACAGCAAAGCTCAAAACACTGGCGATCAGCAAGCGGCTGGTCATACGAATAATACGTGTGCACATTTTGCTCTCCCGATAAATTTTCACAAATTCAGATATTCATGTACTACATTTGTCCGGATAAAAGGTAACCATGATTCATGCAAAGCTGCTTTGGTAATGGGTCAGGTTCGACGGTAAAAGATCAACTCGTTTTTTGATCTTCGATACAATAAATAAACATGCGTGGACCAGCCCAGAACAAGTCCCAACAACAATGCGAAAAATATCAACAACGCGCTTGATATTGAAGCTCGCCAGAACAGGAAGCGAACCTCTACCACGGCAACATTTTGCGCGATAAAAATCACCGCCATGCCCGAGAGTACAAGTACCAGTGCCAGTTTGGAATTAATCATGTGGTTCCCTTCATGCATGGTTAAATCGGTCGTAGAGACAGATGATCCCGGCAGTGTGACCAGCCGGTCTATTTGAATGTGGATCGGGCAGCTTCCACACCAGTCTTGAGCTCATCCCAGATATTGTCTGCTGTTACCTTGACCTGATCCCATGCCGCACCGCTGGCCTTGCCCAGTTCCTGCATTTTTGCGGATGCCGCACTCTGTTTGGCGCGTAGCTCACCGAGTTGCCTGGCACGCTGGACCTTGATGTCGGCGCTGGTGCTCTCCAGCTTGGCTTCCAACAGGTTTATCTGGGCGTCCCATTCCTTTAGTTGCGCTGCCAATTTCTGCTGGTAAGCTTTCTGGATTTCCATGGCCTGCTCCTGCGCGGGTTGATGACAATGACATCTCATTAATTCGACTTTACCACCAGATGGTTTTCAACATCACTTACACCGGCCACCGCACTCGCCAGCTCCCTGGCCCGGTTGCTGATCGACTGGGAATCGACCGAGCCGCTCAATGTCACCACGCCCCCTACGGTATCGACACTGACTTGCAGCGTCTTGATGCCGGGTTCGGCAAAAATGGCCGCTTTGACCTTGCTGGTAATCTCGGCATCATCGATGGCCATGCCGGCTTTTGCTGTTTGCGCATCCAATTTGTCACCGACATTATCGGCGGCTGAACCTATTTTTTCACCGACCTTGTCGACAGTCTGGTCTATCTTTCTGCCGGCAGTCTCTGCCGGTCCCGGCTTGTCGCATGCGGCAAGTCCAACCATCATCAGCAGCGAAACGCCGATCAACTTTATATTCTCGGCGACTTTCATTCTGATTCTTCCTGATGCGTGATTGATATTGCCGAAAGACCACGGTCGTTACTTGACCTGAATCCCATCCCTGACCAACGTTACGCCGTCAATATATCGTGTGAGTTCAGTCGCCGTATTTTCGGCGGCATCGGATTTGACGAAGCCGGTCAACAGCACAACGCCTTTGGAAGTCTGGACCTTGATCTGGGCAGATTTCAATGTGGGTTCGTTATTGATCGCCTTGATCACTTTGCCGGTGATGACATCGTCTGCGCTTGCCTCCTTGGCTCCCTGCCTGGACGCGAATGATGCGCATCCGAGCATGGATGCCATTCCCAAGGCGAGGATGAAGGTCGCAACCCGTTTGTAACCTGTAGTAAGTTTCATGTTAATGCTCCTTGTATAAGGTAAATCATGGTCAATCCTGATCCGGCAGTTGCAATCCTTGTGTACCTTCGCTACGCCTTGCCAGGCGCATCGAAGGGCAATCACTTTTCAACTGACGGATTCACGATTAAATTAAATTGCTAACCTATCCCGATGCGATTGCTGACCGCGGTGCATCATTTGTTGGTTGGTCGTGTACCGGTAACGTCGACTTCCACGCGGCGATCAGGCGCCAGACAGGCCTGCAGTTTCTTGGTCGCTATCTTGCCTTTGCATTCACTGGGCTTGGTCAAGGGATTTGATTCGCCTGCTCCTCTGGCCGAGATCTTGTCGGCCGGTATCCCTGCGGATTCCACCAGATAGTCCTTGACCGCGTCAGCGCGGCGCTTCGAAAGCGCCATGTTGGAGGCGCTCGAACCGATCCGGTCGGTGTATCCTACTACCGTGATGACCTTATAGTTAGCACCCTTAAGATTGGCAGCAAACTCGTCGAGTGCACGTTTACCGGTAGGACTGATGATAGTCTTGCCGAATGCAAAAAGCGGATCTGTGCCGGAATCCACAGAGAAAACCACCTTGTATACAAAGACGACCTCCGGTGGTGGAGCAGGGGCATGAACTACCACAATCTCTTTTTCCGGCATCAGCACTTTTTCGACAGGGGCCGGCTTGGGATGATCGAAGTGATAGACCAGGCCGACCGAGTACATGTTGATGTCGCCCTTGTTGCCCACCGCATCATCGATGCGGTAGCGTTCCGCTTCGACGCGCATTCCCAGGGACCTGTTGAAATCATATTGCAGTCCCAGGCCGGCTTTGTAGTTTGTAGCATTCTTGCTGGGGTTCGGATTCGTTGGCATGTTAACAACTCCGCTGCTGGAGAATTCGTCCTTGGCTTGAGCGTATTGCAAACCCAGACGGCCGAACACAGAAAATCTGTCAGCAAGGGGAAGCATGCCGACGGCATCGATATTCAAGCCCTGAAGCTTGATATTTCCGGTCAGTGATCCGGCCGGCATCGTGGTCGCCGTATAACCGAACTTGCCCAGATTGAAGTAACCGCCTTCAACGGCAAAATTCCTGTTGAACTGGTACCCGCCAAAAAGCTTGTAGGCGGTGTCACTGTTGTTATCGTTGATAGAGACCGAACCCGGCAACTGGGCGGTGATCCGCGCATCGTCGATTTTGGCTCTCGATTGGCCGATATTGCCGCCCAAGTACCAGAATGCATCATCCGCCATCGCGGATGGGCTGCTCATTACAGCGCACCCCACCAGCCCCAGTGTCCCTACTGTTCTTGCTACTTTTTTAATTTTATTCATGTTGTTCATGTCGTTCTCCAAAATAATTTGGTGCAAATCATCGAGTGCCGCCCATTACGGGGCAGGGACGTTAACAGTGCTTGGGGATCCGTTCAAAGCAATCGTGCCGGCAGTGATCGCTCCGGCCAATATCCTGCCGTTGATCGTGGCGCCACCTGCAGAAGTAGCATCTCTGCCAGCTACGATGGTTCCAGAGAAGGTCGTACCTGATCCTACCGTTACATCCTGAGTAGGGACCCAGAACACGTTCTTGGCCTGAGCGCCACCCGTCAGTGTAACGTTGGCATTTGAGGTCAGCGAAGAACCTATCTGGAATACCCAGACGGCATTCGCATTACCCCCTCCGTCGAGAACGATTGGGTGACCAATCCCGACCAACATCGTGCTGCCAGAACAATAGACGCCTGGGGGAATGCCGGCAGGAGAAACATACAACGTACCCAGATCCGCAGTACCCACGTTTGTTGTACATGCCAGACCCTTGGCGTAGTTATACGCGGCCAACAGGTCGTTCCTGGCCTGGTGTGACACGGTGTCATTGATGTGTACCGCGCCGTTCACTATTGCCGGCGGGAATCCGGTCATAGAAGTACCCGGCTCCAACGAAACGTCCCCATTGATAATGGAGGCGCTGGCGGCAGTGATTGCGGCGGTTGCCATGAGCCCGAAAGTGCTGGCTGAACCCAGATTTACTGCACCGAGTGCGAGACCGTTACCTGTGGTAAAGTTCCATGGAAGTGTTACCGGCGGCACTACTGTTAATGACAATGGATTGCCTGCCAGGTCCGTGGCTCCAACCGTGATATCGGCGATATAGGTGGTGCTGGGTGAGAGATTGCTAGTTGGTGTAAAGGTCGCAATATTGGTCGCCGTATCATAAGAGTATGCCCCGGGTAATGTTCCCGATACGCCGCTTTGTGCAACCGTAAAGGTTGCAGAGCTGATCGTTGACGGATCCATCGCCTCGCTGAACGTTGCATTGACGGTGCTGTTGACCGCCACACCTGAGGCTGCATTAATAGGGAATTCTTTCATTACTGTGGGCGGGGTGGTGTCTAGCGCTCCCGCAGTAAAAGTCCACACATGGTTATTTGCCACAAGGGGAGTGCTTGAAATGCCTGCCAGTGCATTGCCTGCCAGATCGGTGGCTCCAGTCGTGATCGTGGCGGTATAGACCGAACCGGAAGTCAGATTAGCGCTGGGCTTGAAGTCAGCAATTCTGCTGCCAACTGTATAGGTGACGCCTAAGCCGGCTACCGCTACGCCGCTTTGTGCAAGCGTAAATGTTGTATTGTTGATCGTTGCCGGGGCCATATTCTCGGAGAAGGTTGCGGTGATCTTGCTATTGGCCGGCACGCCTGAGGCAGCATTAATAGGGATGGTAGCCGTCACTAGGGGCCGGGTCGTGTCGCCCGCTACATGTGGCACAACACCGCCACCACCTCCACCCAGGATCGGATCCTGACCACCGCATCCCGCCACCAAAGCGGCCATCAATAACGCCATCAGCCACATCAGTGGCTTGTAACCAACCAATTGGCTGCCGATGTTGGGCATCCTGATGGAATGGCTGGCAGCTCCACCAGTAATACTTTCGAATCTGTTCATTTCATTCTCCTCATATCTGATTCAGAAAAACATCGGTGCAAACGACCGACTCCATACTGGCAATTGCCCTAGCGAGCTAAGTCAATATTCTTTGTTGACTTGCTTAGCCTTTATTCGAGCTCCGGTTTGGTCTGTTCCGATTCAACTTCAACACCGGAACAACCGCAGCCAAGGCACAAGTCACAACACTTGTACTATTTCACCTCTGGCTACATCGCTCCGTGCGTTAGCGCACATAACGCAAATTATTTTTGAAACAGCTTTGTGGCATAAAAAAGGCCGTCTTGCGACGGCCTTTTATTCACTGCCTTACATCCTGATACTTGATAACTGGTTGAAAATGCCGCCAGCCTTACGGTTTGACGATTGTGTTGTTGGTCACGCCCACCGCGCCGAGCGCCAACACACGGCCATTAATCAAGGTAGTGCTATCGCCCAGTGTGGCCGCTCCACCCGTCAGGATGGTGCCCTTCCATATGACAGGTGTACCAACACTAGAGGTGATATTAGCTGAACCAACTACCCAATACACAGTGGTATTGAGAGCAGTCGCTGTGCCACCAGTCCCTGTGCCATATGCCACACTCGAACTCGCCGATGGGGTCAATGAACCGGTAGTGCGGATGATGTATACACCCGGGCCGTCCAGCGTCACTATTCCGGTATTAAGGATCGCCGCGTTTCCGCTGATGCAAGTTACGCCGGGCGTCAGAGCTACGCCGCTTAGATCACCGCCGATGCTGGGGCCGCAAGGAAACAGCGTAGTATTATTGGCGTCGTTAAGGACTGTTGTTAGATCGGCCATTGCGTTCACATACGCTGTCTCGGTACCGAGCGGGTAATTAGTGCCGCTGTTCACGGTAAGAGTACCTGCGATTGTTTCACCTGTTGCACCGACATCACCGGTAACCGTCGTCGCACCGGCATTGGTGAGCGTAGTTCCGGACAGCACGGCAAAGCTGGCTGCTGTTCCGAGGTTCGGTCCTGGCGGTGCGGTCACGGTCAAATCGGCTGTATTGGACACGGTGCCCATAGTGGCAGTGATGACGACCGGTGTGAGTGCGACGGTAGCAGCAACGCCGGATGCGGCACCAGTGTGCAGCCCGACTGTGGCCTTGGTGAGATCGCCTGAAGTCCAGCTGGCGGTCGTGGTCACATCGGGGTGTGACCCATCGGTATATGTCCCAGTCGCCGCAAATTGGAAAGTGCTGCCAGCCGCTACCACACCACTTGCAGGCGTTATTGAGAGCGACAACAATGCTGCATTGGTTACGGTCATTGCGGCTGTCGCGGTTTGGCCACCAATAGCGGCAGTGATGACGACCGGTGTAGCACTGGCAGTGACGCCGGTAGCAAGACCGGTATGCAGGCCGACTGTGGCGTTGCCGCTGGCGTCTGCAGTCCAGCTTGCGCTCGCGCTCGTTGTCACGTCGGCGGTTGACGCATCAAGATAAGTTGCAATCGCCGCAAATTGTTGAGTGGCACCAACCGGAGTCGAGATAGTTGCAGGCGTGACTGCGAGCGACGCCAGTGTCTGGTCTTGGGATATGATCACGGTATAGGTCGCCCATGTGCCATCGGCAGCGGTTACCTTGTAGGGTAGCGGAAGAGTGTAGTCATTTTGCGTTGAACCGCTTATCTGTGTCACCGAGCCTACCGTTACGCTGACCCCGGGGCTGGTCGTGTATGTCGCAATCATAGGCTTTAAGGTTGTCGCGTGCGGCACGGTCACCTTTATGGTCTTCAGGGTTTGATCGATCGTTCCTGTAGCCGTTCCTGTCGCTCCCGTTGACCAACCTATCGAAAAGGTGTTAATGGCCTTGGCTGAGTTCGAGAAGCTCGGGGCCGGGCTGCTACTGCCGCCGCCGCCGCACCCCGCCACAAAGGCGACCATTAGTAGCGCCATGAACCACATGAGTGGTTTTGTAAGGCTGTTGAATCTGTTCATTTTATTCTCCTAATATCTGTTTCAGAAAAAAATCGATGAAACGTTCGTCTCATTGCTGTTACCTTGCAAAAGGTGCTACATCTATCTCTGTTATTGACCTGTTCCGCTGATATACGAATCTCGGTTCATGGCATGTTCCGATTAAAAACGAATCAACCGGAGTGAAGGCACAACTCACAACGGTTGCACTATTTCACTTCTATGCACTTTGCTCCGTGCGTTAGCGCACATAATGCAAATTATTTTTGAAATAGCTTTGTGGGATAAAAAAAGGCCGTCTTGCGACGGCCTTTCATTCACTGTCACATCCTATACTGCATGCCTTATGGGGCCGTAACCGCATTACTATCCAGAGTGACTGCGGTCTGTGCCAACGCCCTGCCATGCAGCACTGCGCCGGTATTCAGTGAAATCAGCGTTTGACTCAAGATGATTCCGCTGAAGTCAGCCGTTGTGCCCAGGTTCACCTGGCCAGATACCTGCCAGAAGACGTTCTTGGCTTGAGCACCGCCGGTGAGATGAACTATGGCAGCGTTATTCACGGTGAGATTTTGTGCTATCTGGAAAATCCAGACATCATTTGCACCACCCGAAAGCGTAACGCCGGCATTTGTTATCAATACTCCGGAACTCCATTTGTAGAGGCCGGGAGCAAGTGTCATCCCGCTGATATCTCCGGCGCCCAGTTCGGTAGTAGCAGCCGGTACAGTCCTACCGGCAGCGTCGGTGAAGGCGGTTTCCATGTCGCCTACGGCTGTGGTCAAGTTAGAAGGAGTAGGTACGGCATAGTTGGATGCGAATATCTGTCCGGTTACCAATGACGATGTTGAAAAGATATTCGTGGAATCCGCGATCAGTCCAAATCCCGTAATGTAAGTCGCGGCGGCTGGACTAACTCCGATATCTCCAGTAACTGCGGTGGTTCCAGTGGTTGAAACGGCTGTTTTTGCCAGAATCACAAAATTTCCCGCAGTTCCAAGGTTAACTGGCGCTGGACCTTTTGCTACAGCCACGGTTACGGTTACGTTATATGTCGCCATTGAATTGTCGGCCGCGGTTACCGCGTACGCCACCGGATTGGTGAAGTCATTTGCCGTTGTACCGCTCGCCTGGTTCGTTGATCCCACTGTAGGTGCGCCCTGCCCAGTGCTTGTGAATGTCGCAACCAGTGCTGTTACGTCAGTCCCGAACGGCATGGTCACAGCAATGGTCTTTCCAGTTTCATTGATCGTCCCGACAACCCCGGCAATCGAATAGGCGGTAATGGCCTTGGCAGACGTCGAGGCAATGGTCACGGTAACGGTATAAGTCACCATAGTAGAATTTGCCGCAGTTACCGTGTAGACCACCGGGTTGGTGAAGTTATTCGCCGTTGTGCCGCTCGTCTGAGTCGTCGTGCTGACTTTTACGCCGGATCCTGTGGTCGTGAATGTCGCAACCAGGGCAGTTACGCCGGTCCCGTTCGGCACAGTCACCGCTATGGTCTTTGCCGTTTCATTTATAGTTCCTGTAGCAACTCCCGGAGTTCCTGTAGTCCAAGCAAGCGAATAGGCGGTAATGGCCTTGGCAGAGTTCGCGGCCACAGTCACCGTTACGGTATAAGTTACTGTTGTAGAATTTGCCGCGGTTACCTTGTAGGCCACCGGGCTGGTGAAGTCATTCGCTGTTGTGCTGCTCGTCTGAGTTGTCGTACCCACCTTTATGCTGGCTCCCGTGGTCGTGAATTTCGCGACCAGTGCCGTCACGTTTGTCCCGGACGGCATGGTCACCGATATGGTTTTTGCTGTTTCATTGATCGTTCCGGTAGCTCCGGCAAGCGAATAGGCGGTAATAACCTTTGCTGAACTCAGGGTCGGGCTCCCGCCGCTCCCACCGCATCCCGCCACTAAGGCGGCAAGTAGCAATGCCATCAACCACACCAGTGGTTTTTTGAGATTGTCGATTCTGTTCATTTTCTTCTCCTTGATTTAGGTAATTGCCTGCCGCTACGCCCATATTCACTGCTGGCTTGTATCGCGAATATATTTGTTAGTTTGGTCAGCTCCAAAACAAAACCGGAGCAACCGAAACGCTGGTACGCGGCGCACTGGTTGCAATATTGCACTTTCAGGGAAGATGCTCAGTACGCTAACGCACATTGGGAAAAATATTTGTGTGTTGAGGATTCAAAATCTGTTCACATTAATTTGGCGAGCTTCTCAGGTTGCCTTGCTAAAGGGGCATACGCGACGTTTACGGACATAATTTGGCAGTGAATTGGCACTTGGAAACGCCAATTTAAAGTGGAGAGGGAAGATGCCCATAAGCGCAGGATCATCTGCGCCATACATCATTGCCGAAATTTCGCATTATGAGCGCTAGCGCACAGAGCGCATCGCTGACCAAATGGAAAATCAGCGCAACATAAAATGACAAACTAATATCTTCCAATGTTTGCCACGGTTAACCGCGAATTTTGCGAAACGTGACAAGTGAGATGGAGAACCAGACGATGGAATTTGAGAAAACGCCTGTCGATGTAGTGGATGAAACTGAGCGGGATGATGACTCCGACTTTAATGCCGCACTTGAAGAGGTTGTCCAAGCCGTGGATCCCGCGGTGGTCACGATCGACGAAGCCCCTTACCTGCGTATCAATGTGGCGGTCGGCTTGCTGGCATTCATTGCGATTGTTGCTGCACTGTACCTGGCGCGCGCCTTCTTTGTTCCCCTGTTGATCGGCATACTCGCGAGCTATGCGCTCAGTCCGGTGGTGGAGTGGATGAAGCGGCGTCACATCCCGCGTTCTCTGGCAGCGGCGCTTGTGCTGTTTACACTGGTCGGCGGCATTTCCTGGATCGCGTACTCGCTGAGCGATGATGCCACGGCAATGATCGAGAAGCTGCCGGATGCCGCGCGCAAGCTGCGGCTGAGCTTGAGCGAAGAACGACGCCGCCCGACTGCGCTGCAAAACATGCAGGAAGCCGCCAAGCAGATCGAAGGCGCCGCCGCCGATGCCGGTGCAAACACGGACGCAAAGCAGGGGAAGCACGTGGTTTCCACCAAGGCAAACGAGCCTTCTACCTGGTTGCGCGATTATGCGGTTACACAGTCTGCGCTGCTGTTCACGGTTGTCAGTCAGGCGCCTATCGTGTTGCTGCTTACCTTTTTTTTGCTGGCCTCGGGCGGACATTTTCGCCGCAAGCTGGTGCAATTGGTCGGCCCGTCGCTGATACGCAAGAAGGATGCCGCACTGATACTCGACGAGATCGATGTGCAAATCCAGCGCTACTTGCTGACCATGATCATGTCGAATGCCCTGGTTGGAGTCGGTATCTGGCTCGCGTTCAGGGCGCTTGGAATGGAGCATTCGGCGGTATGGGGAGTCGCCGCCAGTGTGCTGCACTTCATCCCCTACCTGGGACCCGCATTGGTTGCTTTCGCCGGCGGCGTGGCGGCATTCATGCAGTTTGGAACGGTGCTGATGGCGCTGGCTGCGGCCGGCTTGTCGTTCCTGGTGGCGGGAGGGGTTGGATTCGTGTTCATGCCCTGGCTGCAGAGCCGGTTTGCCGGCGTGAACTCTGCGGTGCTGTTCATCTCCCTGTTGTTTTTCGGCTGGCTTTGGGGTGTCTGGGGCCTGCTGCTTGGCGCGCCGCTGGTCGCCATTGCCAAGGTTATCTGTGACCGGGTCGATGCACTCAAGCCGGTTGGAGCACTGCTTGGGCGTTGATTGCCGCGGGTAGGGAGGTTGGGAAAAAAGATACACTTTGTGCGGCAACGCACAGAAAGAAGCCTGGGTAGGGTAGATGATCTGTTCCGTGAAGCAGTACCCCGGTGGTGCGGTGGCAAGTTGCATCGTAGGTTACAGACTGTGCAACTGGATCGAATAGCAGTCTGTTGAACACTCTTCGCTCCGGTTCCTGGTTTAGGCGCCGCAGGACTCGTAAATTATCCAACAGAAAGGTGTCAATCATGCTCTTTACCATTGCAATTATTATGATCGTCTTGTGGCTGTTGGGTTTGATTACTTCAAGAACCATGGGCGGTTTCATACACATTCTGCTGGTGATCGCAATCGTGATAATTTTGATCAGATTGATTAACGGTTGACCCGTGCATAAAAGTAAATTTACCCGCAATAACCACTTGTCTCGTTTAAGCATCAACCATTCTAAATAAGGAGAAAAAAATGAACAATATCAGCAAGTACGTCGCCACTGCATTTGCCATCGGGATCATGATTGCAGCGCTATCCGGATGCGAGAAAGGCCCTGCGGAAAAAGCAGGAGCTGCAATCGATAATGCGGTACAAAAAACCGGACAGCAAGCCGACAAGGCAGGTGACAAGATCGGCGATGCGGTAGATAACGCCAAGAAATAATGCGGGTTGCCGGGAAGCGGTTAATAAGGTTTTAGGCAAGGCTTCTCTGAAAAATTTGAGAACAATATGAAACGGATTTTGATCGCAGCGGCGTTCGCCGCTACCACCATCAGCGTACCGGCCCTTGCTGCCGATGTTGGCGTCTCGGTCAGTGGCGGTCAACCCGGATTCTATGGCCTGCTGGACATCGGTATTTTTCCGCCACCACAAGTGATCTATCGTCAGCCTAAAGTAGTCAAGCGCGGAATAACAGACAATCGTCCGCCGGTCTACCTGCGCGTGTCTGCTGACCACACCAGACATTGGAGCAAGTACTGCCGCGAGTACAACGCAAGCGGGAAGTGTGTTTTGTTTTTTCAGAACAGATAGTACAACAGCGAATATGTTCTCCGTTACCCAGAATCAACATCGTGATCGCCGGGAAAACGTTCGTGACGAGCGCCGGAATGACCGGCGAGGCAATCAAAGCATTGATGGTCAGGTTGACAATCACGACCAAGGCAGTGATCACCGGGATCACAAGTGTGTTTAGCTGGAATCAGAAGGAGTAAAAATGACCGTTAGTACGATTCTATTGATTGTAGTGGTGTTGATGCTGATCGCTGCGATTCCGCGTTGGCCGCACAGCAGGTCGTGGGGCTATGGCCCGAGCGGGGGCATCGGATTAGTGTTGATTGTCCTTTTGATTCTGATGCTGATGGGACGATTGTGACGGGATCGGGAAAAGTCACCGCAAGAGCCAGAGGTTCGCTGGAATCAAAACGTAATATTTTTTCAATTATTAAGGAGTTAAGTCATGAGCGCGAAAAAAATTGTTGTTAAGCATTCCGATATCGCAGATTCCAAGGAAAAGCTCATTGATGATTTGCGATTGGTGGTAGAAGATGCCGAGGAACTGCTGCGCGCTACCGCCAACCAGGCGGGTGAAGGTGCGGCAGTTGCCCGGGCACGTATCCAGGAGAACCTGCAAGTGGTCAAGGGACGCCTTGCTTCAGCCGAAGATGCTCTGATTGAGCGCACCCGCGATGCTGCAAAAGATGCTGACCAATATGTTCACGATAATCCCTGGCAAGCGATCGGCATCTCAGCCTGTGTCGGTGCGATTGTCGGGATGCTGATCTCAAGGCGCTAAAGATTGTCTGAATCGGGAGGACTGTTGGAGTCGCTTAAAAGGATGACCGGCACCTTGCCGGTCATCTTCCAGACAAAGATATCTCTGCAGGTCGAGCACTATCCGTTTTCTCGCTTTTTGTGGCGTTATTGTGCGCTAGCGCACGGTGCTCAGCTGCGGAGAGGAGTTTAATTGTTATTGATGGTCCTCAGAGAAAGTTGTTTCCAATAGAGCCATCGAGATTTCGATCCGGCTGCTGTTAGAAAAATTGGGAAGTGGCATTCGCAATAAATATTCATTGCGATGATTGTGTTCAACGTTTAACTCAAGGGATGAAAAAAATGAAAAACTTTTACCTCCTTAAATCGTATCAAATGCACAGGTTATTCGTATTCGTAGCTGTTGCCATCTTTATGGCGGGTTGCGCAAGCGTTCCTGCGCCTACAGAACAAATGGCCGCTTCCAGGGCTGAAGTAAACAATGCAAGCAGCGCCGGGGGCAATGAGTTTGCACCTCTGCAGATGAAGTCTGCGATGGAGAAGATGGCTGGAGCCGAGCAGGCAATGGCAGATAAAAAATATGACCAAGCCCGGCAACTGGCGGAACAAGCACAGGTCGACGCCCAACTAGCTGAAGCGATGGCGCGTTCTGCCAAGGCGCAGAAAGCGGCGGACGCAGTGCAGGAAAGTAACCGCGTGCTGCGCCAGGAAATCGAACGCAAAACCAAGTAATCATCAATGGAGCTCATCATGAAAATAAATCGATACTTTCCCATTACTCTGATGGCAGTTGCGATTCTCGCCGGCTGCGCAGCATCAAAAAATTCATCTCTTACAGAAGCGCATAGCAGCTACAACAGCGCAAGTGCCGACCCCCAGGTCACGAATCTGGCAGCGGTTGAATTGCAACAAGCCAGCGTGACTCTGAATAAGGCGGATTCCGCCTTTAGCAAGGGTGAAAGTGCTGACAGAGTCAATCAATTGGCCTATATAGCCAGTCAGCAAGTGGCGATAGCTGAGGAAACCGCCAAGCGGAAAACAGCCGAATTAGCGGTGACCGAGGCCAGCGCCCAGCGCGGCCAAGTCCGCCTTGAGGCGAGAACGGCTGAAGCTGATGCGGCCAATCAGCAGGCGGCGATCGCGCAGGAAACCGCCTCTCAGCAAGCTGCCGCATTGGCGGCGGCAGGAGCCAATGCAGAGCGTGACCAGGCGCTTATTGCCCAACAGGAGAAGCAGCTCAAGGAGTTGAATGCCAAGAAAACGGCACGCGGCATGGTGATCACACTGGGCGATGTATTGTTCAGTACCAACAAGGCGCTGCTGGCATCTGGCGGCACGCGCAACGTGCAAAAGCTGGCTGATTTCCTCAAGCAATTCAAGCAATACAAAGTAATGATTGAAGGCTACACCGACAGCACCGGCAGCAACGACTACAACCAGAAGCTTTCTGTCCGACGCGCCGATGCCGTGCGGACGGCCCTGATCGACATGGGGATCGGCAGCGACCGCATCAATACCCGCGGTGATGGTGAGGCATTTCCGGTAGCCAGCAACAAAACGGCTGCAGGCCGTCAACAAAATAGGCGTGTGGAAATCATCCTCTCCGACGATAACGGCAACATTGCTCCACGTTAACAGTCTGTGAGGTGTCTGCGGCAAAACCTGGGCTATAAAGTCAGTCCAAAGCGTCTGTTCTTTGCGATCTTATAAGGAGTAGCAAAATGTCTGTGGGCGCAATTCTTTTGATCGTGGTGGTGTTGATGCTGATCGGTGCAATTCCAAGCTGGCCTCACAGCAGGTCGTGGGGCTATGGCCCGAGCGGAGCCATCGGACTGATATTGATTGTCCTGTTGATTCTGTTGCTGATGGGACGATTGTGAAGTGCCCGATATAACCCGCCGTATGGTGAATAGCTAATTGCAGTAACAGAACTTGATGATGAGCAACTTTGCGGTTTAATTTTGTATTAATTTAGGGAGATCGACCATGAAACAACTTAAATATTTTGCAGTATTTTTTATGACCTTTGCGTTGCTGTTTTCCTTGGGTTGCGCTTCCACGCCAACTAAGGAGGGTACTGGCGAGTATGTTGACGACAGCGTCATCACCACCAAGGTCAAGGCAGCCATATTCAACGAACCAACCTTGAAATCCGCTGAAATCAACGTGGAAACTTTCAAGGGTGTAGTCCAATTGAGCGGCTTCGTCGGTTCCCAATCCGACATTAACAAGGCGGTCGAATTGGCACACAGCGTGAAAGGTGTGACGTCAGTCAAAAATGACATGCGGACTAAGTGACGCAGTGTTGCAGGCACGTCGCTAATGTGACGGTGGCTGCCAATGCAATGATGGGTCGAGGCTGACAGAGTGGCGGGAAGAGATTTTTATGGAACTGGCTATAACCAATGACTTGCTGCGGATTTACAACAGTCGATAATTGGCAGCCTATCAGTATCGAAACGTCTATATTTTATAATTAGGAGTTAAGTCATGAACGCAAAAAAAATGTTTGTTAAACATTTAGATATCGCAGATTCCAAGGAAAAACTCATGGAAGATTTGCGATTGGTGGTTTCGGATACCGAGGAGCTGTTGCGTGCTACCGCCAATCAGGCGGGTGAAGGCGTTGCTGTGGCCCGGGCTCGCATCCAGGAGAATTTGCAGGTTGTCAAGGGACGCATGGTTTCAGCAGAAGATGTTTTGATTGAACGTACTCGCGATGCTGCAAAAGATGCTGACCGTTATGTTCGCGATAATCCCTGGCAAGCGGTCGGCGTATCGGCCTGCATCGGCGCGATTGTCGGCATGTTGATCTCGAGGCGCTAAATCGTGCCTGAATCAGGGGGGCTGATGGACTCGCTGAAACGGATGGCCGGCACCTTGCTGGTCATCTTCCAGGCGCGACTCGAACTGTTGTCGATCGAGATGGAGGAAGAACGCCTGAACATCAAGCAAATGCTGCTATACGCCAGCATCGCGCTGTTCTTCTTTGGATTGGCGATCTTGCTGCTGACGGCATTTTTCGTGGTGGTGTTTTGGGATAGCTACCGCCTGCAGGTATTGGCCGGCTTTATCGGGCTATATTTCGTCGCAGGAGCACTGGCATGGAACGCATTGCGCCGCGTGGCCAATCGGAAATCACAGTTGTTTTCTGCCAGCTTGGCCGCTTTGGCCGATGATCGCGACCAGCTTGCTCCACCGCCATGAAACAACGACTCGCAGAACTCGCCGATCGCAGACTCAGGCTATTGGAAAAAATCGAAGCACAGCGTGCAGAAGTCGCCGAGATTTCCGTGGATTTTAAGAAGCCACTGGCCTTCGCTGACACGGGGTTAAAGGCGGCACGCATCATGCGCAATCATCCCGCATTGGTATCCGGCGGTTTTGCCGCGTTGCTGTCTATACGTGGTTTGGGTATAGCCGGTCTGGCAAAGAAGGCGTGGCGCATGATGTACCTTTATCCTGCCGCCATTTCTTTTGGTTTGAAATACCTCTTTCCCAGCCATGATCACGATGCACGCAATGCCGAAGTTGATCATTCGCAGGAATGACCGGTGTTAAAAGCGTGAATTCGGAATTCCCTCGCGGGTTATCTTGATGTATGCCGCCGCCATGAGATGGATCAACTGGATATTGCCGCTGATTATCATCATAGCATCGGCTATTTTGTGCCAGCAGATCATTTCCAATTCACTTTCAAACCAGCAGGACAAGAATGATTATGCCGAACTGAACAGTGTCAAATATGGACTTCTCAGTATCGACGAATGGAAACGCCAGGTTACCGTAATTCTTGCCGAGGAGATCAACAAGCTGTATTTGTCAAAGACGAATGAGCGGGTGTTGCGCAAGCACATCGAAGCACTGCTGAATACCCTGATCGATGATGTCGACAAAAAAATAAAGGAAGAAAACGCGGGTACGCCGGGCGGGGTAATCACACAATCCTTCATCAATATTTTTGTCAATCTGGACGAGATTAAAAAAGGCATTCCCGAATACGCGGATGCCGTCATTCATGAGCTGACGAAACCAAAGTCCAAGCGCCAGATAAAGGCCGTGCTGAACAAAGAGCTTGATAAATATTCTGATAAAACCTTTGATACGCAGGGCACACCTCGACTAAGCCTTATTCTGTTCAGGACAAATTCCGCGAATATCGAGGACGCGAGGGCCAAGCTGAAAGCGAAAATTGCTGTTCAGCATGCCCTGATCACCAAGGAGGCAGGCCTGCTGATCCTGTTGGCGGTTATTCTTTTTTCCCTGTCCGGTTTCAGCAAGCTGCCTCTGACCCCGTCCCGTTATATATTTCTGATTCTGTCGCTTGTCACTCTGCTGATAACCGGCGTAACGACGCCTACCATCGATATGGAAGCAACCATCTCGCAGATGAATTTCATGCTGATCGGGCATCCCATTCATTTTGAGAATCAGGTGTTGTATTTTCAAAGCAAAAGCATACTCGATGTATTCTGGATCATGATCACCCACAAGGATATCCAGATGAAACTGGTCGGGATCTTGCTGATCACTTTTAGTATCGTTTTCCCGATGTTAAAAATAATCTCGTCGCTGGGATATTATTTCAATTTCCGCAAGCTCAGGGATAACGCGGTGATCCGGTTCTTCGTGTTGAAATCCGGGAAATGGTCGATGGCCGATGTGATGGTGGTGGCCATATTCATGGCCTATATCGGATTCAACGGGATCATCAGCAGCCAGCTCGGCCATTTGCGTTCGACAGACCAGGAGCTGGTGATTCTGACCACGAATGCGACCGCCCTGCAGCCGGGGTTTTACCTGTTCCTGACCTACACCCTGCTGGCGTTGATCCTAACGGGGTTTCTGACCAGAAAGCCTCCGGCAGGAGCGCAGCAATCCATAGGTTGATCGTAGGTTACTAACATATTGTCTGGCCGGACAGTAACAGGTGTTCATATTGAGAGGGCGTGCAGATCATATACGATTCAAGGTCTGCAACAAGTTCAATATCACTATTGCATCTATCCATAGCGGCATGGCTGTCTCGAACACTACGTTAAAAGCTCCAATGAAGAAGGCCGTCTTGCGACGGCCCTTTGTTTTCTGTTTTATATTTGCAAATGCAGCCTGTCTTACGGAACGGAAACCGTATTGGTACCGTCAAGCGTGACTGCTGTCTGTGCCTGCAGCCGGCCTGTTACCGTTGCACCAGTTCCCAGGGTGATCGCTGTTTTATCCAGCAAAATACCCTTAAATTGCGCGGTGGTTCCGATGGTCGTGGCTCCGGTAACAACCCAGAAAATATTCTGGGGCAGCACGCCTCCGGACAGATTCAGCTTGGTACCATTGCTCTGGTGAAGAGTTCCATTTACCTGGAAAATAAAGACATCGGTTGCTGAACCACTGATCGTGTTATCCCCGGTCAGGTCAACATTGCTGTTCCAGGTCCAAGTGCCGGGAGTGAAGGTTTGCCCGGTGACAGTTCCAGCGCCCCAATTAAGATTGGGAGCAGCACTTGCTGGCGTTACTGCGGTAGCAGCGTCATATGCAGTGACCTTGTCGTTTTGCGCCGCGGTCATTTTGGCAGGTGTAGTACCGGTACTGCCTAATTGCCCACCCGTATAGTCTGGCGCGTATATCCGTCCAGTCACCTGAGCTGATGTCGCAAAGTCATTCGTGGCATTCACTGTTAATGCAAGACCTGTTATGGCGGCAGAACTGTTCGGGCTAATTCCCAAATCTCCGGTAATAGCGGATGTCGGCGTGTTTGTAATTGCTGTGTTTGCCAGAATGACATAGGTGGCGGTCGATCCCAAGGGAACACAACCCGATCCAGAACAGACCGCCCCTGTTGGGCCTGGGCCCTGGACTGCTACGCCACCGCCACTACTGCCACCGCACCCTGCCAGAATGGCGGCGAGTAGTAATGTTGTGGTGAACACGATTGGTTTTTTGATACTTTGAAATTTGTTCATTTTCTTTCTCCTGATAATTGATCCAGAAAATCATCGGTGCAAGTCGATTGACTTCTTGCTGGCATTTGTCCGAGTGTGCTACGCCATGACCAATCGCTGTTGATATGTGCGAGCCTCAGAGTGGTCTGCTCCATACACAAAACAGGATCAACCGGAACCAAGGCAATCTGTCACCCCGCAGTCGCACTATCCAGCTTTTGCCAACTTTGTTCCGTGCGCTAGCGCACCCATGAAGAGTTATTTTGGAAGGGCAGGAATATGTCGAGATGAAAAACTGAAGGCTGCTTTGAAGGGCATTGCTGATGTTTATATGTCGATCTTGTATTGGCAGACCCTAACGAATCATGTGAAACATCGACCGTTTTTTTACTGCTCGACTTCATCTTGATTCATCAAGCAGCATTTCCAGATTGATGCTGAGCGCCGGGCTGATGTGATATTGCCTGTCTCTGGGAAAATGCAATTGCGGGCTCAAATCAAAGTACAGCCATTGCTGGTGCATTCGGTAGCGGTACAACACCAGTACAACAAAATCCGACATCTGATATTGCGGGTTGCTGATTCCGGTCGCATTGGCCTGGTACAGCAAAGCGGTACGATCATTCACAGTATGAAAAATAGACAGTGCTTCGCTCATGTCGAAATTCTGCGTGTCTTTCAGCCATGTAACGATGCTGGAGGTGCGAAATAGCAGCGGGGGGCTGATGATGTGATCGAGATCGAGTTGGCTGGTCTCACCTACACCCAGAGAATTGAACCAATACACCGATTGTGTTGCTTTCAGCTGCCATTCACTCAGCGGATAGGTAAAGCTGGCCCTGGACCGTACAAATGGCTTGGGCGGGATGGGAAATTTTATTCCCCAGTCAGTATGAAAATTCCAGACGTCGCTTTCCGGTGTCGAAACGCGTGCAGCCAGGGCAAGGCTCCCGGGCACCACTACCTTGTTGGTATTTAAGGCCGTACCTTGTGTTGGAATCAGACCCGGTATTGGCCGATCCGTAATATTGGCCTCGGGGTTTGTTTCGAGCAACAGATGTAAACGCCCCTCGGTTACCGGCAGTCTCAGATTCGCCCGGGCTGCAAAATCTACCTTGTGGTCACTCCCATATCCATTCAGTTTGGTAAGATCCAGTTGAACCACCGTGCCATTGCTCTCCTGATAATGGCGATCACCACCAAAGAAGCGATCGAGATAGCTGGCGAAGCTGGTAATCTTGCCGGACATATAATCACGCGATGATTCCAGGGAATCGAAGCTGTCGTGTTTTGATGTCTGGGGCGCAGTTTGTGGTGTCAGCAAGACAGGTTGCGGTGTCTGTAGAGCGGGTTGCGGTTCCAGTGTATCTGTTTGCAGAACCTGTGAAGCCGCTAATTCATCACCAAACAGATCCGGAGGGAATTGAAGTGTAATACCCAACAGCAGCCCCGACAGAAGCCTAGGAAACCGGATGGAGTTACGCGCAATGGATGTCATGACCGAGTTCAATGTAATGCGCTATTTGTACGATCTGGCCACACGAAAACCGAAGCTGCTGAAACGTAACGTCGCGTCTGCCTTGTAACGTACCGCCGCGCGCAAGTTTGGCGGTGAGTTGTTCCACGAACCGCCGCGAAGCACGTGTTTCGTTCCATCGCCTTTCCATGCTCTGCCGTCGGTTGGGGCGCCGACATAGCTATCGTGATAGTTGTCCTCGGTCCATTCCCACACATTGCCCAGCATGTCATTCAGTTTGTATGCATTGGCCTTGAAGTGGCCCGCAGGTGCGGTATAGGCATAGCCATCCGTGCAGTGATGTATTAACCAGGACGTTGCGCCGTCTATCTTTGCCTGTGCGGTCTTATCCGCACCATTCGCATAGGCGCAAGCCTCATCTGGATTGTTCCCCCAGTATCGCGCGGTATCGGTGCCGCCACGGGCAGCGTATTCCCATTCAGCTTCTGTTGGCAGACGATATTTCTTGCCTGTCTTTCGTGCCAACCATTTCGCATAGGCTTGGGCATCATTCCAGTTGATGCAGACGGCAGGATCGTTGTCGTTTTGCGGGAAGCCTGGCTCGCGCCAACTGCCTTTACGCTCTTCAAACTTCCCTTTTTCAAGCGTCCAGCATTTTTCGCCGGTGTTGTAGCGGGTTTTTTTTACGAATTCTGAAAACTGGCCTCGCGTGATCTCGGTCTTGCCGAGCGCGAACGCGGCGATTTTGACTCGATGTACAGGACCTTCGTCTTTACTCCGATCATCCTCAGAATCAGGGGAACCCATGTCAAATGTCCCCGTATATATCACCACCATTTGAGGGCAGCCCCGGCAATTACGGTAGGTTGCTCCCGCCTTGGTTGCGGGTGCAGCTTTGGGTGTCTGGGCTGCGATTTCCTTCTTGGCAGTTTGGGCATGTACAGGCATACCCATCAAACAACAGAAGGCGATGATGAGACCGAACAGGCTGCGCATCGGGACTTACCTCAATTTCGATGGGTTGATTGAATTCTTTCCGTATGGATAATCAAGCGTACCCAATTAAGTTTGATCCATTTTGATTTCGAACTAGCCGGAAAGATGGCACAAGTTACTGGTACTTGTTTATCCCACTTTCGCATTATTCACTCTGTACGCTAGCGCACATTAATGAATGAAATTATTGGGGAGCCATAAGCTGGAATTGGCGGAGAAAGACATCAGTACAGCCAGTCATGGCCTGTCCGCATAGAACGAGTCAGCCGGAGTTTGTGTCCGGCTTAGTAATCCCGTGTCCAGATCAAGCTGGTGTATATACCGTTACGTTGGATCAACGTTTGAGTTTCCGACTCGGCGCGGCTCATGTGTACCGTACCATTGACCAGAAAGAAATTGGTCGAAACCGTCACGCTTGCCACGACCAAATGATGGTCATTCAGGAGCAACATGAAATCGCCCGGATTGCGAAATGTCGCCGTGTTGCGGCTGGCCACCAGCGCTGTTGCGTCGGAAAGCGAAAGGGTGCTGATGGCGGCCAATACTTCAGCCGGAGCAGTGTTGACATTGACCAACGTAGGGACCGGCAAAAAGATCACAAAATTTCTTATCTTGGCGAGCATCGCCGGCGTAAAGCCCGGAACGGCGAGCAGATCATCCACCTGGGTAAGTTTCATCGGCAGCGGGCCGGTTTGATCTGCGGTATTCGCATTGTTTGCCACGGGTATTGGCTGGGTAGCCGCCATCACGTTTGCCGTTGCCTGCGCCAGCGCCGGATCAAGGCCCGCATCATTTAGCAGTTTTGCGAAAACGGCGACCTCGACCGGATTGATGAGCCCGTTGGGGCACAGGTTGGTCAGGTTATCGCGTGCCTGGGCATCCGTGATGCCGCCGGACAGGGTTGCATTCACGGCATCGGAGTCGGCCAGGCCGTCATCGACATATTGATCGAGTCGCGTTTCCGCGAGCGGTGTGGCCCACGGTTCATCCAGGGTATCGACGCTCGAATATTTGGCATCCTCGCGCAGGATCAGGCTGGCCCAATCCAGCGCGCCGCGCAGTATCCATTGCTTTTGCAGCTGCAGGCGCTGATTTTCGATCGAACGGACTTGCACCTGCTGCTGCCAGAACAGGCTGGCGACGATGGTGATTGCCAGCGTCGTAAGCAACAGCGCGATGATCACTGCGACGCCACGCTGTCGTTGGAGCGTGACCGGGCGCGCTTTCATACCGCTCCCAGCAGGAAAATTTTCACCATGCCGTTATCGCGCCCGCGCAATAGCAATGTGACTTCCAGACCGGTGGGTGCAAGCTGAGTGGCTGGACCACCGGTCGTTATCACCGCACCCGCATTCGTCTGCCAGTTACCATTGATCCATAGTCTCACCTTCATCGCAGCCACATCCGATTGGAGCACCACCGGTTGGCTCGTATCAGTGTCGCTGGTGGCGTTCAGCCAGAACGTATCCAGTTGACGCAAATCACGTGTTGCAGGTGATTCGCGGCGTGTCAGCAAACCGTCTTTGACCCGATAGCTGATGACTTCCAGACGTGACGGCTGGTTGTCGGCATATACCATGCGTACCATGGTGATTTGCCCCTGCTGAACCGCGAGCGGAACCCTGCCGGACAGAACCGTGGGACTGGCCAGTTGCGCGCAGTCGCTTTGCATCTGGGCAAAGGTAAGTTGCATGCCGCGGGTCTGTTCAAGGTTGCTGGTGAGCGCGATGCGCGCCCGCACGATGCTGTCCAGCCCGCGCCAGCCCAGCACCGCAACAAATCCCAGCACGCTGATGGCGACCAGCAGCTCGACCAGGGTAAGCCCAACTTGTGTCCTGAATCGACCGCTACGCATTGGGTACCACCTGGTTCAGCTTGATGATGCGCCGATCCGGGTTTTCCCCGTCGAACACGCTAACTTCAACGCGGCGGAAATATGGGTTCGGTGTTGTGAAAACATTCTCTTCACATATCAGGTGCAATTCGCCCTGGTTGCAATCGAACCTGCTTTGGCCCAGTGCCGGCCATACATGGGCCAGACGGATCTGGGTAAGCTGGTTTTCGGCCGACCAGGTTGCCATCATCGCAGCGCGCAAATCGGCACTGTTTTGCGTCAGGCTGCCAACTGCGCGCAGGCTGGCGCCCAGCGCAGTCCCGATGATGACCAGTGCGACCAGCACCTCGAGAAGCGTGAAACCCGCGTTGCGACGATTGGAATGGAGCACGGACAATCGATGATTGTGGCGCATATTACTCCACCGAAAAATGTCCGATACCGTCGGCGCGGATCGCGACTTGTGCATCGTCTACTGAAAGTGTCAGAGAAAATGGTACGCCGACCGGCTCGCGGCCGAAGATAATACGCAGGGGTGTAGTCTGTTCCGCCGAAGGCGGACTGATCGAGAAAGAGACCGGTGTACGTTTGAATTTTCGCTCGCGCAACAACTCGTCATTCTGGAGCGGTTGCCATTTATTGTCTTTGAATATCAGGAAGCGGTAACTGTTCGGATCTGCCTCGAATGCGATCGGGTGATCGCGCACAATTGCCTCGTCGCGTGCCGATTGCAGCAACAGCGCAATCCGCTGCGCATCGTTTTTCAATTCCTGGCGTTCGCTCGGCATGGCATTGAATGAAACCGCGCCGAGTGTGATACCGACAATCACCATCACCACCAGCAACTCAAGCAGCGTGAACCCTTGCGATCGCTGCTTGAAGTTCGCGCTCCGACGGGCGCGATCAAACCCGGGTAAACAGAATGCGATTACAGTTGCCACGAGCCGATGTCGGCATCGTTGCCGACACCTCCCGGCTGGCCGTCCGCACCCAATGTGAACACGTCGATTTCACCGTGGATGCCGGGAGACAGATACTGATAGGGATTGCCCCAGGGATCCTTGGGCAGTTTGTCTATATAACCGCCGGTTTTCCACCCATCGGCGGCAGGGCCTGTGGTCGGTTTGACCACCAGTGCCTGCAAGCCCTGTTCAGTGGTCGGATAACGCTGATTATCCAGTCTGTAAAGTTTTAGCGCCTGCATGATCGTGGCGATGTCCTGCTTGGCAGCGATGATGCGTGCATCATCGGTGCGCCCCATTAATTTCGGAACGATCAATGCGGCCATGATGCCCATAATGACCACCACAACCATCATTTCGATCAGGGTAAAACCACGCGCGCGCGCTGCGCTGGGACGGCGATATGAAGCGATAAGATTGTTTTGCATGGGTCAAAGATTACAGGGAATGTGAATGTAGCGTTAGTATAAATCTGAAGTCGGAATACTGTACCATCATTAGATCGGGATGAAGCTTCAATCCGGCTACGGAATGTTTTGTACATCGAAGCATATACATATGGCCCGGACTATTCATTGTAAATCCGGCCAAGGGCATTATAATACTCCCTGTCTTTGGACAGTATCTGCAAAACTTGGTTCAAGTCTTGTGTTATTTCAAGTGCGGCATCGCCGCACTTTCTATTTTTGAAAAGAATATATGCCCGTTATCACCTTGCCTGATGGTTCGCAGCGCAGTTTTGCGCAGCCCGTGACAGTCGCCGATGTTGCGCTGAGTATTGGAGCCGGTTTGGCGCGTGCAGCACTGGCCGGCAAAGTGGACGGTCAGCTGGTGGATACTTCCTATCTGATTTCTCAGGATGCCGCGCTGGCCATCGTCACCGACAAGGATGCGGATGGTCTGGAGATCATCCGCCACTCCACCGCCCACTTGCTGGCTTATGCGGTGAAGGAACTGTTCCCCGATGCGCAGGTGACGATCGGCCCGGTGATCGAGAACGGCTTCTTCTACGACTTTTCCTACCATCGCCCGTTCACGCCGGAAGACTTGGCTGCATTGGAAAAACGCATGGGCGGATTGGCCAAGCGCGATATTCCGGTGACGCGCAAAGTATTGCCGCGCGATGAGGCGGTGAGCTATTTCAAAAGCATCAACGAGCATTACAAGGCCGAGATCATCTCGTCCATACCCGCCGACCAGGATGTGTCGCTGTATACCGAGGGTGATTTTACCGACCTGTGCCGCGGTCCGCACGTGCCGTCGACCGGAAAGCTGAAAGTGTTCAAGCTGATGAAGCTGGCCGGGGCATACTGGCGCGGCGATTCCAAGAACGAGATGTTGCAGCGCATCTACGGCACGGCTTGGGCAAAGAAGGAAGAGCTGGAAGCCTATCTGCACCAGATAGAAGAGGCTGAGAAGCGCGACCACCGCAAGCTGGGCAAGCAACTTGAATTGTTCCATATGCAGGATTCATCTCCCGGCATGGTGTTCTGGCATCCCAAGGGTTGGACGCTGTGGCAGGAAGTCGAGCAGTACATGCGGCGCAAGTTCATCGAGCACGACTACCAGGAAGTGCGCACCCCGACCATCATGGACCGTACCCTGTGGGAGAAATCCGGACACTGGGAAAACTACCACGACAACATGTTTACCACGGCTTCGGAAAATCGCGATTACGCGGTGAAGCCGATGAACTGTCCCGGGCATGTGCAGATATTCAATCATGGTCTGCATAGCTACCGCGACCTGCCGCTGCGCCTGGCGGAGTTCGGTTCCTGCCACCGCAACGAGACCTCCGGTTCGCTGCACGGCCTGATGCGGGTGCGCGGCTTTACCCAGGATGATGCGCATATATTCTGTACCGAAGAGCAGGTGCAACCCGAGGTGTCACAGTTCATTGTGATGCTGAATGAGGTGTATCGGGATTTCGGCTTCAACGAGGTGCTGGTCAAGCTGTCCACCCGTCCGGAAAAGCGGGTCGGGTCGGATGAAACCTGGGACAAGGCCGAGGCTGGTCTGGCTTCAGCCCTGAAGCAAAACAATCTGGCATATGATGTGCTCCCGGGCGAGGGCGCGTTCTATGGTCCCAAGGTCGAGTTCACGCTGAAAGACAGCCTGGGCAGGATGTGGCAATGCGGCACGATACAGCTTGATTTCAACCTGCCGGTGCGTTTGGATGCCGAGTACGTGGACGAGGACAACAGCCGCAAACCCCCGGTGATGCTGCATCGCGCCATACTCGGTTCGATGGAGCGTTTTATCGGCATCCTGATCGAGCACCATGCCGGCGCGTTCCCGTTGTGGCTGTCGCCGATCCAACTGGTACTGATGAATATTTCGCAGGCGCAGGAAGAATATGTGACCCGGGTCGCGCATAAATTGCGGGCCGCCGGACTGCGTATACAACTGGATTTGCGTAATGAGAA
>Ga0307375_10001290_pt1 | contig 27689 bp, 26 predicted proteins | sample TR1MG_FD_202531 | JGI IMG/M metagenome (GOLD analysis project Ga0307375, IMG submission 202531) | Soil microbial communities from Risofladan, Vaasa, Finland - TR-1 | ecosystem: Environmental > Terrestrial > Soil > Coastal area > Acid sulfate soil | place: Finland: Risofladan, Vaasa | collected...
ACATTTTGTGGGAAACAAATCAAAATGCAGCGGCAGTAATAATCGTCAATACCATTTCAGGTTTTATCTATTTGGAGGCTGCTATCATGTCCCTGCTACCGGATCAAAAATTAGAAATAGATGAAATAAAATTCTTCAGCGAACTTGGGTGGTTTGCCGCCTTTTCCGTTGTAGTTGCATCCTTTGCCCCATACATTATAGATGTATTCGGATGAACAACTTTGCTGGCATAGCCTCGTAATTGTTGCCATGCGGGATTCCGCCACGCTTGGCTAATCCGCATAAAGAATGGGCGTATTCTCAATGCAGCTCTTTGGCATTTCGCCGACACACACAAACAAAAAGGCCAACCTTGCGGTTGGCCTTTTCTTGAAGCGATCCTCGATGATCAGGCGCGTTTCTTGAACTCGTTGGTACGGGTGTCGATCTCGATCTTGTCGCCGATTTCGATAAAGGCGGCAACGGGCAATTCAAATCCGGTGTTGATCTTGGCGGGCTTCATCACCTTGCCGGAAGTGTCACCGCGCACCGCGGGTTCGGTATAGATGACTTCGCGCACGATGGTGTTGGGCAGTTCGACCGAGATGGCCTTGTCATTGTAGAACACCACTTCGCACGGCATGCCGTCTTCGATGTAGTTGATCGAGTCGCCCATGCTTTCGGCCTCGATCTCGTACTGGTTGTAATCCCCGTCCATGAACACATACATCGGATCGGAAAAGTAGGAGTAAGTCACTTCCTTGCGATCCAGCATGATCTGCTCGAATTTGTCATCGGCGCTATACACGGTTTCCTTGGCGGATTCAGTCAGCAGATTCTTCATCTTCATCTTGACCACGGAACCGTTGCGTCCGGAACGGCTGTATTCAGCCTTGAGCACGACCATCGGATCGGTGCCCACCATAATGACATTGCCTGCGCGTACTTCTTGTGCTGTTTTCATGTTTACTGCCCTTCAATTTTCAAGGCGCGCATTCTACCTATTTTCCTGCAAAAATCCAGCAAATTCAACGCCAGATTGTTTTCGGCCAATTGCCTTGTCCAGTCTTGCGCGCACCTGTTTATTCCGTTGAGTTCGGCTGCAAAGGCCGGCCACGCCTTTTCTGCCCCGCTTTCCATGTTCCACGCCAGCCACAAGCCCTGTACTGCCAGACTTGCAGGCTGGCCAAATTGCTTGCCGTACAAGATGAGGAAGGCTTCGAGCTTTTTCAAGTGCACCCTGTCGTGCTGGGGGTAAATTTGCCAAACGAACGGCTTGCCCGCCCATTGCGCCCGCACGAAGGAATCTTCGCCGCGCACAAAATTCACATCGCATGCCCACAGCAGCAGGTCGTAGCGCTGCTGCTCGACGAACGGCAATACGCGCACATGCAATTGGCCGCGCAGGTAATCGCTGCCGGCCTGCGGCGCAGGGTCGCCGAAGTATTGACCGACCTGCGGCAGGATGCGCCCTACCGGCACCAGGCACAGTACCGGTTGCGACTCATTCACCCAGGCGTCGAACAGCCCCCCCAGCGCGGCATTTTCGTAAGCAAACAACGAGACCTTCAGCGTTTCGATCGCAGGCATTTCCATACCGATGGATCGCCAGAACGCCTGCTGCTGCGCCGCGTCGTTCCGGAACGCATCGCGCCGCGCCAGCAGGTCGCGCTCAAGCAACAGGCCGCCGGTTTTTGGCGTAAAGCCGGGAAAGAAAAAGTATTTGGTCAGCGGCAAGGTCGGATGCGGCGAAGGCAGCTTGTGGTGGCTCTCGACCCAGTCTTCCGCAGACAGATACTCGAGATTGATCCATACCGGCTCGATCGCTTGTGCCGCCATCGCTTCGATGTATCTCTGCGGCAACTTGCAGGCAAAGGCCTCGATCACCAGCTCGGCGGGTTGCGCCTCAGGAAAAGACTTGCGCCACAGATCAACTTCCACTCCCCTGCACTGTTGCTGCTCCGCGGCAATATCCGCTTCCGGGCACAGTTTCGCCAGGCTGGCCAGATCATCCACCCATAACCGCACCGCGAGACCATGCCCGTTCGCAAGCTGCCGCGCCAGCCGCCAGCACACGCCGATGTCGCCATAGTTGTCGATGACGTTGCAGAAAATGTCGCAGCTGGCAGGCTTATTCGGCATGCAAAGCCTCAACCGGATCCAGTCGCGCCGCGTGCCGTGCCGGCATCACACCTGCCGCAAGGCCGATACTGATCGCACTCAGTTCAGCGAGCACGGCAAACAGCCACGGCGTATGAACCGGCATTGCCGGAAACAACAGATGCAACCCCTGCGCGATGCCGACTCCCATCACCAAACCGCCCAAACCGCCGAGCGCGGACAGCAGCATCGCTTCACCCAGGAACAGCGTCAGCACCTGTCGTTCCTGCGCGCCCAGGGCGCGCAGCAATCCGATCTCGGCGGTACGCTCGGTGACGGCCATGGTCATGATGGTCAGTATGCCCACCGCACCGACCAGCAGCGAAATGCCGCCCAGCGCGCCGACCGCGAAGGTGATGACATCGAGCACCGAGCTCAACACCTCCAGCGACTGCTCCTGCGAAATAAGGGTGAAATCCTCGTTCCCGTGCCGTTCCTTGAGGCGATCGGTGATGACACGGGTCACGGCAGCCACGTCGGCGCCGGCACGATAGCTCACGTTGATCTCCATCAGCCCCGGGCGATTGAAGAGCTCCATCGCTCGCGCTGCCGGGATGAACACGGCATCATCCATATCCAGTCCGAGTATCTGCCCTTTCGGCTCCATCACGCCGATCACGCGATAGCGTTGCCCGGCGATGCGCAGATAGCTGCCGAGCGGATTCTGACCGCCAAACAGCTCCTGCCGCACCTTCGTGCCGAGCACGACGAGCGCGCGCGCCTGCCCATCATCCGCGTCGGGCCAGAAACTGCCGCTCTGCACTTTCATCGTGAAAGCCTTGGCGAAATCGTGCCCCTCGCCGAACACGGTAGCGCGCCGCGTCTTGCCGTTGGCACGCAAATCGGAGTTACCCATCAAACCGGGGTTGACGTTCTCGACATAGGGCAGATGACGCAGCGCATCCGCATCATCCAGCGACAGCGGCCGGACCGAACCGAGGACGCCGACACTGCTTCCATGTGTCTGGGTCTTGCCGGGCTGAACGGTGATGAGGTTGGTGCCGAATTCTGAAAATTCGGCCAATACGAATTGATGCAATCCCTCGCCGATGGAAGTGAGCAGGATCACTGCCGCGATGCCGATGGCGATGCCCAGCCCGGTGAGGAAGCTGCGCATCCGGTAGGTGATGAAGCTGGAAGTGGTCAGTTTGATCAGATCAGGGAATAGCATAGCTTAACGTCCCGCCAATGCCGCCACCGGATCGAGCTGCGCCGCACGCCGCGCAGGCCACACGCTGAACAGGATGCCCGTACCCATCGCAATGCCGCAGGCTGCCAGCACCGCCCACCATGGCGGCGAGACCGGCAGACTCGGATATATTTTGCCTACGAGCATGCTGCCGGCGTAACCCAGTGCCAATCCCACCACGCTGCCAACGGCTGAGAGCAACGCCGCCTCGGCGAAAAACAGGGCACGTATCTGCCTGCCCGGTGCGCCCAGCGCCTTGAGCAGGCCGATCTCCTTGACGCGCTGCGCCACGGCGATCAGCATCACGTTCATGATAAGCACTCCCGCGACAGCCAGGCTGATCGCGGCGATGCCGCCGACTGCCAAGGTCAGCGCGGTGAGGATACGATCGAAGGTGGCGAGCACCGCGTCCTGGGTGATCACCGTCACATCCTTTTCGCCGTTGTGACGCTGGAACATGATTTGCTCGGCATCGTGCTTGACCTGATCGATGACGTCACGGCTCTTGGCCTCAATGAGGATGCGGAACAGGCCCGAGGTGTTGAACAATTGGTGCGCGGAGGCGACCGGAATGATGACCAGTTCGTCGGTGCGCATCCCCATCGATTCACCCTGTTCCGCCAGCACACCGATGACGCGGAAACGCCGGTCGCCGAGGCGCACCCACTGGCCGACAGCCTGCTCGTTGCCGAACAACTCGCGCTTCATCTGGTTACCCAGCACGCACACCGAAGCGCTCTCGTGGATGTCGCCCGGCGGCAGAAATTTCCCGATGCCCAGGCTCATGTGGCGCACCTCGAGCAGATCGGATGTCGAGCCGAGCACCACCACTTCGCGGTTCAGTGCATCGCGCGAAAGTGTGGCGGTGCCGACGGTCAGCGGCGCGATGCGTTTGACGGCACGGCTGCGCAAAATCGCCTCGGCATCGTCCAGCGTGATCTCGCGCGGAATCTGCCCGAGCAACATGCCGGGCCCGATGCCCGCCGTCTCGGTGCGCCCCGGCAACACGATCACCAGATTGGTTCCCAGCGAGGAGAACTGGTTGACCACATACAGGCGCGCTCCCTCGCCCAGCGCGGTGAGCACCACCACTGACGCCACGCCGATGGACATCGCCAGTATCATCAGCAAGGTACGCGTGGGGTTGCCGCGCAGGCTGCCGGAAGCAAACTGCGCGACGTCTGCCAGTCTCATGTGCCGCTTCCGGTCTCGCTGATGATCTGTCCATCCACCATGTGTATCTGGCGCATCGCGCGGCTGCCGATCACCGGATCGTGGGTCACCATGATCAGCGCGACATTCTGTTCGAGCAACTGTTCGAGCAGATCGATCACTTCCTTGCCTGTGGTCTGGTCGAGATTGCCGGTCGGCTCGTCCGCCAGCAACACAGTCGGATGCATGCTGGTGGCGCGGGCGATCGCGACGCGCTGGCGCTGCCCACCGGAGAGCTGATCGGGTCTGTGATCGGCCCTATCCATTAACCCGTAGTTCTCCAGCAATTTTTCCACGCGCGTCTTGCGCTCGGCGGGAGCAATGCCCGCCAGTATCATCGGCAACTCGATGTTCATCGCGGCAGTGAGGCGCGGCACCAGGTGAAAGGCCTGGAACACGAAGCCGATCTTTTCGCTGCGCACCCTGGCCTGTTGCACATCATCCAGCTCAGTGACATCGCCGCCATCCAGCTTGTAGGTGCCTGAACTGGGCCTGTCCAGGAGACCGATCAGATTGAGCAGTGTGGATTTGCCGGAGCCGGACGGCCCCATGATGGAGACATAATCGCCCGCCGCGATGTTCAGGTCGATGCCGCGCAACGCGGCGACCTGCTGATCGCCCACCGTGAAGCTGCGGCTGATTTTTTCCAGTTGGATCATTTAGCGGGTTTATTTTGTTCCGGGCGAACCCTTGCGCCCGCATTCACGCCGGGGCGATCCAGCGTAGACACGATCCGGTCACCCTCGCTCAAGCCCGCGGTGACTTCGGTGTATTCCCAATTCGCCAGGCCGATTTTCACAGCGCGCTTTTCCAACACACCGTTTGCACCGTATAACAGCACCTGATTTCCTTCCATCAGCGTTTGCGTGGGAATGCGCAATACATTTTCGTGGGAGGCGTGAACGATCTCGACATCCGCGCTATAACCCACCAGCAGGTTTTCCGCAGTAGGCGGCTGGACGAATTCCACCTCGACTTCGACCGTGCGTGCCTGCTTTTCCAGCTCCAGCACATAGGGTGCAATGCGTTTGACCTTGCCGGGAAAAGACTTGCCCTTGATCGCGTCCAGTGTGATGCGGGCCACCTGCCCCACTTTGATATTGGCCGCGTCCACCTCATCGATAGGCGCACTGACGAACATGCAGCTGTCGTCGATCAGGTCGATTGCCGGCGGGGTCGGGATGCCGGGCGGCGAAGGGGTGGCGTACTCGCCCAGTTCGCCGCTGATGTCTGCGACGATACCTGCAAACGGCGCGCGCAGCACCATGCGCTCGAGGCTGGCCTGTGCAACAGCGATACGCGACTTGCTTTGCTCTATCTGGCTGGCGGCTGCCTCACAGCCGGCACGGGCCACTTTGGCAGCCGAAACTTTTTGATCCAGCCCTTCGGCGGATATGAATCCGCTTTCTTTCAATTGCTGCGCGCGGACCGCTTCCTTTTCAGCAAGATCGGCCTGGACGCAAGCCTGATGAGCCTGGGTCTGTGCCGTGCCGAGTTGCTCACGCGCCAATCGTTCCTGTGCCTGCAGATCATCGTCCCACAACTCAAGCAACACCTGCCCTTTTTTGACCCGGTCGCCTTTGCTTACAAGCAAATGTGCGATCTGCCCGCCCGCCGGTGCGGAAAGTTTTGCGCGGCGACACGCTTTTACCGTGCCGGCGCGGGTGTTGCTGACCGTGGCCTCCACCAGCCCGCGCTCGACCTTGGTCAATTGCACGAGAATCGGCGCGGGACGCGTGAAATACCATCCCGCAACTGCCAGCAACACCGCTCCCGCCAACCACGGCAGGTAGCGCAAAAATGTTTTGCGCTTATCGCGCGTACGTTCAGTCATACCAATCCCTTACAATATTTACTGTGCGCCAAACTGGTTGATTTCGATGCTGATATGCACCAATTCCTCATGAATGCTTAACTGTTGCTTGAAATACTCCGGCGACACTTCATTATCCGTCGCGAGACTCAGAATGCAAGCGAACTTGCCCTTCCCCACACGCCATACATGCAAGTCATTCAGTTGCGCCCTGATCGGCGAGGCGGCAATGACCTCGCGTATTTCTTCAACCACGGGAGCATTCATCTCCGCATCCAGCAGCACCCGGCCGGTATCACGCAGCAAACCGTAGGCCCAGGTTGAAACCAACACCGCGCCGACCAGGCCCATCACCGGATCCAGCCAGCTTGCCCCCCACAGTTTTCCGCCGAACAGCGCGATGATCGCCAGTACCGAAGTCGCCGCATCGGCCAGAACATGCATATAGGCCGAGCGCAGGTTCAAGTCGTGATGGCCATACTGAGCATGGTCGTCATGGCCGTGGGCATGTTCGTGATGCCCGTGCCCATGGTCATGCCCATGATTGTGAGCATGGCCATCCTTGAGCAGCCACGCGGAGGCGAGGTTGACCAGCAGGCCAACGATCGCGATCGCGATCGCCTGGTCGTAATGGATAGCACTCGGCGAAATCAGCCTTTCGACTGATTGGAATATCATCAATCCCGCCACCATCACCAGGAAGATCGCACTGGTATAACCGCCCAATACTTCGATCTTCCAGGTGCCAAAGGAAAAGCGCGGATCGTGGGCGTATTTTCTGGCGTAGACATATGCGAAGACGGACAGTCCAAGAGCAACCGTATGCGAACTCATATGCCAGCCATCTGCCAGCAGGGCCATCGAGTTGTAATACCAGCCGCCGGCAATTTCGACCACCATCATGACTGCGGTAAGAACGGCTACGCGCAGCGTGCTTTTCTCTGCAAGCGGGTTTCCCTCGTCAAACCGGTGGGAGTGTTTCCGGGTTTCTGCAGTCAACGGTTGTGTCATGGGTTTGTTTTTTAATAATCAATAAAATGCAAAGCGCATCGCGCGGCATTTTACAGCTTCAAACGATTTGCATTGCCATGTCATCAGTACGGGCAATACTTATCAGCAAAGACTGCGATAGACAAAGCAATGGAATATTTCGGGAAAAAAAAATGGCTTGCAAGGAGTTGTGCAAGCCAAGAGGGGGTATTACAAGGAGAGATAAACTTCAATTACAGTAAATAATGATACTCTAATATTTAAATATGTCAATACATGCTCGATGTCACATAAGATTATGAGATTAAAGAATATATTTCATTTTAAATTGATATGCTTATTGATGCCAGTCTCAACACTGCAGAAAATGCGGGAGATGATCTGCCGAAAAAATAAACAAAGGGCTGCACCTTGTTCAATTCCTTGGATTTGCATTGCTGGAAAAATGAATCCAGCCTCCGGCATGCGCGTTTCGAAAATCAGACACCAGCGAGATCACTCACCTGTTCGCCGGCGTGTGGCAAGCAATTCACTCCCCGGCCGGCGCCTCCGCCGCTTGACGCGCAGCGGTGCGCCGCCGCAGACGGTCGCTCAGGTGTTCCATCGCCACATAAAATGCCGGCGTGATGTAGAGGGTGAGCATCTGGGAAAACAGCAGACCGCCCACGACCGCGATGCCCAGCGGCCGGCGCGCCTCGGAACCCATGCCGGTACCCAGCGCGATGGGCAGTGTGCCGAAGATGGCAGCGAGCGTGGTCATCATGATGGGACGGAAGCGCACCAGGCAGGCCTGAATGATCGCATCGCGGGCTGAAGCGGCCTGTTCGCGGCGGATCTGCACCGCAAAGTCCACCATGATGATGCCGTTCTTCTTCACCAGACCCACCAGCAGGATCAAACCGACGAAGCTGAAGATGTTGAGCTCCTGGCCGAAGATGATCAGTGTCAGCAGCGCGCCGAACATCGCCAGCGGCAAGGCGGTGAGGATGGTGATGGGATGGATGAAATGTTCATAGAGGATAGCCAGCACCATGTAGATCACAAGCACGGTAATCAGCATCAGCATCGGCATACCCACCAGTGAATCGCGGAAGGTCTGGGCGTTACCGGTGAAGCTGGCAGTGATGTCAGTCGGCAGGCTGCTGCGTGCCAGCGCGTCAACCCGATTGGTGATGTCGCCCAGTGAAGTGCCCGGCGCCAGGTTGAAGGATAGCGTCACCGCCGGCAACTGGCCGAAATGGCTGACCGACAGCGGCCCCACTCCCGGGGTGATATCGGCCACCGCGCGCAACGGAACCAGCTTGCCGTTGTTCGCCGGCACGTACAGCGCGTTGAGCGCATCCATGTTCACCTGATAGCGCGGTGCCAGTTCCATGATCACCTGATACTCGTCGGTGGCGCCGTAGATGGTGCTGACCTGGCCGCCGCCGTAGGCACTGTACAGTGTGGACTGTATCTGTTCGGCGCTCACGCCCAGCGCAGCGGCGGTATCGCGCTGGATATTGATATTGACCTGGGGATTGCTCAGCTCCAGGCTGCTGCTCACGTCCTGGATGCCGGGCACTTCGGCAAGCTTGGGCTCGAATGCCGCAGCCGCATGGTCCAGACTATCCACGTCCGGTCCCTGCAACACGTATTGATATTGGCCGCTGCCGCCCAGGCTGCCGATGCGAATCGCCGGCGGATTCTGGAAATACACCTGCATCTCGCGCACCTGGGCCACCGCCTTGCGCAACTGCTGCAATACCGCCTCGGCGCTGTCGCGGCGTTCGTCCTGCGGTTTGAGGCGGATGAACATGCGGCCGATGTTGCCGCCGCTGGTGCCGCCGCCGCCCTGCCCGGCGCTGGACATGGCGGCGGCGATATTGGGATTCTGCATCACGATATGCGCGACCCGCTCCTGCAGTGCCTGCAGCTGATCGAAGGTGACACCCTCCGGCGCCCTGGTATCGGCAATGATCTGGCCGGTGTCCTCACTGGGAATAAAACCCTTGGGGATGGCGCCGAACAGCCAGGCGCTCAACACCAGGATCAGCGCCGCCACGGTCAGCATGGTGCGCCAGTGGTCCACCGACCATGTCAGGGTGCGGCCATAAGCATCGCGCACGCGGTCAAAACCGCGCTCCAGCCAGTTGTAGAGACGGCCGTGGCGTTCGCTCTCTTTCAGAAAACGGCTGCTCAGCATGGGCGTGAGCGTCAGCGACACCACGCCTGAAATGAGAATGGCGATGGTGACGGTCAGCGCGAATTCGCGGAACAAACGCCCCACCAGCCCGCTCATGAAAATGATCGGGATGAACACCGCCACCAGCGACAGGGTCATGGACACCACGGTGAAACCGATCTCGCGGGTGCCGATCAACGCGGCCTGCATCGGCGTCTCGCCCTGTTCCCGGTAGCGCACGATGTTTTCCAGCACGACGATCGCATCATCCACCACAAATCCCACGGCAAGGGTGATGGCCATCAGCGACAGATTGTCGAGGCTGAAGCCCAATACCTTCATCATCGCGAAAGTTCCGATCAGCGAGGTGGGCAATGCCAGCGCGCTGATCAGAGTGGCACGCGGGTTGCGCAGGAACAGGAAAATAACGCCCACCACCAGGGTGATCGCCAGGGCCAGCGTGAACTTCACCTCGTGGATGGAACCGTTGATGAAATCGGCGCGGTCGTAGAGCATCCGCAGCGTGGCGTCGCCCGGCGCCTGGCGGGTGAGTTCGGCAAGGCGTTCGCGCACCGCGCGCGACACTTCCACGGTGTTGGCGCCGGGCTGGCGTTTCACCGCCAGCACGATCGCGGGGCGCAGGCCCTTTTCCTCCGCGGTGTTATCAAAGAAAGTGGTGATCTGCTTGTCCTGCTCGGTGCTGTCCTTCGCCTCCCCGACATCGGAGAGATGCACCGGTGCGCCGTTGCGAAACGCGATCACCAGCCGGTTGTAGGCGGCGGCGTCATGCAACTGGCCCGCGGCCTGCACGGTATAGCTGCGCACGCTGCCGTTGAGCGTGCCGGTCGGAAGATTGCTGTTGCCACCCTGGATCGCCTGTTGCACCTGGTCCAGCGACAGATTGCGCGCCGCCAGCGCGTACGGGTTCATGCGCAGGCGCACCGCATACTTTTGCGAACCAAACACCAGCACCTGCGCGACGCCGGGTATCGTGGAGACCTGCTGGGCGACGCGCGTCTCGGCGTATTCGTCGAGCCGGGTGAGCGGCAGCTGCTTGGCGGACAGGGCAAGATAAATGATGGCGAAGTCGGACGGATTGACCTTGCGCAGGCTCGGCGGTGAGGGCATGTTGTTGGGCAGACGGCGCACGCTTTGCGAGATTGCGGTCTGCACGTCCTGCGCGGCGGCATCAATGTTACGGTCCAGATCGAATTGCAGGGTGATGCGGGTGCTGCCGGCGGTGCTCGTCGAATCCATGGAAGTCACGCCGGGGATGGCGCTGAACTGCCGTTCCAGCGGTGTGGCAACGGCCGCTGCCATGGTCTGCGGGTCGGCGCCGGGCAGATCGGCAGAAACGCTGATGGTTGGGAAATCCACGTTGGGCAACTCGCTTACCGGCAGGCTGAAATAGGCGGCGATGCCGAACACGACCAGCGCCGACATGACCATCGTGGTCATTACCGGACGGCGGATGAAGGGAGCGGAAATGTTCAAGGCTGTTGCGCTGAGTGCGGTTTCTCTGTGGCGTCGGCGGATACGACCTTCGCTCCCGGACGAAGATTGCGCGGCGTGCGTGTCACCACCGTCTCACCCGCCTTGAGGCCGGATGCAATCACCGCCAGGTCATCGACCTGGCGATCCACCTGCACCGCCCGAATTTCCGCCTTGTCCTGTTCCACCACATACACGAAGTTGCCGCTCTGGCCTGTCTGTATCGCGGACTGCGGCACCACCACGGCATCCGGCTGCATCGCGAACCGGGTGCGCACGCCGACAAATTGACCCGGCCACAATTGTTCATGCGTGTTGCCCACGCGCGCCTTGAGCATCACCGTGCCGGTGTCGGTGTTCACCGTGTTGTCGATGAACACCAGTTCACCCTGTCCCAGATCGCCGCTGCCGTCCTCGTTGGTGATGAAGATGCGTATGCTGTGCTGTGCCTGGTAACGGCGCAGCTCGGACAGGCTCTGTTGCGGAATGCTGTATTGCACCAGGATAGGCTGCATCTGGTTGATGATGACCAGCGGTGTGCTGTCGCCGGGCGCCACCAGATTGCCGGACCTGGCGCCGAGACTGCCGGTGCGACCGGCGATCGGCGCGCGGATATCGGTGTAGGCGAAATTGATCTCGGCCTGTTTCAGTGCCGCCTGCGCCTGATCCACCGCAGCCCGGGCGACGTCGTACTCCTGGGTGGTGACGTATTCCTTGCCGGCCAGCGGTGCCAGACGCTGCGCCTGTTCATTGGCGTATTGCCACGCGGCGCGCGCCGCGGTCAAAGCAGTTTGATACTGCGAGGGATCGATGCGAAACAACTGTTGGCCCCTGGTTACCGCCTGGCCTTCCTTGAAGTACACCGCCTGCAGTATGCCGCTCACCTGCGGGCGGATTTGCACGCTGTGTTCCGACTGTACCTGTCCCACCACCTGCAGCGAAATGGGCATGGGCTGCACCCGCGCTGCGGCAGTCTCCACGACCAGCGGCTGGTCGGGGCGCTTGCCCCTGGACTTGGCGCCATTACCGGCAGTACGCCACGCCACCAGCGCGACCAGAACCGCGATGATGATGACAATGATGAACATTGGAAGAATTTTGCGTTTCACGGTGACTCCATCTGATTTTCTGGCTGATTTTCCATCTAATTCTCTGGCATTGTTGCGGGCACCCTGAGGCCGCCCACTGCATGGCCCAGTGCGGTGCGCGCCGCCGCCCAGTCAAGACGCGCCTGCACCTGTTGCACGCGGGCATTAGCCAGCGTAGCCTGTGTGCTCAGCACATCCAGAATGGTTTCCAGGCCGCTCTTGTAGCGCGCGTTCGAGACGTCCGCCGCCAACGCTGCGCTCCTCAATTGTGCGGCGCTGCTGTCCAGCGTTGCCGCAGCGGTAAGCAAGTTCTGGTAAGACTGCCACACCTGCAGTTCCACCTGGCTGCGCAAATCATCGTTGCTGGCACGGGTGCTGTCCAGCTGCGCCTCGGCCTGATGAATGGCGGCACGGTCGCCGAACCCGGCAAACAGCGGAACCTTGAGCGTGAGCATTGCATTGAACTGGGAACTGTCGCCGATATCCAGCACCCGGGTACGGCCGGCATTGGCATCAAAGTTGAGTGTCGGCAGGCCGCTGCCCCGGACTGCAGTCAGTTTTGCAGCCGCGGCCTGCTCCTGCGACTTTGCCGCAAGCAGTTCGGGACGTGCATTGCGCGCATCATCCATCAGACTTGCCACGCTTTGCGCCGGCATTTGGTGTGCGGGCCGGTCTTCCCATGCGGCGAGTGTCAGTGAAGTATCGGGGGTATCTCCTATCGCCGTCGCCAGCGCACCGCGCGCCGATGCCAATTGTCCCTCGGCCTGCTGCACGGCAAGCCTGCTGCCGGCCAGCGCGGCCTCGGCCTTGTACACATCCCCCACTGTGGCCAGACCCGACGCCCTGCGATCCTGCGCAGCCTTCAGGTTGGTTTGGGCATCCTGCAAACTTAGTCGATTCACTTCCACCACCGCCTGCAGACCCAGCACCTGATAATAGGCCTGTTCCACCTGCAGGATCACATCCTGCAAGGTTTGATCCTGCGTCAACCGGGCGGCTGCGAGTTCGAACTTGCCCTGGTCAAGCGTCCCGCTGCGCGCGCCGAAATCCCACAGCAGATAACTCAGGCTGACGCTGGCCCCGTAACGCGTCTGGGTATTGGCTGGCTGGCCGGAAAAATTCAGGGCGCGGTAGCGCTGCCCGGTCAAAGTGGCATCGATCTGCGGCCAGTAACCCGCGCGCGCCAATTCCACGCCGGCCTCCGAAGCGCGGATCGCGGCCCAGCCCGAACGGGTCTTGGGATTGCGCCGCAGCGCCAGATCGGTAAGTTGCATCAGGGTCAAGGCCTGGCTGCTGACTGAGGCGGGATTAGTCTCAGGAGCCATGGTGTCCGCGCCCGCATCCATCGCAACGATCAATAAGACAGCAAGGAGCAAAGGCTTGAGGAGCAAGGACGTATTCAATTTTTTAACGATGAATAAAGACTCTAAATATGGAGGTTCAGGACAAGTTCACCCCCTGTTCGCGAAACTGCGCCATCATACAACCGCCGGGCTTGCTCTGGCGAACAAATAAAAATGGTCCGCACATTGTGTAACCCACTTTATTTTGTTGTGGAGAGAGTTGCATCACGCTACAAATGATGTTCTAAATACCCCTCATTCCCGGGGCTTTTGCCTGCGCTCGGAGGAATTGATCAGCCAGTTTGCTTGATCCTTGTGTGTAGGCGATAATTAAACGAAACCTTTTTGACAATTTTCCGCTCGGAGCCCCACCCATGCCTGCTTACCGCTCCAAAACCTCCACCGCCGGCCGCAACATGGCGGGCGCCCGTTCCCTGTGGCGTGCCACCGGCATGAAGGATGACGATTTCAGCAAACCCATCATAGCCGTGGTGAATTCTTTCACCCAGTTTGTGCCGGGCCATGTTCACTTGAAGGACTTGGGCCAATTGGTAGCTCGAGAAATTGAAGCTGCTGGCGGCGTAGCCAAGGAGTTCAACACCATCGCCGTAGATGATGGCATTGCCATGGGCCACGACGGCATGCTGTATTCGCTACCCAGCCGCGACCTCATTGCCGACTCGGTGGAATACATGGTCAACGCCCATTGCGCCGATGCCATGGTGTGCATCTCCAACTGCGACAAGATCACCCCCGGCATGTTGATGGCTGCCATGCGCCTGAACGTCCCTGTAATCTTTGTGTCAGGCGGACCGATGGAAGCAGGCAAGGCACACCTGGCCAACCCAGCGACACAAACCATTGAGCTCAGGAAGCTGGACCTGATAGATGCCATGGTTATGGCTGCCGACAGCAAGGTCAGCGATTCCGATCTGGCTGAAGTTGAACGGTCGGCTTGCCCAACCTGCGGTTCGTGCTCGGGCATGTTCACCGCCAACTCCATGAATTGCCTGACCGAAGCTTTGGGTCTGTCTTTGCCGGGCAACGGCACAATGCTGGCCACCCACGCCGACCGCGAACAACTATTCAAGAAGGCCGGCCATGTGATCGTGGACTTGTGCAAGCGCTATTACGAACAAGATGATGCTTCTGTATTGCCGCGTTCCATGGGTCTCAAGGCTTTTGAAAACGCCATCGCCATCGACATCGCCATGGGCGGCTCTACAAACACCATCCTGCACATCCTGGCGATTGCACAGGAAGGCGGGATCGAATTCACTCTGGATGACATCGACCGCATATCCAAGATCGTCCCGCAGCTATGCAAGGTCGCGCCCAACACCAACAAGTACCACATTGAAGACGTACACCGCGCAGGCGGCATCATGGCCATCTTGGGCGAACTGGATCGCGCCGGCCGCTTGCACACCGATGTGCCCACCGTGTCGGGCAAGACCATGAAGACTGTGTTGGACGAGTGGGATATTGCCCGCAATCCCAGTGACGCAGTCAAAACTTTCTATATGGCCGGTCCCGCGGGTATTCCCACGCAAGTGGCGTTTAGCCAGAACACGCGCTGGCCCAGTCTGGACATCGATCGCGTCGAAGGTTGCATCCGTTCATTTGACAACGCTTACAGCAAACAGGGTGGCTTGGCTGTGTTGCGCGGCAACATTGCGCTCGACGGGTGCGTGGTCAAGACTGCGGGAGTGGACGACAGTCTGCTTGTGTTTGAAGGCCCGGCCCATGTGGTCGAATCGCAAGACGAGGCGGTCGAGCATATCCTGAACGACCAGGTCAAAGCTGGCGACATCGTCGTGGTGCGCTATGAAGGCCCCAAGGGTGGCCCCGGTATGCAAGAAATGCTGTACCCCACCAGCTACATCAAGTCCAAAGGTTTGGGCAAAGCCTGTGCTTTGTTGACTGACGGCCGCTTCTCAGGCGGCACCTCGGGTTTGTCTATCGGTCACTGCTCACCCGAAGCGGCAGCCGGCGGCGCGATCGGTTTGATCAGGAATGGCGACCGTATCCGCATTGATATTCCGAACCGCAGCATCAATGCTTTGGTGAGCGATGGTGAGCTTGCCGAGCGTCGCATCGAGCAAAACAGGTTCGGCTGGAAGCCTGCATTGCCACGCCCACGCAAGGTGTCAGCTGCGCTTAAAGCCTACGCCAAACTGGCTACCTCTGCCGATAAAGGCGCGGTGCGCGATTTATCGCTGCTCGATTAATGTATTTCCTTCTACGCGCTTGTGCTTGTGCTTGCGGTTGAAGCGCTCGGTGTAGACGCCGTTGAGTTGGCGTATTCCCTTGGAGAGGTTGCTATCGGGGGTTTCCAGCAGCAGGTGGTAGTGGTTGCCCATGAGGCAGTAGGCATGGGGTATCCAGTTGAATCGTTCGCGATCGATGTCATTCAGGTAAATATCTTCCTGCCCGTCGCCGCGTGAGGCGACGTGGTAGAGCGCTCCGGCAAATTCGATTCGCAACGGCTTCGACATAAGGGAACGGTATCACAAAGATGCCAAGCCAGGCAAAAGGCAAAACCTGATAAACATATAGCCCGAGAGGCCGGCCTCCCCGAAAGAGTTGTATCGTTTGGATTGCGATTCAAACAACAACCCATAACGAGGAGACCGAAATGGAACTATACGCGGGGATAGACTTGCATTCCAACGACAACGTGCTCGTGGTGCTTGATGAGAGCGACCGGGTGATCTACCAGAAACGCCTGCCCAACGTGCTGGCGGACATCGTGGCTGCGCTTGCGTCATGCCAGAGCACGATCAAAGGCGTGGCGGTGGAATCGACCTACAACTGGTATTGGCTGGTGGATGGCTTGCAGGAAGGGGATACACCGTGCATCTGGTCAACACGGCAGCGGTCAAACAATATGACGGGCTCAAGTACAGCGGCGACTTCAGCGACGCAAGGCACCTGGCGCACCTGCTGCGGCTGGGGATATTGCCGGAGGGCTACATCTACCCGCGCGAAGCGCGCGCTGTGCGCGCCCTACTGCGCAAGCGCAGCCAACTGGTGCGCAATCTGGCCATGCAGGCCAGCGGCAACCCTGATCAAGTGCTGGCAAGAGGACGACATCGAAGCGCTCGCTCTGCTGCCCGAGCAAAAACCGGCACTCCAGAGCAACCTCGCGTTGATGCATTGCCTGGACGAACACATTACCAAATTGTAGCGCACCATCCTCGCCAAAGAAAAGCTTCAGCCGCAGTACCGATCCCTGCGTACCGTCAGCGGTATCGGCGAAGTGCTGGCGCTGACCATCGCATTGGAGACCGGAGAACTCGCGCGCTTTGCCGGGCCGGGCAATTTTGCATCCTACGCCCGCGCGGTGAACAGCCGGCGGGAGTCGAACGGCAAAAAGAAAGGCGAAGGCAACACCAAGTGCGGCAACAAATTCCTGGCCTGGGCCTTTGTGGAGGCGGCGCATTTCGCGGTGCGCTACGATCCGGTCATTGCCCGCTTCTATCAGAAGAAGTGCGCCAAGAGCCTGTCCGTAGTGGCAATCAAGGCGGTGGCGCACAAGCTGGCGCGCGCCTGTTTCCATGTGATGAAGAAAGGCGAAGCATTTGATGTAAAGCGCGCCTTTGGTTAACGATCAATGGGGTAATGGTGGCAGTGCCACCACGGGGTTGGCACAACCATAAGACCTGATTGCACGCCGCCATGGCTCCGCCCGAGCAAGGCAACACAGCGTCCGCATCGCGAGCCACCCGGGGTTGGATCGCAAAGTGAAGCCAAGGATCTGTGCGACCGCCATGCGGTCGTGTGAATTGGACGCGATGGGGAACAGAGGGTTTTCTGGGGCGGCAAATGCCGCCATGGGTAGGCGCAGGACATCGCGCAAACCTTGATCCTGATGGGTGACTGGTGCGCTGTGTTGCAGCCAGATTTCGAGAACCAAGTACGTTTGGAGTTGCAGGCAAGGGATTGCAGAAAAACAAAAGGCGGGGGCGACCGCAGAAATTTATTCGCCCCTATTGACAGGGGAAGCTAATGGGTGACCCTATTTCTTTTTTTTTGATCAACTGGAAACATGGTATTGATCATGATGTTTTGTGCGATGGCTATTAGAGTGGTGAAACCGCTCAAGACGATAAATACCCAAGCAAGCACTGTGACAAATGATGTGCGAGCCGATTGTGACGGGTTCGGTGTGTTTTCAATCTCTCCGACTTGTAAAGGTAGTGTTCTAAAGCGTAGCTAATCGCCTACGCGGCTTTCGTGCAGGAACGGTTAAGCGCAGGGCTATACGGCTTCATCGCGATACACATTTTTGAACGTCAACATAGCACCAAGCCTTTCTTCAGCGCCTGACGGGAAACCGCACCGATCAGTAAACTCGGTTGCGTCCTTGTAAGTGCCAAATAGGCGATCCCATATTGGAATGTCTGCGAAATTGTACTTGTGGACATCGTATTGGTGATGTACAGAATGTAGCTCCGGTGTTTGGATGAAGAATCTCAGCCACGGTGGTGTTCGTATATTCGCGTGGTAAAAATACTCGCCGGTTGCGGCGAAGAAGTTATACCAGAATGCGCCCATCATGGAACATCCCAATAGAGGATAAAGCACAAGTGCACTGAGAATTGCATCGGTTAATATTTCGATGGGGTGCTTGTAAAATGAGGTAACAGCTTCAATGCGAGATGGCGAATGATGAAGCTGGTGGAAGAATAGCCAGCACCCTTTCTTGTGCCGTAGTACGTGCCACCAGTAGAAGAAAAATGTACCTATGAACCAGCCAACAACGCCTTCAATAATGGGCATATTCCAAGTGGAAAAATGAAAAACAGATGTGTCGAACATTTGAATCCATAATCGTGCCGTTGCCAGTGTTATTCCCAATTGCACCAGATTTACAAGCAACGCTCGCCAGTACCAGCCTTTCACTTTGGGTAATAGCCGCCCAGGATTGATTCTCTCCAAAATCAGAAAGATGATGGTGGATATAACGACCAAAATGCTGGGTAGAGTCATTTCTAATCAGTATTACGGCCAAGTCGGAAATTCCGAATCCGCTCCGGCGTAGCAGGGTGAGTTGAGATAAAGTCAGGAAGTTGACCTATTGCGCCCGACCCACTCTCAATGCGCTGTAATATATCGGCGAACGACTGCGTAGGAATATTGTGGCGATGTAGATAGTCCAGGGAGAAATCGTCTGCTTCCGTCTCAAAACTTCGCGAATACTTTGTGTCCACAAGCAAAACCGGTAGCCAAGCACCAAGCGATGCAACAGAACTAAGATCACCAGTGATTGCGATAAGGAGAATCCCAGTTGTTGAACTTTGCAATAATCGACGCAATGCGTGCCTTTGTTTGAGATGTCCGATTTCATGTGCAAGCACCGCCACTAGTTCGTTGTCAGTTTTTGAGAGATTTACCAAAGCATCCGTGATCACAACAATGCCTGACGGTAAAGCAAGCGCGTTCGGTCCCATCTTACGGCTAGACCTAAACTCAATCTGATAATCCTGCGCTCCTTCGATACTCGATGTCATGTTGGCAAATAATGCTTTTAATTCTGTCTGCCGTTCAAGTGAAAGTCGTGTCGGTTCAAGTACCGTCTTATCCAGGCCCGCTAAAGCCTGTTGGCCCAACATTCTTTCTGTGGTGGCCGGTAAGCTAAACGCGATTCGTTTGGCAAGCACGGGTATTGCATTGTTAACACCGAGCCAAAGTAGAGCCACAGTAATTAATAATGCCCCCAACACATATCCGATACTGCTTTCCCATTGATGCAGCAGCCGTCTCGTTGCTTCGCCACGAATACCGGAAAGCAAGCGGTCTACCGCGTCATTATCATCGGTTTCGCATTGCGACCCGTCAGGAAAATTTAGATGTCTTCGAGTATTTCCTATGCGCGAAGATACTTTTATGTCACTCAGTGGATATGTAAAGCTAATGCCGTCACCGATAACCTTAAGCGCTGATGGCGAACTCGGAACGATGGTTACGTTCCTCTGCCGCGAGGACGATCCATCGTAGTAACGCCCTTTTAGCATGGTTACAGCCCGAAATCGAAACCAAGAAAATCTGCCGCCTCGTCTGCCGTGGCCCCTTCTTGCTCATTCTCCGCAGCAACGAAACTGCTCAGCTCATCTGCAGGCGTGAGAGCCAATCCTTGCAATTGGTACCGAGCTGTACGAATTTCAGCCCATGGCACCAGCAATCCGAGCGAAATAAGAATTGCCATGCTATTGCTGAAATTAAGCTTAAATAGCTCCCAAGTTTTCCATTTGCAGTCAAAGCGCATACGGCCTAGAGTTGTATGTTGCCAAGTCACCCTGCCAATGACGGCGTCACGGTATGAGGCGAACAATATATACAAGGGCAATATGCCAATACCGACTGTCAGGATTCCTCCCAGCATGCAGATCAAGAACATCATCGCTGCCTTGAAATATGCCAGGTAAAAATGCCCGGCCTTTGCATCAAAGCCAAACGTCGAGGTTCCATAATGACTGTGCTGGAGCATAAATTGCCGCTTCCGATAAGCATAATACGGGTACAACAAACCAAGCGAAAGCGGTACCAGAAACATCGGGAGGATTAAGAATCGGCTGGTTTCCCGGTATCCTGGAATATATTTTTTGAATCTTCCGGCCGGGGCCGGGAAATTATTGCCAAAATTAAAACGAACGTTCCGGTAAGATGAATTTATTGCATTAAATCGTGCCGCCTTAATAACTATATATGGCAGTACGATGAGGTATAACAAGCCAAATATTTTTATCTCCAAAAAGCGATTTGCCAAGCCAACGAGAACTATGACAGATAGCATGATCAAACGGCCCTTCAGGATTGATCTGGGGTCGGCAAGATATTCGAAGGCATTGTCGTTAAGCAGGGTGTTGCCATAAAAATATCGTTTTCGCCGCACCTTGGCCCAAGCCGAGTAAATTCCCAGCGTAACGACTGACAAACATACGTTTACGATCCAGATGCGAAAGAACTCCCCCGCCTGTCCGGTAAATTTGATCGAAGCGACCTGCGACGCTGATTCAGCCTTCGATGCCGCTTTGCTGGCACTCAAAGAATCTAGGGGCGATACGACCTGTGGGGAGGCGGATGGTTTAGTTAACTTCGTGAAAGCGTCACGTGCAGAGACGAGCCGCATTTGTGCTTCCCCTGCTGCAACCCTACCGACTTTGAGACTATTTAGAATCGAAGCATAAGCAGTACGGATCTCGATAATCGAGGCCCCGGGAGCAATACCGAGTACTGCATGTGGATCTGGAGACATCATGATGCCATCCTCCAAGTACTTTGTAAGTTACCAAGATGCTTCCGTACCAAGCAAACAAACGAATACTGTAGAACAATTGCCTAAATAATTACGTCGCCCTTTGGATCAAATTAGCTCTGCGCGATCCCGCTGCAAACTTGTGGCTGAGCAACAATGTCTATGAAAACACGTCACCTGTACTCGCTATAATGTCGCGAGCGAACAGTAGCAAATTTTGCGATAAGGAAAACTACGGGCTGACGAATGGTGGTGAAGAGCGGACAGACGGGGACTTTCGGTTGAAGGGAGCCAAAAAATGCTATGAAGGAGACGTATCCGAAGCTTCCTTAGGTACGACTGTTCAATTTATTGCAGAAATTAGAACAGTTGCAGCGAATTAATATTTGACCGTCTGCTCTTGGCCGGATTCTGCCCATACCCATACGTTAGTTCATAGGTCAGTGACCATTATGCAACCAACTTCGGACAATTCCATTCGCGATTTTGTACAGTCAGTAAGCGACCCGAAGGGGACATATGATCATCTAAACTCGCTGCCCGATAGCGGTCATTGGTGATATACAGCTATCGACACATTACTGTTCTTGGCGAACGACAGCTAACTGGCAGCCGATTCAGTGAGATTCATTTCTCCAAATAAGCGATACCGGCCAATCAAGTGTTACTTTGGCCTGAAGGATATGTCATATTGGCTGGCACAACCCAATGGTCATAATCTTCGGCAGTGACATATCCAAGTAAAATGGCGGCTTGTTTAAGTGAACATGAATCGCTGAGTGCACGTTTTGCTATTTCCGCGGCACGATCATAGCCAATGTGCGGAACAAGAGCGGTAACCAGCATCAAGGATTGCTCCATTAATTCTGTGAGTTTCAGGCGATTGACTTCAATTCCGCGTACACAGTATTGCTCAAAACTTTTCATACCGTCCGCAAGCAAGCGCATGCTTTGCGTAAAATTGTGCGCGATGAGCGGCTTATAGACATTCAGTTCAAAATTGCCCGATGCGCCACCGAAGGTGATTGCCACATCATTGCCAATAATCTGGCAACACAACATCGTCAAAGCTTCGCATTGAGTCGGGTTCACTTTGCCAGGCATCATCGAACTACCGGGTTCGTTTTCGGGAATGCTGATTTCACCCAGTCCTGAACGTGGTCCAGATGCCATCCAGCGAATATCGTTTGCAATTTTCATTAGGGCGACAGCAAGCGTCTTAAGTGCTCCATGGGCATTGATCAAGGCATCGTGCGCCGCAAGTGCGGCGAACTTGTTGGGGGCACTGACAAAAGGTATACCACTAGTGCGGGCAAGTTCCGCAGCTACTCGTTTGCCAAATTCAGGATGTGTGTTTAATCCCGTTCCTACCGCAGTTCCACCCGCGGCCAATTCATAGACTGGCTCTAAGGTAGCCGCAATTGCGGACTCTGCATGTTCCAATTGTGCAACGTACCCAGAGAATTCCTGCCCTAGTTTCAGTGGGGTAGCGTCTTGCAAATGGGTGCGTCCGACTTTAAGGATATCTGAGAATGCTTCGGACTTCATAGCTAAAGTAGTGCGCAACTCAATCAACGCAGGAAGAACCTTTTTCGTCAAACCGATTGCTGCAGCAAGATGCATGGCTGTTGGAAAAATATCATTGGATGATTGACCAAGATTGACTTCGTCATTGGGATGTACAAGCCTGGTAATTCCGCGTTCGCCCCCCAGCAACTCGGATGCACGGTTAGCCAGCACTTCATTCATATTCATATTGCTCTGGGTGCCGGATCCGGTTTGCCAAACCGACAAAGGAAATTCACCTACAAGCAGGCCGTTCAGCACTTCTCCTGACGCCTCGATGATGGCGTCAGCTTTCTGATCTTCCAGTAAACCAAGATCGCAGTTGACACGTGCGCATGCACGTTTGACTTCTGCGAGAGCGAATATAATCTCCTCTGGCATCCGCTCAGTTGATATATGGAAATGCAACAGCGAACGTTGGGTCTGTGCTCCCCAATAATGATTTGTTGGAACCTCAATGTTGCCAAATGAATCTCGCTCTGGTCTGCTGTTCATGATGAGGCTCCAAATCGGCCAAACAAGTTTTTTTCAATATCTCGCTCAAATTCTTCAACCCATCTGGATCCATCTCCAATTGGGTATTGTGCTTTCAGATTAGTGGATATTCGCGTAACCACGACAAATCCAGTAAGGGCGAGTATCTCATCGGTTTTGGAGTCTGTGGTATCGGTCTCAGCCAAGTCAAAGTCCTCCAAAGATAGTTGGAATCGCTTCAACACCCTCTGGAAATCATTCATCTCGTCCTGTTCGATAAGCTTCATCTGATTTTCGACCTGAATTTTATCTATTGATCATCCTGCCACTACTCACATGGAAGGGCAATTATGAATGTCCGTTACTAATGCAACAGCAGCCTTTGGCTTTTCATTCCCACCCCATTGACCACCTTAAGTCGACGTCCAGCAAACTTTTTACTGGATCAAACCTTCCGCCCTCATCGCCGCCTGAACCGCTGGGCGTATACGAATTTTTGCTATGTATTCCTTGATCCTTGGGAACTGGCCGAGATCGAAGCCCGCATGATCGCTCCAACTCAATGTTACATACAAATATGCATCGGCGACAGTGAAGCTACTACCCATCAAATAAGGCTTGTTCGCCAACTGTGATTCTACATACGCTAAGCGTTTTGAAAGCAAAATGCGAGCCGAATTCTTAGCGTCATCCGTTGTTGTCTTGTTTAATAATGGGCCATATGATTTGTGTATCTCAGTTCCAATGAAATTGAGCCATTCTTGCAGGCGGTAACGCTCCCTCGTTCCAGCCTCGGGTGCTAGCCCAGAATCTGGTTTCTGGTCGGCAATATATTGCAGAATCACAGCGCCCTCTGTCAGGACACTGCCATCATTCAATCTGATGGCAGGTACATAACCTTTTGGATTGATCTGCATATAATCCTCGCCAGCGGAGGTTGTTTTGGAAGGAACATTCAACTTGTCAATTTCAAAAGGCAATCCTGATTCTTGCAGTGCGATGTGAGATGCCAATGAACAAGCACCGGAGGCGTAATATAATTTCATGCAAACTCCTATGGTTGAGTGTTTGTGGACATCAGGTTTAACTGCGGCCCTCCGCTACTGGCCGAATTCTACCCCTCACATAACGCATAACTGCCTTTCAATGTTCTGCTTAGTTGACCAACCATTAAGATTAGATTCTGTAATCAAGATATTGTGAGTGTTCGTTCTGGTCAAATAGTACCGTCTTATTCTGGTCAAATAGTACCGTCTTAGTTACAAAGTTATTAACCTTAAAATGCATCATTAATACTTGACTAAATTACTATGTAATATATAATAAACTTGCATTTGTGGGAGCAGATCAAACACAGTTGCAGTGACTATATAGGTTCGATAGTTACTTCAAATTATCTGCAGGAGGTTAACGTCATGAACTCCCATCTGTTTGAAATTTTCAGCAGCGAAAAGAGCGTCGATATCTTGCATAGCGTTGAGTTATTTGCCGGAATAATCGCCGCCGCTTTTGTGGTTGGTTTAGCATGTATTGCGGTAGTTTGATTGGCCTATATAAGTACATTTTGAAGTGGAGAGTATTTGGTGTTCCATTATCCTGGAAGACCGCACTTCAATTTATAAAGGAATCGCCATGTTGGACATCAATAACGCCATCTTCAATGAAGCACTTCATCACCGCGATCCAGATGGCAACATGTATGGCTTGGAACATTGGTCCCCGCTGACCGTCAAGCAACTGGCTATAGAAGAGGGAATTGAAGAACTCTCAGATGCTCATTGGCATGTGATCTACGCTTTGCGAAACCTGTATAGGGATAGGGGTCGTTCCACGAGTGCACGTGAAGTTATTCATATTCTGGAGAAAGATTTCGTTGATGAAGGTGGGCGTCGATACCTCTATGAGCTATTCCAGAAAGGCCCGGTGAGTCAAGGTTCTCGATTGGCGGGCGTACCACCCCCTCCATACTCCAGCGATCCTTCATTCGGCTCGGCCAGCTGAATGAGACGGAAAGAAACAAAGCTTGATTTAGTTATCCTTAAATTCGATCCGATAATTGACATTTGCTAAATCGTAAATAATCCGTGAGTGCGTAGTATGTGTGCACTCTTCCATTCTTCAATATCGCAAGGAGAAGATTATGAACACGGCCGATATGTTAGTACATATACATCCGGAGTTAGATGCGAAAAGAAGAACCCAAATTGAAAAAATGATAGAAGGGCATGTTGGAGTTGATTGTGCTGGATTCAATCGTCACCCACATCCCCATGCTTTGATCGTGAAATATGATCCCGACACAATTAGGAGCGTACAGATCCTGGATATGGTACGTAAATTTGATCCTGTAGCGTCCATTGTGGGTTTGTAATTGTCACATACCCAATAATCAAATATTGCACAGAAAGGGATAAAGGAACTTCTTTCGTTGCATATCGATCAGTCTGATATTAAATTAATTCACCTCACATATTCAGCAAATACCATAATGCAAAGGAGCCAAAAATGGCCTCGATATTTGGATTTGAAGAATGCAATGCACTTGGTTTCATCGAAAACGACTTTGTGTGCCTTCCACACTCACCTGATGGAAAAATTGACCTGCATAACACTGTTTCTCCCATCAGGAATGAAGATATTGTGTTCATCAAACACTGTCTTGAATCAAGTTTGAAAATTGAAGCCATAGGCGTTGTAATGTCAGAGTTTCCTTGTGATGTAGACTCTGAAGTATGTCTGCCTGTTGATTGGTTATGGCTGGGTGAAAAGGTTATAAAGAATTTTGACGAAAATTTTTCGTTACGCGTCAGCCCGTTTTATGAAGAACATGATATTTTAGTCCAAAGGGAAATAATTAATTTGCTACCTGAGAAGTACAAATTAATACAGGAGTGGTAAAACCAAACCCTAATTGGTGTGCAGACAGCACATCCACATACAGTCCGTCTGCTCTTGGCCGAATTCTGCCTCTTTGCCTTCGCTAACACTACTGTTTTTCCCCTCCCGATAGCAGCCATTCTCTGAGTAGCGCACAGAACTTCAGACATTAGCAAGGGTCGACTAAGTTTTCGATCAACCAGGATTCAATTGAATCTCGAATTGATCATTCAATACCGGCTTGACGAAATTCAGCATACTTTACATCTTCATTTTTGAAGTGTTCGACCAGAATCACCTTTATTGTTATTCCAACCCTCCTCCAAGATGAGTCAGAACCGTATGGTATAAATCCATTCTTGATTCCTTGCATTGCTTTCAATATGTGAGCGTGTAGCCTAGCATGGCTTGTAGCTTCGGAATATTGCCATTCCTTAAACAACTCTTCTTCTTGGCTAAAATGCCGTATTGTTTCATCGATAACAAGTTGCAAATGTCGCTTGATTTCAGTCGGATCCTTTCCTTCTGTGATTGACCGATTAAATTCATTGATTGAAATAATGATTGGCTTGTGGTCCTCGTCAATTTCTGGAATACCTACATCCATCTCATCGCTCCAAGTAAACGTCAAAGTAGGTCTTTTAAACATACTCTTGTCTCCTTACCAATATAATCAGACCACATAGGCTGCAACTGGTCTACTCATAACCAAAGCTTGTCACCGCCGCCATCGGCTCATCAGTACATCGTCCAGTCGCTGCTATTGGCCGGATATTGCCCGTTTAGATTAGCTAACACAACCATCTGCTTCTCGTTCAACTTCGGACATTCGTAACGCAGCTATCTACTCGGATTTCCAATGCTGGCAAAAACATCTCGTGTCATCAAGCCATTCATAGAAATCACTTGTAAATCCATCCACATCAGCAAGAAACTCCTGTTCGCCATTTGCCAGTGGATTGGGTTGCCTGGCTCGAAGAGACATTCGTGTCAAGACGTCAGCGATGCCTTCAATCTGTGCATAGCTCGACAGCCAATTCTCCTTCGCCATCAGTATCAACCCAGAATGCGAGGAGATGGGAAGGTCGTTAAGCCTGTCTGCGATCGATCGATAGACAGTTGTGCAATACTCATCCAGTGCCCCATGATGTATTGCCGCCCAGTTTCGGGCTAGAAGATGATCGTAGAACACATCAACAAGCACTCCTGCATAACGTCTCCGACCCATAGAGATTCGTGAGCGGCTACGCCGAAAGGCCGGTTGCGATTCTGCAAAGTTATCTATGGCCCGATGCAGCGCAACTCCTTTCGCAATATCTTCAGGTAATACTCCAGGTAAAGAGCCTTTAATCCAGTCTCCGATTACCCCGCCTACAAGCAGGGCAGGATCTTCGCCTGCAAGCAATGCATGGGCCAAAAAGTTCAATGTGGTTTCCTCAGGTTTAGTCGATCAGCATTGGCCGATTTGGACGGTGATTGTGACTGTCTGCTCTTGGCCGCTTGTTGCCGGTCACGACCGTCCGCTTTCTTGCTGGATATTTTACACCTCGACCGGCAGCAAATGGCACGAAGCCGAATTAGATAGTATCAAGTTGGAAGGATAAAAGCCGCCATTCAAAAGTACATACCGCGACGAAGCAGCCATTCAGGATTCTACATAGCGGATTTAGATACAATGGCGGTAGCCGTTCTTTACATGCATCGCTATGCACCATCACGCTGGAGGCGTCGCCAGGAATCTTGTTTCGAAGATTTCCGCCGGCACCGGTTTGCTGAACAAGAAACCCTGCATTTCGTCGCAGTTCAGCGAGAGGAGCTGGCGCGATTGCTTCTCTGTTTCGACCCCCTCCGCCACTACCTTGAGCTTCAGCGCATGCGCAACCATGATGATGGTGGACACCAGCGCCAGTCCCTCCGGGGCATCCATTTCGATCACGAAGGAGCGATCGATCTTCAGCGTGTCCACCGGCAGTTTGGCCAGGTAGCTGAGCGAGGAGAAGCCGGTGCCGAAGTCGTCGATGGCGATGGTGATACCCATCGCGCGGATCGCTTGCAGGCTGGCGATACTGTGCTTGACGTCCG
>Ga0307375_10001292_pt1 | contig 27672 bp, 29 predicted proteins | sample TR1MG_FD_202531 | JGI IMG/M metagenome (GOLD analysis project Ga0307375, IMG submission 202531) | Soil microbial communities from Risofladan, Vaasa, Finland - TR-1 | ecosystem: Environmental > Terrestrial > Soil > Coastal area > Acid sulfate soil | place: Finland: Risofladan, Vaasa | collected...
CCAGCCGGCTTTCCGGCCTGCTTTTCGTTCCTTTTTCGCCTGCTTTAATCCCTTCTTCGCTTTGGAAAGACCTTTCTTTGCCTGCTTTAACTCCCTCCTAGCCGTCTCTACATTTCCCTTGGCTATTGACTTGAATTTTGCCTTACGTGCCATATCCATCTCCTTGAGGCGGTACTGCTAGCCGCTGTTCCTCGAGTCTTTTGCTTTCACGGCCGCGTCCTTGACAATGACTGCTGCCTCTTTAACCAGGAGAGCCGCGTCTTTAACAAGTTGAGCGGCCTCCGTTACGGCGGTCTTTGTCTCCTCGGAGAAGACTTCTCGGTCGGAATCCTTATCCCCCATTACTCTGGCGACTACTTCTCGTGCCTTTTCCCCAAACCCCTGTGCCTGTTTGAGCGCCTTCTTCACCGCCTTGTCCCTTGCCTTGGCTTTGGCTTTGGCCTTCTTCTTCTTGCCCATCCCATTCCCCCTTTATCTAGCCTAAGTTTTCGCACCTAGATACGAACATCTCTTAACCAAATCTGCTGTCCGTGAAATTCAGATGCCACTGTCTATGTGATGAATGAACCAATCACGCGACAACTCCAGGATTTCTGGGTCCGTCATCGCTTGGATATTTGTATCGATCATTCCTGCGACATTGCCCGAAAGATTTGGGTGCTTCTTCTCAAGATAATCTACAAATTTGGCCGCCGCATTAGCTTTTCCTTTCCCATGACCGACGAGAAGAACCTGCGGAGATTTTGCAATTGCTTGTGCTATCTCTTCAAAGAACGCTGGATCTTCATGCTCGCTGTCATGTCCACGGTGATGTTGGGCCTGGCGTACATGCATATACCGATCCTTGGCATCTGCTGCCTCAACGAGTTGTGCCTTAGCATCTGGATTAAGCCCCGATAGCCAAAGTTTCGCATAATTTTGCGTTATGAGAACGGCGCTCAGTTGGTCACTCAGTTCGTGAACGTTACGAGTGGATAGATCAGCCATTAGAGAATCTCCGTCCGAGAAGAAAAATGAAATACACAGGTGACGAAGGGCTCAACTGACGCACAAAATGGAGTATGTCCCGCATCAACATTGCGACAAACCAACCTCTTGAGTTGGAACCGTCGGGATGAGCGTGAACATCATTTACTCTGAGCGGCAAAAGCGTCATGACCGCCTCCTGATACTAAGAGCCTACCTCTGAACTGCCCATTCGCACCTTCTGCAATTCGGAAATATGACCCGAGCAATATTGGTCGATCGAAGCGATCTCTATTCGATTGTCTCAACCTGCTGGAGTGCGCAGGTGGCCGTAATTGTCATCGGATACGTTCCCGTTGTGCCCGTACCGTCGGTCACAGTGAAGTAGAGAGACCCCCCGGAAGATCCTCCGCTTGCAGTTCCAAATCCTCGAAATACATATTCCCTTGCCGATGTCAGGGTCGCCTTATCGAACACAACTCCCTCACCAATTGAACTATCGGAGTTGATGGTTACCGTCGAAGTGCCTCCAACAGAAAAGGCAAATGCACGATTGGAAGGAGCGTTACCTCTTGCGTGCACAATCAACAGGAATTCATAGTTTTGATTTGCGCTCAATGTGCCAAAAGCACTGGAACTTCCATCAGTATTCGGGGTAGAACTTGAAAGCGAAAAGTTCGGCACAGTAATGAAAGTGACTTTGGAAGGCCCACGAGGTCCTACGGTCCCGGTGGCCCCGGCCGCTCCGGCAAGGCCTGTCTCGCCTCTGAGCCCCTGCAAACCGGTGGCACCAGTGGCGCCTGCCGCTCCGGTCGGCCCAGGCAGCCCCGCACTTCCCGTCGAACCTGTTGAACCTGCAGGCCCAGCCACTCCCGCTGGTCCGGTAGCACCGGTGGCGCCTGGAATTCCGGCGGCGCCACTAGCACCTACAGAGCCGGGCGCTCCAGCCGGTCCCGCTTGGCCGATAGGACCAGCGCTTCCTGCTGTGACGGTCGCAGAACCGCTAGCTCCCCCTTCGCCTTTAGCCCCTGTTTTCCCCTGGGGCCCAGTGGGACCATTAGCCCCGGCTGGTCCAGGTGTCCCTACCGGACCGATAAGCAATACCGGAAGGGGCCATCGTCCCTTTGTCTTGGGTCCGAAAAATCGCCACGACTTTCGATCGATGTAAAAATCTCCATTGTGCCCAAGTGATGAGGAGGGCGTTCCGATTCCGCTGAGAATCGTATTGATCGCTAACGGAAGAGTGCGTCCCGCTTTAGAAATCCCCTTGCTCGCTTTCGCCGACTTAGGTTCCGCATCAGCGGATTCAACCCAGAAGGTTGAACTAGCAACCACCACGCAAGCCGATATCAAGACTCCAGTTAAACGATTCATCACGGCCACCCCCGAGCGGCTAGATATGTTGTGCTTCCACAACGTAGCCCCGAAATGTGGAAAGTCAAACACTCTCGGCAGTCTCCCAGGCGCTATTTATGACCTCATCAGGAGCGAACGCTTAACTTCAGATAACCAAAGGGGTACGCAATGCAGAAGAGAACCAAGATGATGTTGGCAGCCAGCGGCACTGGGCTCGCCTTGTTGATCGGCGGGGTTGGAGTTGCCAATGCAGACAGCAACTCACCTGGCACATCAAAGTCGCTCGGAGCGTCGCGAATCGGCGGGGACGCTCATTCTCCATTCAGTCACGTGCTTTCTGTCTTGGTCGCAAAGGGCACCATCACTCAGGCACAGGCCGATGCAATCGTTAAAGAAGCATCCAATGAGCGCGCGACGCAGGATGCCTCACATGCCGCAAGCGAGACGGCACATGAGACCTTGATCGCGACAACAATTGGTAGCGATTGGCCGACAATTCTCAAGCGCCTACAGGCGGGAGATTCCTTAGCAACGATCGCAGGAGCAAAAACGGCAGCATTGATAAGCGCACTTGTGAATGAAGCAGGCGCTCAAATTGATGCTGGAGTAAACGCTGGACGGATCACTTCAACCCAAGCGACGACGATTAAAGCCAACCTCCAGGAGCACATCACTGCCGCAGTCAACGGCACTGGACATCCAGATGGAATGTTCGGAGGGCCAGCTGGCTTTAGAGGTCGGATGGGCAATCCTGATGGACTCAGACATCAGGGCGGGCCTTTGGGGTTCATGGGCCACGGCGCAGCGAGAGTTCCTAATGCACCTTCGGTGCCCTCGGCCTAATTAAAGCCTCCATTCAAGGGCGGATGGGAAAGAAAAAGCAGGAGCTGGAGTGACTATCCAGCTCCTGCTTTTTCTTTAATGTTTTCGATAAATGAAATCCCATACCTCGTGCCCTTTGGCTATGCCTTGCAACTCAAAGCGAGTAAACGGGCGCCAATCGGGACGGGCTACGAGCCCTCCGTCCAGGTCAGAGTTTCCATCGCACAGTGCAGAAATCCATTTTGCATACGCCTCCCAGTCGGTGGCCACATGCAGCGTGCCCCCAATTTCTAATTTAGAGACCACTAGTTCAAGCCAATCGACTTGAACTATTCGCCTTTTGTGATGACGCTTCTTCGGCCAGGGATCTGGAAAGTAGAGCCGAATTCCATCAAGCGAGTTAGCAGCGATCTGGTTTTCCAATACAGAGACGGCGTCGCCATCGATAATGCGAATGTTAGACAATTTTCGTTCAGCAATCTTGACCAAAAGGGACCCGATCCCCGGGTGATGTACCTCGATCGCCAAAATTCCTACTTCTGGGTTTGCCTCAGCCATCAGAGCGGTTGCCTCACCCATACCGGTTCCAATTTCGACAATGATTTCCGTGCAGGACTTGAACATTCCGGCAAGATCGAGCGGGCCAAGGGAATCAATGCCAATGGCATCCCAATGCAATTCGCGTGCCTCTTCTTGTGCCTTTGTGCCTCGGCCGCTCCTGAGTTTGAAACTACGGATTTCTCTCGGCGGGACCCCGTGTTCAACGCTCGATTTCAATTCCGTTCCAATCCTTGATGAGCGGCCGTTCCCGGCCTGATCCCCCAGTCAAATCTCTGCGGCTCAATTGTTTACCATCGGAGGAGTTCACGTCTGCCACCCTCCCATGCTTGGATGGATCTTGCCCAACCTATAGAAGGAGCAACACGTGCCTGGAATGAACCTGACCCGAGCCGAAGCAGCCGAACGCTCGGAACTTATTTCCGTAGAGTCCTACAACGTCGTTCTCGACGTGACTAGCGATGAAAAGACTTTCCTTGCCCGAACTACCGTCGAGTTCACCGGCAACAAGCCTGGAGCCACATTTATTGACGTTGTGGCGGCATCTCTTACTAGCGCGACTCTCAACGGCGCAAAATTGGATATTTCAGGTTTCGACGGCCAGTCTCTTGAAGTAACACCAGCTCTAGGCGCAAATACTCTCATTGTCGAGGCCGTTGCCAACTTCATGAATACTGGCGAGGGCCTGCATCGTTTCGTAGACCCAGCCGATGGCGAAGTTTATTTGTACTCGCAATTCGAAACGGCGGATGCTCGGCGCATGTACGCCTGCTTTGATCAGCCAAACCTAAAGGCAACCTTCACGCTTACAGTGGATGTCCCCGATCACTGGGAAGTAATTTCAAATAATCCAGTCGAGACCAAAGAATCCGTGCGCGATGGGGTCACTCGCTGGAGCTTCGTTACGACGCCGCGCATCTCCACTTACATCACTGCACTTGTTGCTGGGCCATACCACTGCGTCCATGACGTCTACGCAGGCGCGGAAAAAGAGATCCCGTTGGGGATCTATTGCCGTAAGTCACTCGCTCCACACCTTGATGCGGATCAAATCTTCACAGTGACAAAGCAGGGCTTCGACTTTTTTGAAAAAGAATTTGGCCTGGCGTACGCGTTCGACAAGTACGACCAGATCGCTGTCGCGGAATTCAATGCTGGAGCCATGGAGAACGTCGGCTGCGTGACGTTTGCTGAGGACTACTTCGTGTTCAGGAGCAAAGTCACAGACCGTTCGTACAATTGGCGGGCAAATGTGATTCTGCACGAAATGGCACACATGTGGTTTGGTGACTTGGTAACCATGTCCTGGTGGGACGACTTATGGCTCAACGAATCCTTTGCAGAATGGGTCTCATACCTCGCGCTCGCCAGAGCGACTCGCTTCACCAACTCGTGGACCGTATTCAACGCCGAACGGAAGAATTGGGCTTATCGCCAGGACCAACTCTCATCAACGCACCCAATCGTTACAGACATGATTGATCTTGAAACGGTCAAGACAAACTTTGATGGAATCACGTACGCAAAGGGAGCCTCTGCTCTTCTCCAGCTTGTGGCATACGTTGGCGAACAGAATTTCATTGCGGGATTGCGCACCTACTTCGCCAAGCACGCTTGGGGCAACACCACGCTTAATGATTTGCTCGTGGAACTCGGAGCCACTAGCGGCCGTGATCTAAAGCCTTGGGTCGCAACTTGGCTTAAGACGGCCGGCGTCAACACCCTTCGCCCTGAGTTAGTAGTAGATGGCGATAATTACGCTTCAGTAGCGATCGCTCAAGAGGCTCCGCTAATTCCAGAAGGATCCACAGAATTACGCCCCCACCGAATGTCAGTTGCGTTGTACGACGTCACGGATGGGAATTTGACCAAACGTCGAAGCGTCGAGTTGGACGTGACTGGCGCGCGCACCGAGATTCCGGAGTTTGCTGGCGATCGCGTCGCGGATCTTCTCCTTATCAACGACGGCGATCTGTCTTACGCAAAGATTCGCTTCGACGAAAGATCCATTGCGACGCTACGAACGAATTTCGAAAACATAACCGATCCATTAGCCCGAGCCCTCTGCTCTGCAGCAGCGTGGGACATGCTCCGCGATGCCGAACTGAGCGCATCGGATTTCGTTCCTTTGATGCTCGGTGGAATGCGAACTGAAACCGATATTTCCCTTGTGCAGATGGCAATGCTCCAAGTCGATACTGCGGTGGAGCTCTACGCGGCACCTGAGCACCGGGATCAATTGCGCATCACTCAAACTGAAGCGCTGCGGGCTCTTCTTGATCAGAGCGAGGATGGTTCGGATCATCAGTTAGCTTTTGCTCGCGCATTTGCCAGCGCGGCCGCTAATGCCTCCGACGCAGCCCATCTCAAGTATGTGGAAGACCTCTTGAACGGTGCCCTGGAGGGACTCGCCATCGACGACGATCTTCGCTGGCATTTCCTGGGTGTATTGGCTTCGCGCGGCGAAATTGGCGAGGCCAAAATTGCCGAAGCCCTGGCGAAGGACAATACGGCCAGCGGCGTGAAGGCAGCCACCTTCGCCCGCGCTTCAATTCCAACACCTGAGGCGAAGGAGAAGGCCTGGGCTGAAGCAATCGCTTGCAAGGTCCCAAACCATATTCAGATTGCGCTGATCTCAGGGATACAGCGAGCGAACCAGCGAAATCTCATGGAACCCTTCGTTGATCGCTACTTTGAGTCGCTGGTTCCAACTTGGAGTGAACAGTCCCATGAGATGGCATCAAATATCGTGATGCGACTCTTCCCAATCATGGTTACAACTCACGGGTCCCTCAGCAAGACCATAGCCTGGCTGGCCCAGCCCAATATACCTAGCGCACTTCACCGGCTGGTTGCGGAGAATCGAGACGCGCTGGAAAGAGCGCTAAATGCTCAAGCCTTTGACGCTCTGCCTGCTAGTTAAACGCGATCTGGGCGCTCTAATGCGCTAGTGCCACCGCCTCTAGGCGAGGTGGCGGCCCAGACGATCCCCGCTATCAGTGCGAAGAGTCCCAATGGGGCGCCGACGAAAATCAGAATGGTTTCAGAAGCAGGCATGGGCCAAGAGTAGGGCTCAAGCTATTGCGGTTGCCACTCCGAAGGGCTCGAGGTAGGGAACCCAACGGGGATCAGCGCGACCGGATCCGATGATGCGCCAAGCCGCTCCCGCTGGTTCGGCAGGTTTTAACCGGAGGCGCCAACCTAGATCTTTGAGCATGCGATCAGCCTTAGTGTGATTGCATCTGTGGCAGGCCGAAACCACGTTTTCCCAGTGGTGAGCGCCTCCGCGACTCCTTGGAATGACGTGATCAATGCTCGTGGCTGGGGCGTTGCAATAGACGCAGCGCCCACCATCACGAGCAAAGATGGCGCGACGGGTAAGTGGCACGGTATGTCGATAAGGAACGCGCACAAAGCGCGCGAGACGAATCACCGCCGGGAGTGCCGTCTGCCCGTGAGCGTGGTGGACCACTCGATCCGAGTCTTCGACCACCACGGCGCGGTGATTGAGGACCAGGATCAGTGCTCTACGCTCCGGCACGACACAGAGCGGCTCGAAGGTGGCGTTTAACACCAAAGCGTGACGCATCAGGTCAGACCTTCCTGACGACGCGTGGCTCGCGCCGGCTTGGAGGTAATCTTTGCCGCTTGTGCCCCAATCAACCAGTATTGACGCGTAAATTTTCTTGAAATCCTCCCGCGTTAGGCTTACGACATGAGTTCAAAAAGTGGATCAGCACCTCAAACTGCGAGTTATATCTACCCATCTGCCGCCAGAGATCCGCTGGTAGAACAGATTCACGGTCGAGAGGTCTCAGACCCATATCGCTGGCTCGAGAGGGGCGATAGTGATGAGACCAGGAGGTGGCAGACCGAAGAGAACTCGCTTTGGGACAAGGAACTCGAGCAGTTAAGTGGGCGCGATGAGTGGACGGCAAGAGTTACCCAGTTGCTTGAAGCCGGCTACGTATCAGCTCCGGCAATGCGTGGCGATTTTGCGTTCTTCATGCGCCGAGCAGCGGGACAGGAGCATGGGGTTCTCCTGGTCAACAGCCAAGGACGCGCTGAGCGAGTCTTGATTGACCCAATGTTGATCGACCCGACTGGATCAACAACTTTGGACGCCTGGCAGCCAAGCAAAGAAGGAAATCTACTTGCCTATCAACTTTCCAAAGGCGGAACCGAGGAGGCCGAACTTTTCGTCCTCGACGTCGTAAGCGGAAAAATCATCGAGGGACCAATTGATCGAACCCGATATTCACCTGTCGCTTGGGTGCCAGGTGGAGGTGCATTTTTCTATGGACGTCGACTAGATCCGTCGCTCATCCCAGCGGATGAGGCACAGTTCCACCGTCGCATCTATCTGCATCAGGTTGGAACACCAGCCGCTGCAGATGTAGAAATTTTCGGCGCAGGACTAGATATGACGAACTACTACGACGTCGCCGTCTCACTTGATGGACGCTGGCTGCAGATCAGCGCCAGCGCGGGCACCGAACCACGAAATGATCTCTGGATCGCTGATCTCAGTAGAACCTCGCTCGCGACCCCTGAATTCGTAATGATTCAAGATTCCAATCTTGATGCCCAGACGAGCATCCACTTCGGGCGTGATGGCCGGGTCTACATATCGACGGATAGGGACGCCCCGCGCGGCCAAATCTGTTTCACATCGCCAGCTGAGTTAATTGATCTAGGGGCGAAGGCCAAATGGCACGATTTCATCACCGAGGACGACGAAGCGGTCATGGAAGGGTGGAGCATTCTCGATGGTTCCGATCTCAAGGCCTCACTACTTCTCGTGGCCCGGACGCGGCATGCAATCAGCGAAATCTCAATTCATGATCTGGTCACCGGCGATGAACTTGGCAAGATTGCCATGCCAGGCCTTGGCTCCTTGACGGGTCTTACTGAGCGCCCCGAGGGTGGTCATGAAGCCTGGTTTGGATACACCGATCACGTCACGCCGCCTACTGTTTATCATTTTGACGCTAGAAGTGGTCAAGTTACTAAGTGGGCTGACCCGCCAGGATCTATCGTGGTACCAACGGTTTTTTCACGTCAGGTGGCGTACAAATCGCTTGACGAAACCATTGTGCGAATGTCGATCCTTTCACTCACTGAAAATCCTGATCGTCCTCGGCCGACAATCATCTACGGATACGGCGGTTTCGGCGTTGGACTTTCTCCAGGCTATTCGGCAGCTGCACTCGCGTGGGTCGAAGCTGGCGGTGTCTGGGTCGTGGCTAACCTGCGCGGCGGTGATGAAGAAGGAGAGGATTGGCACCGCGATGGCATGCGCAGCGAGAAGCAGAATGTCTTCGACGACCTACATTCCGCGGCGGAGCGCCTAATCTCCGACGGTTGGACAACCGCTAGCCAACTCGCTATCCAAGGTGGGTCCAATGGCGGTCTGCTCGTTGGGGCAGCCCTTACCCAACGGCCCGAGCTCTATGCCGCAGTGGTCTGCTCGGCGCCGCTTTTGGACATGGTGCGATATGAATCTTTTGGTTTGGGTGCCACTTGGTCCGACGAGTACGGCTCAGCCGCCATCGCTGAGGAATTTGAATGGCTGATCTCATACTCCCCTTACCACCACGTTCATTCTGGTGTCGATTACCCAGCAACACTTTTCACTGTGTTCGAAGGCGATTCGAGGGTCGATCTCATGCACGCAAGGAAGATGTGCGCTTCGCTTCAATTCGCAACCGCATCGAAGCGACCAGTCTTGATTCGATCTGAATCAAACGTCGGTCATGGCGGGCGAGCCGTCTCGAAAGCGGTCGACGTAACCGCCGATGGATTAGCATTTACTGCACGGTGGACTGGCCTTTCGCCGACGGGAGGGCGAATGTGAATCTTGCCTTAGGAAAAACGCCGAAAGCGATGTGGCTCTGGTTTAGCGGAGCTCCACTTCATGTTCTAACAATCATTTTGGTGGGCCTTGCCATCTCGTGGCTTGGCGGCCGAGCGATCGGCAGAATTGTGACCCGAATCGCCACGGGCAGCGGCGCACATCGTGACACTCACCACGAGGCAAATATTCGACTCCGCGAACGAGCGCTCACCACCGGAAGCGTTCTCCGAAGCACTCTGAATGCAGCCGTTCTAGTTGTTGCCACGGTGATGGTGCTCGGTGAACTTGGCTTGAACGTGACGCCTATCGTCGCCTCCGCCAGCATAATTGGCCTCGCGGTCGGCCTTGGCGCACAGAGCATTGTCAAGGACATGGTCTCGGGGCTCTTCTTGCTCCTCGAAGATCAGTTCGGCGTAGGAGATCGAATCAATGCCAACGATATTTCTGGAACCGTCGAGACAGTTGGTCTTCGAGTAACCACACTTAGAGATGATGCTGGCGTCCTCTGGTATATCCGCAATGGGGATATCGCAAAGATTGGAAATAGTTCTCAGCCGAAACGCGCTTAGGTTCAGAGAAGTGCGTTCTATTCGTCGACATTGATCAGCGAATGAGCAGCTGCTACTAGATAGGACCATAGTTCGTGATCCAGATCATCGGACAAATCTAAAGAGTCCACGGCTTCACGCATATGAAGTAGCCAAGCATCGCGTTCCTGTATCCCGACATGAAATGGTGAATGACGCATACGTAGCCTTGGATGACCGCGCAACTGTGAGTAAGTGTTCGGCCCGCCCCAGTACTGCTGGAGAAATAGAAAAAGTCGTTCCTTTGCTTCGGTTAAGTCTTCATCCGGATACATTGGACGAAGAATTGGATCGGTGGATACGCCTTCATAGAATTTGGCGACCAAACGGCGAAAGGTTTCCTCACCCCCGACTTGATCGAAAAAGGTACCTTCCTCCCTAGCCACGTTGGAGCCAGACTGCTGTATCACTGGGCACGAGATTGCCGGTAATTGGGACGCTGGAAATAATCACTTTGGTCTGATCCGGAAGTTGAACTTCTATGCCGGCAAAATTGATTAAGCAGAGAAATCCATCGCCCCGCTCGAACAAGAGCACCTGTTCCTGGCTCGGAAGCCAGCTCATTTCACCATTACCTAATCCGCTATGTGAATGGCGAATTGCGAGCGCGCGCCTATACATATTCAATGCCGAGTCCGCATCTGCCTCTTGGTCCTCAGCCGCATATCGACCCCACCACTCCGGTTGTGGTAACCAACCCTCTCTCGGAAGCAGAGACAAATTCTCAGAAAAACCAAAGGCACCACTGGCCGATTCATGCCAAGGCAATGGGATTCGGCAACCGTCGCGTCCTACGTCAACAAAGCCGCTCTGGCGCCAACTGGGATCCTGCAGCGAACTCGTCGGAATATCGCGAACCTCGGGAAGTGCCAGTTCCTCGCCCTGATAGAGGTAAGCCCCACCCGGCAGCGCGAGCATCAACAGGGCACCGGCCCGGGCGCGACGACGACCAAGTTCGAGATCGAGTTTCTGCGAATCGCCCTGACGGATGAGGGTGGTACCGCCTCGTCCAGCAGTTAACCCGAGCGCAAAACGATCGACGGAACGAACGACATCGTGGTTGTTGAATACCCAAGACGGTGGGGCGCCAACCTCGCGAACCGCAGTGATCGATTCATCGATCACCTGCTTTAGCGACTGTGCATCCCATTGGCTACATAGAAAATCAAAATTGAAACTCTGCGAAAGTTCATCGCTCCTCACATATCGGGCCATACGTGAAGCCGGAGCGATCCAAGCTTCAGCAACTGCCATCCGGTCGCCAGGATATTCGGCGAGAATCTTGTGCCATGATCGGTAGATCTCGTGAACTCCTTCTTGATCCCACATTGGCGAGTCCACATACTCGAGCATCTCAGTTTTCGCATCGCCAATATCGGGAAGGGTGGGATCCTTCACCAAGCCATGAGCGACGTCGATTCGGAAGCCGTCTACTCCGCGATCAAGCCAGAAACGGAGTACGTCCTCGAAATACGAGCGGACCTCGGGATTGTCCCAATTAAAGTCTGGCTGTTCTGGCGCAAAAATATGTAGATACCACTGACCAAACTCACCATCTTGCTCGATTACTCGAGTCCAGGCAGGCCCGCCAAAGATTGATTGCCAGTCATTTGGCGGCAGTTCGCCAACTTCGCCTTTGCCATCTCGGAAGTGATATCGAGCGCGCTCAATCGAGCCAGGCAAAGACTTGAGCGCCTCCTGAAACCACTCGTGCTGATCGCTTGAATGGTTTGGAACGATGTCGATAATCATTTTGATTTCGGCCGAATGTGCAGCGGCCAGCAGGCTGTCAAAATCCGCGAGTGTTCCATAGGTCGGATCAACTTCAAAGTAATCAGCTACGTCATATCCCTGATCTACTTGCGGCGAAGGGTAGAAAGGCGTTAGCCAGATCGCATCGACTCCGAGATCAGACAGATATGGAACACGAGATTCAATCCCCGCTAAATCACCAACGCCATCACCGGTCGCATCAGCGAAGGAGCGAACATAGACTTGATAAATAACGGCATCTCGCCACCAGGGATGCTCAAGGCTCATCGGCTGCTCTCTAGGTAGGGTTCAAGCGCAGCCTTCTCATCTGGCGACAACCGGCGAGGACGCTGCTTCTCAAGGTCGTAAGGGACCATGGTGCTACGCGCCGTTGCGTAATTTTTTGCTTGATCGCGAACTAAGTATTCCAGTTCAAATGATGACGCGCGCAAATGCCTCAACCAAGTTTCGATAATTATCGGCTCTTCGCGCCAGGTGAGCGGGGCCAGATAATCGATCTCGTGACGGGCGACCACCATGCCCTGGGCCAGCGGAGTCAGACCAGTTCGCTGGGGATGAACCCAGAACATATCGACACGCGCTTCTTGAAGGTATTCAAGATAGGCAACGTTATTTACATGTTGAAAGGCATCCATGTCGCCCCAGCGGATCGGGCAGTGGAATACGTGTCTCATAGTCTCAACGCGTCAACTTCCGATACGTAACGCGGTGGGGACGAGCGGCCTCTGCGCCAAGTCTTTCGATCTTGTTCTTCTCATAAGAATCGAAGTTTCCTTCAAACCAGAACCATTGGGAATCGCCCTCGTACGCCAAAATGTGCGTAGTCACGCGGTCCAGAAACCAGCGATCGTGGGAGATAACCACGGCACAGCCGGGGAAATCAAGAAGGGCGTTCTCAAGCGATCCGAGCGTTTCCACATCGAGGTCGTTTGTCGGTTCGTCAAGGAGCAGCAGGTTCCCACCTTGTTTCAAAGTCAGTGCGAGGTTTAGGCGATTACGCTCCCCACCGGAGAGAACTCCAGCTGGCTTCTGCTGATCGGGACCTTTAAAGCCAAATGCCGAAACGTAGGCCCGACTGGGAACTTCGACTTGGCCCACTTTCATGAAATCAAGTCCATCGGAAACAACTTCCCAGAGCGTCTTTTTTGGATCGATTCCGGAACGTGACTGGTCAACATAGGAAACCTTTACGGTTTCGCCCAACTTGATTGAACCGGTGTCGGGTGTCTCTTGATCAAGCAACATCTTGAACAAAGTCGTCTTGCCGGCACCGTTTGGTCCGATAACACCGACGATCCCGTTGCGAGGAAGCGAGAAGGAGAGATCGTCTATAAGAAGGCGATCACCGAATCCCTTTGATAGATGCGACACCTCGACCACGACATTGCCAAGGCGCGGCCCAGGCGGAATCTGGATCTCGTCAAAATCGATCTTGCGCATCTTGTCTGCTTCAGCGGCCATTTCTTCATAGCGCGCCAACCGAGACTTCGACTTGGTCTGCCGGCCCGTCGCATTCTGGCGCACCCAATCAAGTTCATCCTTGAGGCGCTTTGCCCGCTTTGCGTCCTTCTGGCCCTCAATTTTTAGACGAGTAGATTTTGTTTCCAGATACGTCGAGTAGTTGCCTTCGTAGGGATATGCCCGACCACGATCCAACTCGAGAATCCACTGCGAGACATTGTCGAGGAAATACCTATCGTGAGTGATTGCAACTACTGCACCTGGGTATTTGGCCAGGTGCTGTTCGAGCCAGAGGACGCTCTCCGCATCGAGGTGGTTGGTCGGTTCGTCAAGGAGCAACAAGTCTGGAGCCTGAAGAAGCAATTTGCAGAGGGCAACGCGGCGACGTTCGCCACCAGATAGGTGAGTGACCTCAGCGTCCCCGGGAGGACAGCGCAAGGCGTCCATAGCCTGCTCCAATTGGGAGTCTAGGTCCCAGGCATTTCGGTGATCCAACTGCTCCTGGAGAACACCCATCTCGGAAAGGAGTTTGTCGTAATCCGCATCCGGGTTGGCCATCTCTTCGCTAATGGCATTGAAGCGGTCGAGAATCGCCTTAGTCTCGGCGACCCCTTCTTGGACGTTCTCTAAGACGGTCTTTGACTCGTTCAGCGTTGGCTCCTGAAGCAGGATCCCGACGCTATACCCGGGGGTGAGAAAGGCTTCGCCATTCGACGGCTGTTGGAGCCCGGCCATGATCTGAAGGACCGTCGATTTACCGGCACCGTTCGGTCCGACGACGCCAATCTTGGCCCCCGGATAGAACATGAGAGTCACATCATCAAGGATGACTTTCTCGCCGTGCGCTTTACGCGCCTTCTTCATTGTGTAAATAAACTCGGCCACGAGCCAGAACCCTATCGGGCAGACTCGTGGCCGACTAAACCAGCGCCAAGTTAGGCGCTGAGTGACTCTCCCTCCCCTGCATCTGCCTGACCGACCTCGGCAAGCAGGCCCTCGGTGATCACCTGGATTTCATCGTCTAGATCAATCGAAACAGTGCTCTTGGCAAAGGTCGTCGTGCCGCGGGCCAGGTCGTGACCGACGTGCGAAGCCTCAATTTCAAGGGATTGACCGCTATTTCCCTCCTTCTGCCAGGACGCCATTCGAAGCCGGCCAACAACGATGATTGGCTGCCCCTTCAAGACCGAGAGGGCCACATTCGTCGCCACTTGCGAGAAAGTGGTGATCGAGATGAAGGATGGCTCGCCATCTACCCAGCCTTTGCCCTTGATCCAACGCCGATCGGGCACCGCCAGGCGAAAAACCGCTACTTGCCGGCCCGTTGCGGTGGCGATGCTCCGTACATCCGTGGCCACATTTCCGGTGACCGTAATTGAAATTGTCATGCTGTCTCTCCTCCGAGATTGCTGGAGGTCGGAATATCGCCCCGGCTAATGGCCAACGGGAAGAGCCAAGTTTGCCGGGTGGGGGTAGTCGTCGCGCGTGCAGCACCCTCCCCTTTCGCCGAGCGGCGGCTTGCCTCCCGTGAGCGGCGGCTTGCCTCCCGTGAGCGGCGGCTTGCCTCACCCATAGCCCCGTCCCCGGTACCCTATGCAGGCAAGCGCCCGTAGCTCAGTCGGATAGAGCATCTGCCTTCTAAGCAGACGGTCGCAGGTTCGATTCCTGCCGGGCGCGCCCTCTTCGTAACCGACCGAATAAGACTTCTGACCAACTAACACTTCTGCGCCAGAATCCATTGGAAAGCGACTCGACCCTCAGGCTCGGACATTTCGACGATTTCATCTACCAATAGTTCGAAGCCGACGGCTTGAAGTAATTCCCGGTTGCTCTCCGCGTCATAGCTGCTGAAGAACATGGGCACCCCAAGCCATTCGCCAGTCCAATCTGCAATCCCGCCCGTACCCAGGGAGGTTAGGAAGAGACCTCCAGCATCAAGCCATCCGAAAATGCGCCGAAATAACTTCGCATGCTCCTAACGAGGCAAGTGCGATATTGAGTAGAAAGCCGTAACGCCAGCAAAAGTCGAATCAAGGAAGAACACATCTGACATGTCTGCCTTCACGAATCTCGCGCCAGGAACAATTCCCTTAGCCAACTCAAGTTGAGCCTCGGAGTTGTCGAGCGCAATCACGTCGAAACGCTCGGCCGTTGTCTAGGAGCAAATCACCAGGAAGAATGACGGCGGTGACCTTCGACCCGGTAATCGAGCAAGCGCGAGAATCTCTTTTCAAACGGTTTACCTGGGAGAAAGGACATGCCGATGTCTGGCGAATCTTCCTAGATGGATCAACGTTTGCCGCGATAGTGGCAGGGCTAGCCGAACCTTGGCGCGCTGCCGGAATTACCCACGTTGCCGGAATCGAATCCCGGGGATTTCTACTCGGTGGGGCCGTGGCAAACGAGCTAGCCGCCGGTTTCCAAGCGATCCGCAAGGCTGGCGGCATGTTGCCTGACCCCAAGATCGGAACAACCACCGCCCTGAATTACCGAGGCTTATCGCACAATCTCTATATGCAGGATGCACTCAGCGCCGACGACCTGGTGCTGCTAGTGGATGACTGGGCCGAGAAAGGAAGTCAGGCAGCCGGCGCCAGAGACTTGATTGAGCAATCCGGCGCTCGTTTTGCGGGCGTCTCCCTCCTGGTAGATCAACTCGACGATTCGATGCGATTGAAACTGCGACGAGTCACCTCGCTGGTTAGGGCGGAAGAACTTGGCGACTCCGATGCCAAATGAGTGGACTTTCTACTGGTCATAATGCATACAAAAATGCCCGTGAGGTCCGGCATAGATATGATCATGAGATACCAATTGGCCTAAGAGATCTCGAGGTAATTCATGTACTACTTAGTTGACACAGCTAAATCTTTTGATTCTGCTGTTGCCGATCTTGAAGCAGCTGTGAAGCAGAACGGCTTTGGCGTCCTATACATACATGATCTGGGAGGCACGCTTCGCGGAAAAGGCCTCCCCTTTGAAAATCAATGCAAGATCTTCGAGGTCTGTAACCCAAATCAGGCAGCAAAAGTCTTGGCTCAGGATATGCGCTTGAATGCTGCACTTCCTTGTCGTATCTCAGTTTTCACCGAGAACGGTAAAACAAGAATCGGTTTCATCAAGCCAGCCGAGATCCTCATAGCTCTTTCCCAGGACGAAGAGATTGGCAAAGTCGCCCACGAGGTCGAGGCGGCCATCATTCAGATGGTCGAAGACGCGAAATAGGATCTAGTCGTTCTTTTTCTCGGCTCGTTTGTCTTGTTTCTTGGTGCGTTTCTCTTTTAAAGTCAACTTAGCTTCCTTCTTCTTATTGGAATTGCCCTGCTGTTCTTTGTTCGCCATCTCGACTCCAATTTTCGTGGGATCTTGATGGTATCGCTGACTTGAGGCAAACCTCACTATCTGGACGAATGCGGTGTGAAATGGGTCTTCCCGACGCCAAAAGTCCGATGACATAGATAGGCTCAATTTATGAGCCAAGCACTGCTGATCATTGACATTCAAAACGACTATTTCCCAGGCGGGGCAATGGAACTCGTCGGAAGCCTTGAGGCGGCCGCTCGAGCAAAGGATGTGCTCGCACACTTCAGAGGTCGTGGACTGCCTGTCGTACATATCCAGCATGTGGCAGAAGATGCCGACGCAACCTTCTTCTTGCCAAACTCTGGGGGTGTCCAGATTAATGAGTCTGTAATGCCTGATGAAGGTGAAATGCTTATCACCAAGCATCACCCGAACGCCTTCCAAGAAACCCCACTACTTGGCCACCTGCGTCTGCACCAGATAACGCAACTTCTGATCGTCGGCATGATGACCCACATGTGCATTGACTCAACAACCAGGGCAGCTTCCGATCATGGCTTCGAAGTCACGTTGGTTCACGACGCTTGCGCCACCCGAGATCTCTCCTTTGGCAACGCTTCTGTCACTGCCGAGCAGGTCCAGACTTCATTTCTGGCAGCCATCGACGGCACTTTTGCAGAGGTTCGTTCCACTGCAGAAATACTTCGGACGAGTTAACTTAGAAAGATCAATACATTCTCTCGACGTGGATCCCGCGTCCTTCCAAATCATCAAGAATTTCAAAATATCTCTGTTCATACTTAATGGGATCGTCCACTTCGCTCCGCCACGCGCCAACGGACATTCTTGCCTCCGACATCCGGGAGTCAAAAAATTTACGCATTCCCGCATCATCAGGAACCTCAAGGAAACTGAGAATACCTTCGTAAGATTCTTCTCTTCGGTGAACCACCAGATCCTCGAGACGGAGAGTCATCTTTGCTTCCGGGCACACCTTAGAAAGGGCGGCATCTCCGCGAATCATGCGCTTCTTCCACATGGCAAGAGCTTCAAATGGAGTGTTTGGCCCCCATGGCTGATTAGCTATGGAGAACGCTACGTCTCTACCGTCTCGCACCATGTTGATAAAGCGGGAGTCTGGGAACAAAGAGTGCAGGTACTTCGAATCCATGATGCTCGTTGGCGTCGAATCTATGAAATGCGATTTGTTCTTTGACGCGAATTGATAGACCGCGATGCCTTCATAGAGTTTTTGAGTGGCCATCTTCGGATCAATTTCATAGTCGATTCGGAATTGAACTAGTAGGGCTTCTAGCTGCTCTCCATCAAGGGCCAGCGATAGACCGACCTCTTTCCCTGACTTACCTGTTCGACTCCACCAGGGGCCACGCATTTTTGACTCGAACTTCTTAATCTTGTCCGTCGTAGGCAAGTAAAATGCTAATTCCCGCACATAAGTCTTCAATCCCCGGATACTCGAAGGAGCAGGCGGCGGCCTCATGAAATTTAGGTCAATAAGTCCTTGAGCTTCAGAGAGAATGCGGAGTTCATGCGGTCTTGAAGACTGCAAATTGGTATGCCTGCTTAGCATGCTTGAGACAATCGAGGTTCCACTGCGACCAGTGCCACCAGTGAATATGGGCACCACGTGCATTAGAAAAACCATACGACCATTATATCAAAGGGCACAATGCGAAGAGTTATTCCAAGGCTTGAATCTACATGTTCTTAATTTCAACGCCCTTTGAACTCATATCGACGAATAAGCGTTTCGTAATTTTCGTTCGCAAGTTCATCTAGGTATGTAATATTTTCAGAATTGGACTTCGATTGACGCGGAGTTTTAGGCTGCAAATCGATGGTTGAAAAGTCCAAATCATCCTTATTAGTTACAAATTCTAGAACTTTGATCATATTCGAATCAGCAAATAGGTCCGAATAATCAATGTCTAGCAATGGACATTCGAACTTTTCAGTAAGAGCAACAATCTTGGCGTAGTGCTCTTCTGCCCACCTCTGATTTACGCGTAACTCGGCCGAAGTGATTTCAATTTCCACATCGCCGTTGGCGATATTGATCCAGTGCCCTGATTTCACCGCTCTTTTGTGCGAAATGAGGCGATCTAGGTGGTTTCTTCGGATATAGATGACCCGGGGTCTAAATTCGGAGAAAATACTCTCAACTATCTCGTCGCTGAGGTGCGTCGGAAACAACTTGGCGATGTGACTGCCCGGCGTCGCAAGCATTGCTCTGATAACTTTTAACGGATCAATTGAGGAGAGCTCAAAACGCTTGTCTAATAAACTTCCACGTAATTTCTGACCTCGAAAATGGAGGAAGTAACGGAGACCGAAAAAGGGATACCACCGCTCTAGTTTCCTTATCTCCTTACTCCAAACGTTAAATCCAAACATCTCCCCGTAGTAGGTCGTACCGATACCGTCTTGCGACACCACGCTCCCAAGGGCATGTGTCCCTGAGCGGGGATTAGAGGCGATCAGTACCAACCTGCCGTAATCGACAGCATTTGAGGGCGGAACGTGATTTCCTCTTTTGCCGAGCAAGCCTGAGGCTGCATTGACAACCGATCTCTGAGAGACGCGAAAAGTTCGAGCGACCTCTTTAGGAGAAAGCATGCTAACAACTTCCTTAAAACTCCAGGCGTTTAGCATTTCGCATCCTTATCATCGATTGACGGGCGATTTCGGATGCAGTTTACCTATAGAACTCCCAGAAATTGGCAGAACTCCCAGGAATTGCGGCACCACATCTTCACAATAAGTTTCAGGAGTTCAAACCAGCAGAACTTGACTCGCCTAAATGCGCTAGGGGCTTGAGGTTAAGAACTACTCTTAACCTCAAGCCCCTGGCTGACACCAAATGAACGTTTGATTTTTTCTTACTAGTCAAGAACTACTTTATGACCGCAATCTGAGCCTTTGCTATGTCGGCCAATTTGCCAACGACGGGAATGTATCCCTTGGCTAGCGCATGGTTCGTTGCACAGGTGGTGAGGATGTAAGTAAAGAAATCCTTCACCACCGCTTGCTTGGCAGCGGACTTGCCCGAGGTGTACGCAAGCCCATAAGAGAAGGATGAGATTGGGTAAGCGCCAGAGGCAGTTGTCAACGGATTGACCGTCACAGTTCCCTTATCCCCGGCAGTCAGGTCGTTGAGGAAGGAAGCCGCACCATCTGGCGTCGGTTGCACGTACTGCCCAGCGCCATTCTCCACACTGACAACACCTAAATGACGCTCAGTTGCATACGAGACTTCAGAGTAACCAATTGAACCATCCTTCATTGCGATGCCATTTGATACACCATCGGATCCGTTGGCTCCCTGGAAAGTGCCAGCCGGAATATCGCCTGGGAAAGCTGAGGTGAAGGTCTGGTTGCCGGCAGAGCCCGGCTTATTCCAAATTTGCGGCGCAACTTTAGTTAGCCAGTTCGTAACAATCCCAGTCGTTCCTGATTTGTCAGAGCGATACCAAACTGTAATCGGGAGAGTTGGTAACTTCCCAGCTACAACCTTGCTTCTGACTTTGAGAACTATGGGCTTGCCCTTCTTGTCTTTGACGGTAACTCTCTTGGTACGGGTCTTAATCTTGCCTTTTACCTTGACCTTGAACTTCACTTTCTTGGTCTTGTAAACCGGTACTTTGATAGTCGTGTTGTTCTCGGCGACAATGGCAGGATCATTCCATCTGGTGATCTTCCCGGCAAAGATCGAAGCCAAGGTGTTCTTGCTCAGATTTAGAGTCCCTTTGAAACCCGATAGTTGGTATTCAATTGCCACTGGAAATGCGACGTTTGGCACGTGAACAAAAGCTGCGGGCTGACTCTCCGAGCTTCCGTAAGCAGCATCAGACCAGGCGAAGTCCACCGTGCCTGAGGTAAAGGCCGAGCGACCAGCGCCGGATCCGCCACCTGCATAGTTGACCGTATTACCAGTTGCTTTCTGATAGTCAGGAATGCATACATCAAGCAGGTTCTTTACGGCTGTTGATCCCGATCCATTTATGGTTATGCCCGACGCAGTTGCCGGTGCAATCGTCATACCGATCGAGAGTGCAGAAGCGATGATTGCTGATGTAGCGAACATCAGCCTTTTGCGCGTTTTCATTCAGATTACCTCCGGAGAGTGGGATTGCTTACAGCCCAAAGGTATGAAATGAATAAGTACGCGTGAGGGTTCGAGGAGGAACAGGAACCGAGGATCAGATGAACAATCGGTAAATCAGATTCAATTGCTAGTGAATCTGATCGATGTTCTGTTTCGCTATCTCAGCGAGTTTGCCAATGACTGGCACGTAGCCCTTGTCTAGAGCGTGATTAGTGGCGCAGGTAGTGAGTACATATGTAAAGAAATCTTTTACAGCAGCCTGCTTCGCCGCATCTTTTCCACTGCCCCCCGTGTACGCCAAGCCATATGAGAACGATGAAATCGGGTATGCGCCAGATGCGGTTGTCAAAGGGTTGAGAGTGACCGTGCCCTTATCGCCTGCGGTGAGATCATTTAGAAATGCCGCAGCACCAGCCGATGTCGGCGCAACATATTCTCCGGCACCATTTTGCACGCTAGCCACGCCTAGATGCCGATCCGTTGCGTAAGAGACCTCGGAATAGCCAATCGACCCATCTTTCGAAGCGATGCCATTTGAAACGCCATCAGAACCACTGGCGCCTTGAAAAGTCCCCGCCGGAATATCTCCTGGAAAGGCCGAGGTGAAGGTCTGATTGCCTTGAGAACCGGGCTTGTTCCAGATTGATGGCGCGACGACGGTCAACCAGTTAGTGACAATTCCCGTCGTTCCAGACTTATCCGACCGATACCAGACGGTGATTGGTGTTGCTGGCAGGACTGCATTGTTATTGTCCGCGACAATCGCCGGGTCATTCCACATCTTTATCTGCCCGGCGAAGATTTTGGCAGCCGTAGTCCTACCCAGATTCAAAGTCCCCTTGAATCCAGCGAGCTTGTACTCGATCGCAACCGGGAAAGCAACGTTAGGAACATGGACAAAATCTGCTGGTTGGCTCTCTGTGGTGCCATAGGCAGCATCAGACCAGGCGAAATCTACAGTTCCGGCAGTGAAGGCCGCGCGGCCCGCCCCTGAACCGCCACCGGCATAGTTGACGGTCGTTCCAGTCGCCTTCTGGTAATCAGGGATACAGGCATCTAGTAGGTTCTTAACCGCCGTAGACCCCGAACCGCTAATTGTCACTTTTCCACTCGCGCTTGAACTTGAGTTGGAACTGGAACTCGAACAAGCAGCGAGCCCAGTTGCGACAACGCCAACTATCGCCACTATCGCGATCATGGGCAATTTGCGGACCTTCATCTGTATTACCTCCGTGGTATGTCTCTTGGATATTGAGTAAATCGACTAGCCGAACCGACCAGTTACATATGCTTCAGTTCGAGGATCCTTCGGACGAGAAAATATTTCGCGCGTTGGTGCAAATTCGATAAGACGGCCTGGCCCATCTTCACTCAGAAAGAATCCCGTGTAGTCGGACACTCGTGCAGCTTGCTGCATGTTATGTGTCACGATCACAACAATGACGCTTTCAGCCAAGTGGCGGATCGTCTCTTCGATCCGAAGAGTTGAACCGGGGTCTAGTGCCGAACACGGCTCATCCATTAAAAGCACCTCAGGTGAGACCGCCAGGGCGCGGGCAATGCAGAGACGCTGCTGCTGCCCACCTGAGAGCGAACCACCGTGGGCACTGAGACGATCTTTGACTTCATTCCAAAGTCCGGCACGAGTGAGGCACTCTTCCATTAGATCGCTCTTGTTTGAGTGCTTGAGTTGGGCCAATTTAAGTCCAGAAAGAACATTTTCGCCAATGGTCATCGACGGAAATGGATTGGGCTTTTGGAAAACCATTCCGATCTTGAGACGGATTTTTGTGACGTCGGTTCCCTGCTCATATATATCGACGCCATCAAGAAGAACCTCCCCCGCCATCGCGGCAGTGGGGATAAATTCATGCATCCGATTAAGCGTGCGAAGGAATGTTGACTTACCGCAACCCGATGGACCAATCAATGCGGTTACCGTTCCCGCAGAGAACGCCAGATTAATGTCTGATAGAACATGATTAGCGCCAAACCAGGCATGAACTCCTCGTGCCTCTAGATCAGCTCCAGCATTCCTCACATTCGCGGGGATACGAACTGCCCGATTGGCAACTGCCGCCAGCGATGACACTAGGGATCCCTCATTGGGTTCGGCGGCCACATCGTCCCCTTCATTGCGGTTTATATTAATTAGGTTACTCATGACTTGGATTTACCACCTACGACTCGGGCAAACGTAAATAAGACGGTGATCATTGCTAGCAGCACCAGAGAGCCAGTCCAAGCCCGCGCGATAGCCACATTGAGCCCCGACTGGAGAAGTTGGAAAACATAAAGCGGTAGCGCAGACATCGGTCCAGAAAATGGGTTGAAGTGCTTTGCAGTAGTTCCGAAAATCGTCAACAGAAGCGGTGCGGTCTCACCCGCAATCCGAGCGATTCCCAACACGGTTGCCGTTATCAAGCCACTACGCGCAGCAGGCAATACGACCATGACCACAGTGCGCCATTGTGTGCCGCCCAGCGCCACACCTGCTTCGCGCAGGTCATTGGGAACCAAGCGCAATACTTCCTCAGCGGTCCGCGCCACGGTCGGTAGCATGAGTATCGATAACGCAACCGCACCAGAAAATCCGGAGAATCCGCCATGCCCACCCACAATCCAGACGGCGTACACGAACAGGCCGGCGACGATTGAGGGCACGCCACTCATTGCCTGCACAAGAAAGCGGACTAGTCCTTCGGCGCGGCCTTTGATTTCGGTGAGATAAAGTCCGGTGAGCACACCAATGGGCACGCTGATGGCAGTAGCAAGCAAGATCAACACAATCGTGCCAAGGATGGCGTGCAGCGCACCGCCTTGATTAAAAGGAGCATCCGGTTGAGTAGCTGCCATGTCTTGGGTAAAGGTGTTAATCCGGAGCGCGTGTACGCCACGTGAAATGACAGTAATAACCACGCTGAAGAGCGGAAGAGCAACAAGAGCTACGGAGAGATAAACAAATGAGGATGCCAACGCATTTCCCATCGCACTTATCCCGCGCCGGCGAAAAGCTATGACCATTGACCCAGCCATCGAGTAAAGGGTGAACAAGGAAAGGAGGGCAATTTTGCCTCTTAGCCCGGTTAGCGAAACGGTGACTTCGGAAACCGCGAGAGCAAGAACGAACACGACCAAGTCTGGAATGAACTGGCGTGGAGACTTCTGCCACGGCCTACCTGGAGATGGATCCAGAATTTGGGTCGACGTAGATTGGGCCATTTAGTGCCCCGTCCTTGAAGTCCGTCGAACAATCAAATTTGCAATGAAGTTAACAAGCAGGGTCAGCACAAACAGGGCTAAGCCAGCAGCCATTAAGCCTTTCAATTCGAAAGGAGAGGCTTCGCCGAACTTATTGACGATCATCGAAGCAATTGACCCGCCGGAGGAGAAGAGGATATGAAAATTGGGTTTATACGCCAGGTTCAACACTAGGTAGACGGCTACGGTCTCGCCCATCGCTCGACCTAGCCCCAGCATTGCTCCACCCGCGATCCCACTTGATCCGAAGGGAAGCACAACGGCACGAATCATCGACCAGCGGGTGGCGCCAAGCGCATATGCCGCCTGGATGCGATCAAGCGGAACCTGAGCAAAAACTTCTCTAGTAATCGCAGTAATGATTGGAATGATCATTACTGCGAGCACTAAGCCAGCGATAAACGGCGAGCGCTCAAAAATTGGCATTGGAACATTGAAAATTGGAATCCAACCAAGATATCTATTTAGCAGTCGCGCCCAATAAACAGCGTGCGGCATCAGCACGAAAAAGCCCCAAAGCCCATATACCACTGAGGGAATTGCGGCCATGAGGTCGACTAGAATTGTTAGCGGTTTTCGTAGCCAATTAGGCGAATAGTAAGTAAGGAAGAGCGCAGACCCAACGGCAATCGGCAGCGCGATGAAAAGCCCGACAAGCGAGATGACAACCGTTCCGATGAGCATGGCTCCAATGCCAAGCGACGGCTGGACGCCCGCATCGGGGTTCCCGCCATCCCAGCTGAAATTCGTGATGAAGTGCAACCCGAATGTTCGGAAAATTTCAAAGCCTCGATAGGCAAGAAAAGCGGTAATCAACCCCAGAATGACAAGAGAGGTAAAACCACCGCCAGTTACAACAATCCGAAAGACTCGATCCGAAAATCGCGGCACAGTCGTGACCTCGCGCCTAATGGGTTCAGAAATAGAACGAGTCTGCTCGCCGTGAACTGAACCATTCGACACGATCAAATCGTGTCGTGAAAGGGCGCCCAAAGCATAGAGACAAGGTGTCTTTCAGGTGAACGGAAGTTGAATTCCCTGTCATGCCTCTAGGCTTGGCGTTTAAGACGCAAACTAGAGGGCAGGAACTCCCATTTACCGCTCAAGAATAGTGCAATTGCTGGCCTTAATGGCGGTCGCCGCAAGCCAGCGACCTGCGCTTACGAGCCTCCCACCCCAGATTCAGTCGATCCGCGCTGATCTGGGCCTCTCCCTCGCTGCCATTTCGCTGCTAACTGCTATCCCGCTGCTCTGCTTTGGCGTTTCAGCTCCACTTGGCGTCAGCCAGACGGCTCGAAGCAGATCGCCAGAAGTGGTTATCTTCTTTTTCCTCGTACTACTCACGCTCGCATCTGGAGTCAGAGTGCTGGCCGGCTGGCCCCTCTTATACTTCGGCACAATCGTCATGGGAATTGCAATCGCAGCGCTAAATGTGATTGTCCCAGTTGTGATAAAGCGTGATTTTCCTAAAAAAATTACGACCATCATGCCCATCTATACGGCGATCATGTCAATCTCCGCGACCCTTGGCGCTGCACTTAGTGTTCCTATTTCCAATGTGACTACGCACAATTGGCGAGGCGGTATTGGTTTCTTCGCACTACCCGGACTGCTAGCGATTGCCCTTTGGGCGCCTCGGGTCTATCACCGACGCCACGACGAAGTACCAAAATCAGTTGGACATCGAAACTTATCTAGATCTCTTCGACGGGATCCCATTGCTTGGGCTGTCACAATCTTCTTTGGAATTCAATCGGCCAACTTCTACTCAATCGTGGCATGGTTACCCAAAACCTTCATTGATTCTGGCTACAGTTCAGAGCGAGCAGGAGCAATGCTCGGGCTAGCAACAGCGATCAGTATTCCCGCTTCTCTCTTGCTCCCGATGCTCTTGGGCCGGGGTCTAGATCAACGGCGAGTGGTCATTGCTACCACCGGATTCAGCCTTGCTGGATTTCTAGGAATGAGTTTTTCACCGACAGCTGCGCCAATTCTCTGGGTGGTCATGATTGGCATCGGGCAAGCATCTTTCCCGGCATCCTTAGTCATGATGGCTCTTCGAGCGCGATCAAGCGCCGAGACTGCGCCTCTATCTGCAATGACCCAGGGATTTGGGTACTTAGTTTCCGCAATGGGACCAATTCTGGTCGGATTTATGTATCAGCACAGTGGCACCTGGACCCTCCCTTATGCGCTTATGGCGTTCGGCGTTGTGGTCCAATTCGGATTCGGCATGAAGGCGGGGCGCCCTCGCCTCGGCGAAATTGATCATCGGGAGATATCTAATGTCTGAAAAGCAGCATGACTTGATCGTCTGGATTGATTGCGAGATGACTGGCCTTGATATCGAAAATGACGCTCTCATCGAGATCGCAGTTCTCGTCACTGATAGCGAGTTAAATATCTTGGGCGATGGAGTAGACCTCGTTATCAAGCCGCCGCAGGCGGCCTTGGACCAGATGCCAGAGATTGTTCACCAGATGCATACGTCCTCCGGATTACTTGATGAACTCGATGGCGGGATCTCCCTACAAGAGGCAGAGGTCCTGGTTATGGAATACATCCATGCCTTCGTGCCAGATCCTCGTAAGGCGCCGCTAGCGGGCAACTCCGTAGGCACCGACCGGGCCTTCATCGCCCGCGATCTGCCGGCACTCGACCTGCACCTGCACTACCGGATAATCGACGTTTCCTCGATCAAGGAGTTGGCTCGCAGGTGGTATCCCCGCGCGTACTTTTCCAGCCCGAAGAAGCTCGGCAACCATCGAGCACTTGGCGATATCAAAGATTCCATCATTGAGTTGGCCTACTACCGCCGGGCGGTCTTTGTGCCTATGCCCGGACCCGATTCCGCAGCTCTTAGCCAAATCGCGGTGGAGTTCACGCCAGGGGCGTCTGAGCAGTAGACTCCTGCCTGGCTAAGTGTGTGTTTGCGCGTAGCCAAGTAGTCGCAAGGCACATGGTGGGTATAGCTCAGCAGGTAGAGCGCCGGGTTGTGGTCTCGGATGTCGCGGGTTCAAGTCCCGTTACTCACCCCATGTTTTTGTTCCAACCTGTTTGATTTACCAAAATCCTTGCTTCCACTGTCTCCCACTTACAGCGTAGATTTCGCTGACTAACTTCGTCTTGGGATCTCGATGCCAGGGGTAGGAGAAGAATCCTGCGATACTCAACAGACATCTACTATCACTACACCAAACCGATGTTTCGACGACTCATTAAACCGAGGTTTCCGCCCAGGGTCTCGACGTGTAACTACATTCCCTTTGCTTGGAACCTGATTTTTTAAATTTCATGGGCCCGGCTCCTGAAGGACGGCGCCAGGCTGTGGACATACAGACTGATTGCGCGAAACCGTGGGTGATCTAGTTGGGGGTGGAATTAGTTCGTTCGGCAAGAATGTATGGCGTTAGAGATTCAGGTGCCATTCCAATCTCCCAACTTGGATTTTTCCTTCCAATGCCAACTGCAATCACAAATGAGGATCTCTCTTGTTCGGAATCGCCGCCATGGCCACCGGAATCAATGTGGCCATGGTCGGTAGTGATGACCAGTAGCCAATTCTCATCGAATTTCTTGGTCCGATCGCGAATCGCTTGTTC
>Ga0307375_10001293_pt1 | contig 27662 bp, 33 predicted proteins | sample TR1MG_FD_202531 | JGI IMG/M metagenome (GOLD analysis project Ga0307375, IMG submission 202531) | Soil microbial communities from Risofladan, Vaasa, Finland - TR-1 | ecosystem: Environmental > Terrestrial > Soil > Coastal area > Acid sulfate soil | place: Finland: Risofladan, Vaasa | collected...
CGTGTTTTACATAATTCCGTTGGTGAAACCGACCCAGATTGGGAAACAAATCGTCTGAAATTCGTAGAAGAATATAATCTACCCATAAGACATGTTAGCGAAGACAAATTACGTGTGTTGATTTGTTGCCAGTTCTTCAAAAACTACACTGGTTCTGAGGTCAGTAATTACGAGTTATCACGAGAACTTGTTAAATTAGGTTGTGACGTAACAATTATTACTTCAATGGTAGGTGACCCATTATTAAGTAAGGCACAAAAAAATGGCGTTAAAGTATATTCCTTCGGCAACCTTCCAAATCACCGCCTCAATAGTGAGGGTCAGTTCCAATTTGTTAAAAACGAGAAAGAATTCGATATCATTCACGTCAATCACAAACCAATTGGTGAAATTATATTACAACTTTACCCCAACACACCAGCAGTTATGCACGTCAGAAGCGAAGTCATACCGACTTTCGAAGAACCAATCGTTAATCCCGTGATTAAACGATATATAAGTATCAGAGAAACAGTTACTGAATATATTAAAACATTTGGAATCACCGATGACCAGATAGTAACAATTGATAATCCTTTCGATTATACCAGATTTAATACCAATTATAAGCAAGTTAAGAATGAGAAGGAAGTAGTGTTGTTTATCGGCACATTGGATTACCTGAGAATCAAAATTATCTTAGATTTAATCGAAATGACTGCTGAAAATAATCAGGAACTCTGGGTAATCGGTCATGATAACGGTGATAATCTGAAACTAATTACTGGTGAACACGTTAAATATTTGGGGGTTAAATCAAATGTTGAAGAATATCTGAAGAAATGTGACTATACCGCAGGTATTTTCAAAGGCAGAACAACAATTGAAGGTTTCCTTTGTGGTAAACAGGGTTGGATATATGTTGTGGACAAAGAAGGAAATATTTTAAATCGGGAATTAACTGCCGTTCCTACTGATGTCGAAAAATATAGGTCAGACTTTTCAGCCGAGCAGGTATTTAAGTTATATGAAGAAGTAATTGATGAAACTCAGCAATGAAAAGTGAGAAACGGCAGATAAAAAAGCGGATAAAAGCAAGAATCGGACTTCCGAAACAAATAAAAAAAATGGGTGTAAGAGACAAATTAAGAGAGGTTCAAAAATTTAAACCGATTCGTGTTGATTTGGTTGACAGGAATGAAATTAGGACTGGTGTAAAAAAAAGTATTAAAGAACCAATAATTTATGACATTAAAGATTATGGTGAATATGTGAAACCAGAAAATGTTGATTATGATGTTCTTATTTATATTTCATCGTTTGATAGATACGAAAAACTTCTAAGAATTTTAGAACAATTACATTCACAAGAAACCAGATATTCGTTCAAAATAATTGTGATGAATGACGGGTCAGTCGATAAAAGATATTATTATTTAAAAAATAAATTTCCCGAAATAATTTATTTGAAAAACAAAATCAATGGTGGACAAAAATTGTATTGGGAAACGACAAATAAAATATATGATGAAATAAAAAATTATTTAGTATATGCTGTCATTCAAATAGATGATGATTTCATTTTATGTGATGGCTTTATTGATACGTTAATTGATAGATTTTTTTGGTTGAAAGAAAAAAATAATGCCTATATGGGAATTAAGTATCATCTCGCATCTTTCAATGAGGAAGGTGATATTAGTGATAATGTTTTTGATTGGAAAAAAACACCACAAACTTTAGATGGAGGTAGTTTATTTGACCCAGAATTTTTAAGGTTATTTGATTATAAACTTCACAATTATCACGTATGGGGGCAATTATATAATTATGTCAGGCAATTTGGTGTTATGGTACATACTCTTAGAGAATCATTAGCTTATCATGATGGTAATTTTGACTCAAAAATGTATCCAGATGGACGAATAAATAGAAAAATTCATACAAAAAGGTTTGTTAATGATAAATCAGGGAACATCATATAGAATGAGTTTAAGAACAGGACAACAATCTCATAGGGTTAGTGTCAATACTAAAGAACAGACGTTATTGGCAGGTCCTTGGATTGGGGAATTCGGCTGGGAGTTGTTTTGTTGGCAAGGACATATTAGAACCATTGCGCCTGATTATAAGAAGGTTATTATTGCAAGTAGAGCGGGTCATGAATTTATGTATGAAGATTTTGCCGATGAATTCGTTCCAGTAATAATTCCACCTAATGCTCAATCAGATAGTTGGTTTTGTCGTGGTATGCCAGAAAACTTTGCACAGACACTTATTACGAATATTAAATATGACGTTAGAATTCCAGCAAAAAACATCGGATTTCTGATGTATGCGAATGGAGTCCCACAAAAAAGTACTTTATTTGGGTCACAAAACTTCATAAAGTTTGAATCAAACACATTGGATAAATCTTTTGACATTCTTGTGCATCCACGGAATAGAGATTTAGGTGCTGATAGAAATTGGAATAAAGAGAAATGGCAAGAACTTATTAACCAATTATCAGAAAAATATAGTATTGGCACAATCGGTACAGACGAAGCATTTGAGTTGGAGAATACTACTGACTGTAGAAACGTTTCTGTTCATGACACCGTGAGTCTGATGAATAGAACTAAATTGGTGGTGGGACAATCATCAGGACCGCTTCATCTGGCAAGTCTTGCAACGACACCTCATCTGGTTTGGTCATCAGCACACAATAAAGACAGGTATGAGAAATACTGGAATCCATTCAATACACCAGTGTATTTTTATTCGAATTACGAATGGAATCCACCTGTCGAATTCATTTACGATAAAATAATTGAAGCATTATGAAAATAATATTTGTAGCAGTTTTTAGTTATAATTCAACCAATGTTTCTCAAGCCGATGGGTTTAGGAAGAATGGTTGTGAAGTAATTGAATTTAATTACAGGGAGATTGCTGGAAAAGTCGGAAATCATGAACGAGATAAACAATTAGTTGCTCTTTGTGAAGCAGAAAAACCCGATGTTGTGGTTTTTAGTAAATGTAATGAAATTTATTCATGGGTTGTTGACGAGTGTAATAAACATTCTAAGACCGTCTTGTGGTACATGGACCCACTTAATGATAATTTTAATTATGCTTTGAAAGAAAAAATTCAGAAATGTACGTATAGTTTTTGTGCGCTTCAAGAACCACTTAGAGAAGCGAAAAGAATTGGCGGTAATAAGGTTTTCTTTTTACACGAAGGTTATGACCATACAAGTAATTATCCTGTTGATATTCCATATAAATATAATTATTCGTTTATTGGTGATGCAAGGGCAGGTAGAAAAAAATATGTAGATGCTCTTAACATATCGTTAATTCAAAATGCGTATGGAAAAGAACATTCAATTGCGGTCTCTGAAACCAAAATAAATTTAAATTTTACTGAAGGCGGTACATCGGACAGAACATATAAGGTTCTCGCAAGTAAAGGATTTCTTTTGACCGAACCTTGGGACGGCATGGAAGACGATTTTAGTGTTGGAGAAGACCTTGATATTTTTACGACTGTCGAGGAATTGAGACAAAAGATTGATTATTATTTAAAAAACGATGATGAGAGATTAATAATTGCCGAACATGGTTATCAAACTGTACGGAAATTTGACAGAATAAATTGGGCAAAAAAAATTATTAATAAATTATGAAAGGAAGAAAATCAAAACATAATCCCTATAAGGTGGTTCAGATGTTTGAAGAGGAAGTGGCTGAATATACGGGAGCACCCTTTGCTGTTTCTGTTGATAGTTGCACAAATGCGTTGTTTTTGTGTTTGATATATAAAAAATATGAAATGCAATTACAAAAGAGAAGAGAAATAACAATCCCTTCCAAGACTTACCTATCTGTCCCAATGTCCATTATTCACGCTGGTTTTGAACCCGTTTTTGACTATTCAATGAATGACTGGTCAGGAATATACCAATTAAAACCATATAATATATATGATGCAGCGAAACGATTAACAAACGACATGTATATTGGTGGTAGTTTCATGTGTCTTTCTTTTCATATCAAAAAAAACCTTTCAATTGGGAAGGGTGGGATGATTTTATGTGATGATGCGAATGCTGTTAAATGGTTTAAATCGGCACGTTATGAAGGAAGAAACGAAAAACTTTATCATGAGGATGATATTAAGATGCTGGGATGGAATATGTATATGACACCACAACAAGCAGCACATGGGTTGGCATTAATGCAAAATTATCCAATTGATGTTTCAGACTTGGGTGAAAACGATGGATATCGTGATTTAACCGAATTTACTGTATTTAAATATCATAAAAAAATAAATGAATAAAAGAGAAAAATTAAATGTCGTATTGGATAGAGTGAAAACTGTACCCACAGAATACATTCAAAGAAGTCTCTATAGAGACATTAATGAAATGATAATGTTATGCGATAATATTATCGAAAATAATGTAAAAAACGTTATTGAAATCGGTACTTATTGGGGTGTTGCGTCAGCAGTTTTTGCATCAATAATTGATGGTGATGTTTATACAATAAATGTTAGTGATGACGAAATTTTTCGTTCAAAAACATTGTGGGATAGTCTTGATATTAAAAACATAATACAAATTAAAGGAAGTTCCTTGGATGAACTACCAAAATTAGTTAATAAGATTCCCGATGTGGGTTTTGTTTATGTCGATGGTAGTCATGAAATACCTTTTGCAATGAAGGAATTCGAAATTATTAAAAATTCGAAAATTAAAAACGGTAATTGTCTGGTTTATTTCGATGACGGTCCTCTTGCTGGTGTACAACAAGCAATTAAGACACATAATTTAAAGATACTTGATGGGGGTCATGATTGGATGATTGAAGACCAAAAAAATAAAAATGCTAATGCAACATTAAGAGCATATCATATATTTGGTGATTTTAAGTTTGAATGAAAATGGACACAGAAATAAAATATAAAAACAATATAATCAAGTTCTATAATTTATTTGAAACTGGTCATAATATCGATAAATTTATTATGAATAATCAACTATATGCAAGACCTGACCATAATTTTGAATTTCTATTGGATTTAATTAAACCGAATAGTGTTGTATATGATATTGGTGCATATATAGGAACATTTTCAATCCCGTTTGCATTAAATAATATGGTAGTTCATGCATTTGAAGGGTTTCCAGATAATTTTTGGAGATTGAAAAAAAATTGTGAGGTATATGAAAAAATAATAGTTCATTTGGTGGCAGTTAGTAATAAAAATGAAACCGTTACCACAAAGTTCAATGATTGTACGGCACAAACACCAATCAAAAGAGAAATTAATTTTGTTATTTTCGATGAGTATTTGAAGGAGAATTATATTGCGCCACCTGATTTGGTGAAGGTTGATATTGAGGGAATGGAAACCCTTGCATTATTTGGAATGAAGAATCTCATCGAAAACGTAAGACCTATATGGCAAATAGGATATCATATAGGTCTTAATGTTAAATTCGATGGATACCCGGGTTTTGTACATTCAGAAGAAGGTGGTTTCAATTTCAATGAATTTAAGAAATACGGTTATAAAATATATAATGAACAAAATAAAGAAGTTCAAGGATTTACTGGTTGGGGTGAATATATTTGCATCCCTAATAAATAATTTTAATAAAAAATAGTAACATGAAAAATCATATTAAAAATTTTTGGGACACACAGGGTGAGACATATGGTGACCATCATTTAGCATCGTGGGGTGATAAATATGCAATTGACCTTGAGATTGAAGAAATTTCAGAACATTTAGAAGATGATGATAATGTTTTGGATGTTGGATGTGCCAATGGTTATTCAACATTCGAACAATTTGAAAAAAACCCAACATTGAAATTGGTTGGTGTGGATTATTCCGAGCCAATGATTGAAAACGCACAAAAAAGATTAAATAATTTTATAAAACCTAATAATTTATCGTTTGCTGTAGGAGACATACTTGATTTAAAATTTGATAATGAACAGTTTAATAAGGTTTATACGACAAGAGTATTAATCAATTTACCAACATGGGAAGAACAAATAATTGGATTAAATGAATTACTTAGAGTAACAAAAGTCGGTGGTAAGGTGATAATTTCAGAAGGTTTTTTCGAACCAATGATAAAATTAAATTCATTGAGATTAATCGCAGGTCTTTCACCATTAGTGGAACACGATTTTAATAGATATTTGAAGATTTCCAGATTGGAAGATTTTCTAATTCAAAAGAAATTGGTTTTCGAAAAAAATGATTTTTCATCGGTTTACTATCTGGGGTCGAGATTCATCAGAGAATTAGTTACCGATATTAGTAGATATGAAGGGTACTCAAATCCAATAAATGGTATTTTTTATGAATTAGAAAAGAATTTTTCTGGTGGTGGTTTCGGCATTCAACAGGCATATGTAATAACAAAAAAATGAAAAAAGCGGTATTAACAAGAGCAGATTCAAATATAAAAGAAATGACGGATATTACACTTCCTGTCATGAGAAAATATGCCGAATCAATGGATTGCGATTTTATTATTTTAGACCATGACCCACCTTTTCTTACATTAGACCACAAACCACATTATAGAATTTTAAAAATGTATGAGTTGTTTGATGAATATGATAAAATTCTGCATCTTGATGCCGATATGTTAATAAACAAAAATTGTCCAAACATCTTTGAAACTGTGCCAGAAAATATGATTGGTGTCATATTCGAAGATAAGGGAAGTAGAAGAGGTAATAGACATTTTAAAATACAGAATGTTCAAAAGGTTTGGGGGGATGTTGGTTGGGTTAATGGATATACAAATTCTGGTACATTACTTTTATCAAAACAACATAGAGACGTTTTTTTACCACACAATGGTGAATATTGGTTAGATGATGGTTCTGGGGATATTCACATTTCCTATAATATACATAAATATGATTTTAAGATATATGAATTAGAGTATAAATGGAATCACATGACAATGTTTTCAGAGCCTTGGTTGAATGCCAATCGTTTCGATTCACATATAATTCACTATGCTGGAAAAGGAATTTTTGATGGAAACATTACAACAAGAATTGAACAAATAAGAAAAGATTATGAAATTATCTATAAATAAAAAAATTTTAATCAACCAACCATATTTTTTGGGTGATATTATTTTTGTGATGGCATTGATTCAAAAATTGGTAATTGATGGGTATGATGTTACATATCCTGTGCGTGACGAATATATTAATCTCCAGAAGAATTTTCCTACAGTTAAAATGATACCACTTAGTAGATTTCCAAATTATGAAAGATATAATCGTACTGAAGTATTATTTGAGGATAATGAATACGTTGCAATATCACTTCGTCATTCATATACGAGAAAAGGTTTACCCTATCACATGAATAATAAATATGAGAGTATTGGTTTACCTGTGGATATGTGGAGAGACATTAAAATTACGAGGGATTTTGAAACCGAAAAAAAAATATTTGATGAATTGGGGTTAAAACCCGATGAAAAATATAATTTAATTAATGAATTTCATCGCCCGTTTTTTCATAGAACACCCATTCTTATTGAAAACGATAATAGAAATATTTATATGAGTCAACTTGATGGTTATAGTCTTTTGGACTGGATTGGAATTATGGAAAATGCACAATCTTTACATATGATTGCTTCTTCAAGTCAATACTTAATGGAAACAATACCTACGATGCCGAAAGAAATGCATATATATAGAAGATATAATGAAAATACTGGTGGTTATTGGGACCATTCTTCATACGAGTTTCTTTTCAAAAGAAATTATGTTTGGCATTAATAAAAGAAATTATGATTGAAACAATTAAATTTAGGGATATTGAATATCCACTACATCAAGCAGTTGGAAATGCAGCACAATTTGCAATCCCATATGCTAAACATTATTGTAAGGGGATTGGGTATGATATTGGGTGCATGAAAAAAGAATGGGCGTTTACTGATTCAATACCAATTGATTTAGATTTTCCTGATGAATATCATGCACTGAATTTACCACAACAAGATGTTGATTATATTTTCTCAAGTCATTGTTTGGAACACATACATGAGTGGGTAGATGTGTTGGAGTATTGGTATGATACATTAAAAATAGGCGGTGTTTTATTCCTATATCTTCCTCATTATAATCAAGAATATTGGAGACCTTGGAACAATAGAAAGCATGTAAACATCTTCACATCTGAAATAATAAAAGATTGGATGGAACAAAAGGGATTTATTAACATTTTTGTTGGTGAAAAAGACCTTAATGATTCATTCATGATAGTGGGTGAAAAAAGAACGATATGACATATTCAAGAGATAAACAAGACATTTTTGTATATAATGTTTTTAAAGAAAAACAAGGTGGCTATTTTATTGATGTAGGTGCATCATTTCCAGTTGCGGGAAACAACACATATTTACTTGAACAGCATGGGTGGGTTGGGTTATCATTTGATATAAGAGATTTCAGTCAACAGTGGAAGACAAGAAATACACCATTTTTGGTTGTTGATGCATTAAAGTGTGATTTTAAAAAAATTTTTGATGATGTTTTTGTTCCTAATATCATTGATTACCTGAGTTCTGATTTGGATGGTAATGGTGATAGATTTGATGGAATTGTCAACATTTTTAAATCTGAACGAGAATTTAAGGTAATTACAATTGAACACGATGCTTATTGTGGGTACGAAGAAACCGAAAGAGAACCACAACGTGAGTTTTTAATTAAGAATGGCTACGTATTACTGTGTGGAAATGTAATGTGTAGTGCTGGACCGTTTGAAGATTGGTGGATTAACCCCAAATTTTTCAAAAAAGATGAATATGAACATTTAATTTGTGATGGGAAATATCCACAAGAAATTATTGATATATTGGGCAATAAAAAATAAAAAGAAGTTTTATGGATGAAAATAAAAATTGTGTGTTTACTGTTATTATTAATGATTACGATAATTTAGTGCCAAGTGAATATAAAAAATTAAGTAATTGGGATTATATTTGTTTTACTGATGACACAAATCTTAAATCTAATTTTTGGGAAATAATTTATGTGGAAAATAATTCTAAAACACAATTAGAACATATCAAATTATCAAGATATTATAAAATAAATTTTTTTAAATATTTAAATAGTTATGAAAATTTGTTGTATTGTGATGGAAATATTCAAATTGGTGAGGACATTAATGAATATTTAGAGAATCTTAAAGATAGTGACATTGTTTTTATTAAACATCCATTCCGACAGACAGTATTGGAAGAAATTAATTATTGTATTTTGCATAAATTAGAAAAAATCGAAATGATTGAAATAATAAAAAAAAGATATGCAGAATATAATTATAATTATGATAATGGATTAATTGCTGGTGGTTTTATATTATTTAATAACAATAAAAGAACAATTAAATTTTTTTCAGAATGGTGGGATGAGATAAAAAATTATTCACATAGAGACCAAATATCTGCAAATTTTGTATTATGGAGAAATCCCGAAATAAAATATAAAATTTTGGATGTCATTTATGATAAAAGACGTTTTGAAATCTTACCACGAAAAAAAGTATATTTTAAAATCTTACCACGAAAAAGAAAAATATGAATATAGTTAATGATAAATCAGGGAACGACATATAGAATTAATTTAGGAAACTCACAACCTCAAAAAAGTGTGGAGTTTGACCACTTAATTGTCACGAGAGGAAATTTAAATTGGGTAGGTGGTGGATTTAGTCCTGCTCACAGCGAAAGAAGAATTCATTTAATGAATCGAACAGTAAGACCATCAATCGAACAACAAACAAACAAAAATTTTAAATTCATCAGCCTCTGGAATGAAAAACCAACACATGCTGGAATTGATGGTGAAATAATGGAAGTCATGAAATCTAAATTTATTTTGAATAAAACATTTACAAAAACACCTGTAATTCATAATGCGGAAATTGTCGAAATTTGTAAAAAACACATTACAAAAAATTATGTGTTGGTGACTAAAGTGGATAATGATGATTGTTTGGGTATGAATTTCGTTGATGTACTTCAAAAAAACGTTGACATCATAAACTACCCTTATTATTATGATATTCTTGCGTTTAGAACATATTATATGATGACAGGAGTAATGGAAATTTGTAAATTACCATATACCAGTATGTTTCTTTCGGTATTGGAAAAAAGTAGTGATTTTGTTTGTTACCCATATAATTATAAACACACGCAAATCAACAGTGTGCTCAGTGGAAAACATATACGGGAATTAGACGCATTATTTACACAACATTTAGATAATTCAGTAGCGGGTGCTTACGGTGCGCCAACAAGATTTAATTTAAAACATTATAGTCCTAAATTAACACAACAATGAAGAAAATAATCAATTTCACACCAACGGGCATAATGCCAACAAAGGAGAATTCAAATGCACCATTACAACCCAATGAAATAATTGAGGATGTACATCAGGCATTTGAATTAGGTATAACATTAACTCATATACATGCAAGAGATAGTAATGATTCAAACACATATAAAACCGAGGTATTTGGTAAAATATTTGATGGGATTAGAAAACATTGCCCCGATTTGGTGATTTGTGCTTCTTTATCTGGAAGACTGTTCCCTGAGTTCGAGAAAAGGTCAGAAGTTTTGGAATTATATCCCGATATGGGTTCATTAACAATGTCGTCAATCAACTTCCCCAAATCGGCATCAATGAACGCACCAGATATGATGATAAATTTGATTGAAAAAATGGATAATTTTGGTATTACCCCAGAGATTGAATGTTTTGATTCTGGTATGTTGAATTATGCCAATTATTTATTGAGAAAGGGAATCATTAAAAGACCAGCATACATCAATGTGATTTTCGGTAACTTATTTAATGCACAGGCAGATGTTGCATCGATATCATCGGTGATTAATAATCTTCCCGATGACGTGTTTACCTGTTTTGGTGGTATTGGGAAAGAGCAATTGAAGATGACTATCATGGGACTTCTATATGTTGATGGCATTAGAATTGGTTTAGAAGATAATTTTTATTACAACGATAAAGAAAAAACAACAAACATCGAATTATTAAAGAGAATTTATAGGGTTATGGATGAACTTGGTCACACAGTATTTAATCACACAGAATTTAAAAATCTTGGATATGGGAACACAAAAATTGGCAATATTGGGGGTTAGTGCTGGTGCGCTAACAATGCTTTTCGATGTTATAGAATCTTCTTTTGAGTTTCAGAAGCAATATGATTTGTTTCCAGAAATCTTCATACTCAACAATTTAGATATTGAGATAGAAAAACCATATATTAACAATGATGTTCTATACACAATGGTAACCGAAATACCAGAAAATTTTGATGGTAAATATCTTGTATGTCCCACAAGAGTGGTTAATAAAATAAAAATATTTAATGTATTCAATATCCCAATTGAACAATTTACAACCATATTCCATGCAATGAGTTCGGTGTCAAAAACGGCAACGATTGGACGTGGATGTGTTATAAATGCTGGTGTTGTGATTGCAGGTCAGAGTGTTATTGAAGACATGGTATTTATTAACAGAGGCTCAACAATTGGACATCACACAAGAATTGGGAGATTTACGACAATAAATCCAGCATGTAATATTGCTGGTGATGTTTTAATTGGAGAAAAATGTGAAATTGGTATCGGTGCAACAATTATTGATGGAATTAATATTGGTAGTAATAATATTATTGGTGCGGGGTCGTTAGTTTTAAACGATATTCCAGATAATGTGGTGGCATATGGCAACCCGTGTAAAATTATTAGAGAAAATGGAACATTATTATAATAATATACATGGTTGGTTTACTTTTCAGGATTTATATTCAGAAATGGTTGAGAAATTTCCTGATGGGTCACACTTTGTTGAGTTAGGGTCATGGCAAGGTAAAAGTGCTGTATTTATGGGGGTTGAGATAGTTAATTCGAATAAGGATATAAAATTTGATTGCATCGATAACTGGTTGTTTGAGGGTGAAATCTATTCTCGAAATTCAGAATACATGAAAATGAAACACAATGCATTTAACATGTTCTTAAAAAACATTGAGCCATTATCAAAAGTAATTAATTACCATAAAATGGATTCGGTGGAAGCATCTAAATTGTATGATGACGAATCGTTAGAATTTGTATATGTCGATGCATCACATTATTACGAAAATGTGAAAAATGACTTAACATATTGGTATCCAAAAGTAAAGAGTGGTGGTGTTATTGCTGGTCACGATTATCAATATGCTGGGGTTAAGTTAGCTGTGGACGAGTTTTTTACTGGAAAAATAATGAAAACCCCTGAAACAAGTTGGGTTTATTATAAAAATAATTTGATATGAAAAAAACATTAGTAATAGGTGATGGGTGTGAAGACCTCTTTAGGTATGGTACTTGTGACAGGTTAAGTCCTGAAGCACCAGTACCAGTAATGAAGCCAACCAGAACTACAGGTAATGGTGGTATGGCAATAAACGTATTTGAGAACCTCAAGGCATTGGGTGTCGATTGTGATATAATTACAAATGATATCAGACCAGTAAAAACCAGATATGTTGATGAAGTCAGTAATCAGATGTTGTTGCGTGTCGATGAAAAAGATGAAATCAGGGAAATTCTGGCAACTGACTTCGATGCGATTGATTTCAGTCAATATGGTGCTGTTGTTATTAGTGATTATGATAAAGGATTTCTATCAGATGTGGCGATTCGGTTAATTACTGAAAAACACGGTTTGGTTTTCATGGACACTAAGAAAAAAATTGGTGATTGGGCATCGGGTATTGAATACATTAAAATAAATTATAAAGAATTTAAAGAAAATTATGATTGGTTATTAAATGAATTCGTTGAGGGTGATTTAGTTGTTACAATGGGAAGGAATGGTGCTGTTTTAAACATGACACAAACGTTTTCAATTGAAACTGAACATGAAGTACGTGACCTTAGTGGTGCTGGAGATACTTTTCTTGCAGGATTAGTTGCAGATTATGTAAAAAATAACGATATTTGCAAGGCAATACGTTTTGCGAATCGATGTTCAGCATGGGTTGTGTCGCAAAAAGGTGTTGTTGTGGTAAATCCAGAGAAGATATGAGGATAATTGATTCCAAATTACAAACACATAATTGTATTGTTCCAAAGAAATGGGGAGAAGAAATTATCATTCATAACGATGAAAATTATTGTGGAAAATTACTTGTTTTTAAGGAAGGTGCTAAATTCAGTATGCATTTCCATATGAAAAAAAAAGAAACTTTTTACGTACAGGAAGGAAAATTTCTTCTTAAGTACATCGACACAAGAGATGCAACACCAATGGAAGAGGAATTAACTGCTGGTATGATTATCGAAGTTCAACAGGGTGACCCACATCAATTGTTGGCTTTAACAAAAGGCATTATATTTGAAGTTAGCACACAACACTTTGATGATGATAGTTATAGAATAGGGAAAGGAGACAGTCAAAATGGATAAAAATTACACAAAACCACACGACAAGGATTACAAAGACACGCCAGAAGATTACCTATGGCTTGTAATGGCATTTGGAAGGGCATTAAGTGCAATGCTTGGTGATGGGCAAGGTATCTTGATTGATATGAAAGCCGATGCATTAAAAATAAGACCAGAAGCAAAGCGTGTTGTGGTTTTTAATGATGGTAAAATGATTAGGGTTGTTGATGCCAGTGAACGCACTGACCTCAAAGACGGTGATAGGATTCAGATGATTGATAAAAACTTTATTTCGAACTGATGTTGATTTACTGTGATGTTGACGGTACAATATGTACAACCGAGGGTGGTTACGACAATGCGAAACCAATTCCAGAGAATATAGCCAAAATCAATAAACTGTTTGACGAAGGTAATATCATAGTTTACTGGACTGCCAGAGGCGGTAATACTGGCAAGGATTGGACGGAACTCACTGGACAACAACTTGTTGCGTGGGGTTGCCGATTTCACGATGTTATTATGAGACAGAAACCCGCATTTGATTTATTGATTGATGACAAGAGTAAACGAATAGAAGAAATTTAATATGAATATCTGGGTAAACGGATGCTTTGACATCTTACATACAGGACATCTTGACTTATTTTGGTACGCCAAATTATATGGTGTTGAGGGTCTTGGGTATCACGAAGCCATGAAGGTGAATAAACTTTATGTTGGTATTGATACCGATGAAAGGGTTAAGATGCTGAAAGGTGACAGTAGACCGATAAACGATGCCCATGATAGGGCGAAAATGCTCAGTAATTTAAAAATGATTGACAGCGTTGTTATATTTCATGATGACGATGAAATGCGATATTTTATAACATCTTTTAATACTGATTATTTAATGGTGGGTGACCATTACAGGGATAAAGTTGTAATTGGTGCTGAGTGTGCAAAGTCTGGGGTTATTTACTATCCTACAGATGAGAGGTCAAGTACAGGCATTATTGAAAAAATAAAGAAACTATGATTGTAGTTACAGGCGGTGCAGGTTTTATTGGTCAGAATTTAGTTAATAAATTAATTGAATTGGGACATGAAAATATTGTTGTTATCGATAATAATATTAATAGGTCGATTGAGAAGTATTTTGGTGTTAAATATATGACCGTTGAAGATTCGTACCTCTGGCTTGAGTTCAACCGTTATGACATTGATGTTGTTTATCATCTGGGCGCACGTACTGATACTATGGAGAAGGACGAGAAGATTTTCGAACGTCTTAATCTGAATTACAGTAAGTTGATTTGGAATTTCTGTAGTGATTACGATATTTCTTTGATTTATGCCAGCAGTGCTGCTACTTATGGTGATGGAGAAGACGGGTTTGATGACGAAGAACCCATTCTTAATTTAAAACCGTTAAATCCCTATGGTGAATACAAACACTATTTTGACATGTACGCCCTTGGTAACTCAATTGGTGATAAGAAGTATCAACCATCGTTCTGGACAGGATTGAAGTTCTTCAATGTTTATGGAAACCATGAAGAACATAAAGGTGCAATGGCATCGGTTATCTGGCATTTCTACCATCAAATAAAAGAAACTGGTGCTGTGAAACTATTTAAATCACATGTTGATTTTTGTGAAGACGGTGAACAAAAACGTGATTTTATTCACGTTTCTGATATCATAAATGTGATGATTTTACTTTATGACATCAGACATATTGTGCCTTCAGACATCTATAATCTGGGTACAGGACAAGCCAGAACATACAACGATTTGGCAAAAGCAATTTTTAAAAGTTTAGGAAAACAAGAGAATATATCATATATTGACACCCCTTTGGAAATCAGGGATAGTTACCAATACTACACCAGAGCTAAAATGGATAAACTACTTGAAACTATTTCGGGGTACAATTTTCTTACGTTGGAAGAAGGTATTGATTTGTATATAAAACTATTAGAATATGAAAATTGCTAACGTCATTCACGAAAAGGAACTGGTAAATCACACAAAAGCACAGTACATCAACTACTTCAACGAACCCAAAGTCTATGATGACCTTGATAAGTCGTTGCCCACATTATACGTGGGGTGGTCTTTTATGAAAACCTGTAATCCCGATAATGATATTATTCAAAACGCTGATATCTTGAAGAAGAAAATCATAACGAATGAACTATATTGGGAATTCAGTTTTCGAGAAAGTAAACCATCCCATGTTAAAGGGGTTGATACTTTTGTTGGTTTAGCACCACAATTTTATTTCACACCGAAATATACGTATATTAATCTTGACCCCGTTTTCTTTCAATTAAAAGACATTGATGATGTTATGGATGTCACACCCAAAGAAATTGATGCCACTTATTTATATAAAGGGGAAATGTTCTATATTTTATGTGAAAATAAAATTACGGGAATCGACCTGAGAATGTATGGTTTCTTTAAATTTGATATCCCACAATTACTCGCCAGATTACAAGGAAGAACAACCAATCGCTTCGTTGATAAAGAGGGTGAAACCTACCAATCATATTACAAAATCTTTCCAAATTTTGAACTTCTGAAAAGATATATCGTAACGATATTGTCAAAATGAATGTTAAGTAGTATTTATAATAAATAATTATAGTACTATGGAAACAAAAGTAGAAAAAGCAATTAGTGATTTTGTTGAAGAACCTCAAGTAGAGGAAGTAGAAACAAAGGACGATGAAGCAAAAAAAGTTATTCTTGACGAAAGAGAAGGCTTAATTGAAAGAGTCGATAAAATCTATGTAACCAAAAACGGCAAACAATTACTAAGAGAACAATACTAATATTCATTCGACAATGGCAAATGAAAAGAAATCGAATCTTTCTGAAGAATATCTAAGAAAGTTCAGACATCGTTCGGGATACGTAATCAATGAATCCCCAAAATATCGTCCATTAGTGACTGATAATGAGGAATTTGATGAAATTCCTGTACTTGAGGTAGGTGACCAAGAAGATGCTCCGAAACCACAAGGTTTAGTGCGTCCAGCACCAAGTAATGACGTACCACAAGGTGCTGAAACACCAGTTCCAGCATTTGATGCTGAAGCAGGTGGTGAGCCACCAGAAGGTGAGATGACTGACCCAATGGGTGAACCAACGGCAGGTGAAGACCCACTGATTGGCGGTCCACAGGCTGCTGATGCTGGTATGGGTATGCCACCACCAGAACCTGAAAACGAGGTCGATGACCTTCAAAACGAAATTATTAAACACAATATCGAAGCCATGAGAAGTATTCACGACCAATTAGAAGGTTTGAATTCAACCATTCAGGGACTGAATCAGAAAATGGATGTATTGGGTGCTGAAGTTGAAGAAGTTCGTGAACCAACTGACTCGGAAAAACTCATGAATAAAACCGATGTGAGTTATCCTTATTATTTCAATCTAAATGATTTGTGGTCAGATAACTGGTTTGACCAAAAGCGTGTTGGTGCTGATGGCAAGACTGATGATAGAGGTATGAAAGAATTACCTGATGGTACTTATGTTGCGGATTTCGATGATTTACCGCAGAAGTCTAAGATAGATGTGCAGAACAGTTTTAACGACATGGTGTAATGAAGAAATATGATAAACAAAGATTATTTGAAGTCATGGGAAGACTTGACCCAACGTTTAAACCCAGATTAAATGAGGGAGATGCCTTCAATGATGCTGGTGAGCCATTAATGACACATCAACAATTTAATGATTACAGTGAACCTGCTGAACCTGAGTACGATGATAATGAAAAACCACAATACCCAAAAGGTATGGGTGATTTTAATCATGTTGATTGGCAAATGGTACATGAACAACTGGTTATAAATACCGAATTACTTAGAGCAAATAAAACAAGTGACGGTAATTTAATGGCTGCAAATGTTGGTGATTTTACCGATTATGATGGTATGTTGAGTCCTGAAGAATTAAAACAACTCGAAGCATTTAATTTGATTTGGATTGACGGTCATTTTCCAATGATTGATGACGAACAATATTTGGATTTCGAAACATTTAAAGCAAAGGCTGCTGAGATATGGGATAAAGATACTCCAAGTCAGATACAACCAAATGATAGTGAAGCACCTTATTTAAGAGGTAGAGAACCAATGTCGGAAGAAGAATTTGGTGCTCAAGAGTTACCAATACAAAATGTTCCTTCTCAGATTGATGGACGTAGTAAAGTAAGTGCAAAGAATTTAATATATAAACACATTGAACCTTTAATGAAAGGTATTTTTAGTGATGAATCATGGGAAGGTGTTAGAAAAATATGGGATAAGTTTGGTGAATTGGGTCTTGATTGGGATTTTAGCCGTAATTCCGAATATTATGGTGGCATGCCACCACAAGGCAAAACTTGGTATTTCGAAATCAAGTTCATGGGAAATAACGACAGACCCCAAACATTATTTGGTACTTTAACAGCAGCAGGTGCTGGTAGCGTTGAAGACCCATTAGGTAGATACGATATAACAGTAGTATTGTCATAACATGAAAATATTTCACCCATATGGTTCAAAAGAAAGACTCTTTGAAATGGTGAATAGAGTTAATGGTCTCAATGAAGAACTTCTCCCAAAAGAGAAGAAAGAAGAGATTATTAATAAATTCGTCAAAGAAGTTTGTAAATATTTGGGTGTTAGTAGTAATAAGATAGAGATATCATATGACCCAAAAGAAGCACAGGGAATGTCTTCTTTCGGTAAACACACCCCAAGTACGGGGATTATTAGAGTGGTTGCAGAGAATCGAAACCTTGCTGATGTTCTGAGAACACTGGCACACGAGTTGGTTCATCGCAAGCAAGAGAAAGAAGGTAAACTTTATGCTGGTGCTGGTGATGATGGTACTAACATTGAAAACGAAGCAAATGCTGAAGCAGCATTAATAATGAGAAGGTTTGGTAAAACCAATCCGATAATTTTTGAATAAAAACAGAGGCTATGAAAATAAAAACACCAATTGGTAGTAAAGAAAGATTCCTTGAAATGTTTCAAGGCGTTAATAAAGTTCAACTAAACGAAGTCAATACAAATGTGGTGCAAACTGGCACACAATTGATTGAAAAAGCGTTTGAAGAACTAAAAAATAAACAAGCCAACATTCAACAAACTAATACACAAACAGTTGGTGATAATAATTTTGTTGAAATAATCAGTAATGACGAAGAAGGTAATGTAATTACATTCAAATTTAAAATTGATTCAGCAGAAGGTGACCAAGATGGTGTCTATAATGTGAGTAATGCGGTTCTATCTGAATTCAAAGTTCAATCACAAACACTTAATGTTGATATGCCCGAAAATATGGAGGCTGTGCAGGATTTTAATGCGAATCATGGTGGTGAAATCATGGATGTCGTTAGTGAATATGCTAATTTTGAAACCGAGACTGCAAGTCTTGGTGACGAGGTTTATGAGGAAGCCGTAAGATTCATTGATAAAGTACCATATAAAAAAGGCACGGAGCAAATGCAAACCAATAAAGCATATGCCGACCAGAAACCAACTAATCCTGATGTAAGAGTTAAATCTGATGAATTGGATAAATTTGTGAGTGAAATGGATGAATATGAACCAGAAGCCGAAGAAGACCCAATGGCGTTACCGCCCGAATTTACTGATGCCGACATACCTGATGACGATGATGATACAAAAGGTATCGACCCTTTTGACCAAGAAATAATGGATTATGAAAATGATGATGAACCTCTGGAACAAGTAAGTCCAGAGAAGGCTGCTGTTATTAATCAGGCTTATGACAACCTTGTCAATGCTGGAAATCAAGCACCCACAACTAATGAAATAATGGCAGAAATCGATAGGTTACAGGGTAAAGTAAAACCAGTTGAAAAAACAAGAGCAATTCCTAAAGGTGCTGAAGCATTTTGGGAAAGCAAACATAAGGTTATTGATATGAATGCCGATACCGCAACCCAACATTTGTACAATAAAACGGTTTCACCAGAAATGAAGGAAAAAGTAATTAGATTTGCCGATGAAATTCTTGGTGAACGTCTTGGGGTTAGAAAATTTCAAATGCCCAGAGAAGAATATCTGGAAATGGTTAGGAAATTGGCAATTGAAATTTATCGACAAGATGCTATTGAAATGAATGAAACCGAAGAAAAGAAAATCAGTAAAGATTACCCAGACCAAATGGGAAAGAAGTTCAAACCCAAAAATCAGATACCAAAGAAAAAGAAGAGACCACAATCTGTGGTAAAACTAAGTGAGGAATCTGAAATACCTCAAGAATATTGGGGAAATCCTGAAGATGAGATAAATGAAGAAGATGTTGAAAAAGAAAAAGAAGAAGTTGGTGATATGATTGCTGGTGGTAAAGCCGATAAGAAAAAACCACAGGATTTTGATAAAGAACAAATAAAGATGGGATTAAAAGTTGAGATGGAACACACTGATGACCCAATGGTTGCTATTGAAATTACTATGGACCACCTTACAGAATTTCCTGATTACTATACACGTCTTGATAAAATGGAAAAACAAGCTAAAGGTGATACCAAATCAGAAAGTGAAGAACCTCATGAAAGCGGTGCATATCTTCAAGACGGCATGCCCGGTGAGAAAGACCGAAATGGACACCCAATACCATCAGTTGACCCAAATTTTACTATGATGAAGCCAATGGAAGGTATGGTAGATAATACTCCTGAAGAAGAAGAAATTACTGATGAATTACTTGGATATAAACCACATAATGTCGGTGATTATGCAAGTGAAGAATTTGACCATGTTCCAAGTGCTGATGCCGAAAAACAATATTGGGATAAAGAACATTACAAACAAGACCAAGAAAAAGAAGTTGGTGGAGAAGAGGAAAAAGAAGAAATTATTGACGAAGAAGACGGAATGGAAGAATATACTGGTGAAGTTGGTGACCGTTACCAAGACGGTGAAGGTAACCAATTCACAGTAAGAGATATGGTAAAAGGCGGTGTGACGTTACAGGGACAAGGTGGTGATAAAGAAATTGCTACACGTGATATACAGTTTTTGAAAAAACTCAGTGAAGAGGTAAATAAACATATTGTTGTATATGATGGTACATCTGCTTATGTTGAAAATGAAAATAATATTCCAGAAGATGTTGAGGTAATAGGAAGATTTAATAATATCGATGATGCCCAAGCATTTGCTGATAAATATAATGATAGTGCATATGCCATTACCGAAGAACAAGTTAAAACGGCAAGACAGGCATTGAATAGGAGAGGAATTACTGATGGAATGACGAAAAAAGAAGCTGTACAACTTTTAATCAAGCACAATATCAAATAATTAATTAAATATTCACACAATAAAAGAGACTACCACGTGTAGTCTTTTTTGTTTATGAGTATTTATAGAAAAATATATTGATGTCGACATTCAGGTCATATTTCTCAAAGAACGATACGTTGATTAGTACTAATCTAACCAACAATTCTCAGAACCCCGTTACTGAGGTGTCATATGGTTCACTTCAAGAAAGAATTACCAGATTCATTTTTGATGTTGATTTATCGGATTTAATCGATAAAATCAATAATGGATTCATAATTCCAAGTACTGGAATGACACACATTTTACATATGACCAATACTATAAGTTATGCTCAACAATATTTGGGAAAGAAATCGTATTCCGAAGCCATTGAAAGAGCAAATAGTTTTGACTTGGATTTGTTCAATGTTGATGAAGATTGGGATGAAGGAAGTGGTTATGATTTTATATATGATGACATAATTTTTCCTGATGCTATTGAGCAAGCAGCGAATTGGAAAGACAGAAAAACTGATGTGGAGTGGACAAATGCTGGTGCATATAATACTGGCACAACACAGATAATTGGCACACAGAGATTTGAAACAGGTGGTGAAAGCCTGAATATTGATATTACTGATTACATAAACCAGAGACTCACTGAAATGGGTGTTAGTGGATTAACAGGAACAACAGGATATACTGGAAGCAGTTTTGGTCTTGGTCTTAAATTTCCAGACAGTCTTGAAGAACTCGTAACCCTTTATACACAAGCAGTTGCGTTTCATGCAAAAAATACCAATACTTGGTATGAACCCTATGTCGAAACCGTTGTTGATGACACAATTACTGATGACCGTAACTATTTCTATCTGGATAAAGACAATGATTTATATCTCTATGTAAATATTGGTGGCATTTTACAAGATATTAGTGTGTCGAGTGTTAATATTTACGATTATGAAGACAATCTAATTAATACATTAACTGGTGATTCGATTGTGAATGTGACTAAAGGCATCTATAAAATCACATTAAATATTGATTCAGAAAGTTATCCAGATGCTGTTATATTCAAAGACGAGTGGAATCTCGTTATAAATGGTAGAGAAACTCAACATCTTGGTGAATTCTATCTAATTTCAGAGAAGAAATTCTATACTTTCGACCAAACAAACCAAATTGATTTCGCCAATTATTTCTTCTATTTCTGGGGAATTTCTCAAAAAGAGAAACTTACTGCTGGAAATGTGAGAAAAGTAAAATTAACAATAAAAGAACTATACGCAAATCAAAATAATTTCTTACCTTTAGATATTGAGTACAGGGTGTTCATAACTGTTGGTGAAAAATATGAGATTGATGTAATACCTTTCACAAGTGTTGATAGAACAAGTGCGGGTTATGAATTTAACCTCGATACATCTTGGTTAATACCACAAGATTATTACCTGCAAATAAGAATGAAGAACGGAAATTATTACGAAAATAAGCAAACTTTATCATTCACCGTTGTTTCTAACAAATTATCACCAATTTAATCAAAAAACTTACGATTTTTTTTAAAAAGACTTGTATTTATGATGAATGAAGGCTATATTTGTAGCATAATTTAATAATTGAAAAATAACTTTACTGAAAAACCAATTGAAAAAAATGGAAAATCAAACACAGACAGGTCAACAAGACATGTCACAATTAAAGTCTATGTTTTCGGACTATCAAAAGAAACAATCTCAAACAACAAACAAAAAATCACGTGAAGACCTTTTAGCAAAGTATTTCGTTCCACGAAAAGCTAAAGAGATTTTCAGAATTCTCCCCCCAAAAGCAGGTAGAAAACACATCGATGAAGCATTCTTCCATGTTATTAGTACTAACGCAGCAGGTGGGAAGAAAAAGCATGGCACAGTGATTTATTGTCCCGCACACAATGACCCTAAAGTACCCAAGTTGGATGCTAATGGAAAACCTTTACTGGATGGTAATGGTGCTCCAATGCTCGTACCTGCACCATGTCCTTTATGTGCAAAACATAAGACTTGGCTTGCAAAACAAGACCCTTCTCTCAAAGGAATTAAGAAGGAAAATATGAATGACTTGCAGTTAGTGGTTAAAGCCAAAAACGATGAAATTTATAAGGAAGCCATTAAATGGGAAGCCAAGAAATTCTACATCGTCAGAGGTATTGACAAAGGACTGGAAAAAGACGGAGTTAAATTCTGGAGATTTAAACACAATTACAAAAATCAGGGAACGCTTGACAAAGTTCTTCCTATCTTGGAAGATTATATGACAAGTCAACAAGCTGATTTTAGTGATGCATTGACTGGAACTGACCTGAATATCATTATGACGGACAGCGAATTTAATGGACACGTGTACAAAGCAATTTCTGCCATTACCGCCAAAGGAAAATCACCACTTCATGCCGACCCACAAGTTATGCAAGCATGGCTTGATGACGACATCACTTGGAGAGATGTATTTCTTCCAAAGAAAGCACCTAATACCACACCATACGAGTTTCTCGAAATGTGTGCAGGTGGTACTAATCCTTATTGGGAAGATACAGACCAAACGAACAAACATTGGGTGTTCCCGGGTCGTCCAGATTTGGAAACAAAAGCCAATACTCGTACCATGAATCTTGACAGTGAGGAAAAGAATTTCGAACAGGCAAGTGATTTAGAAGAACTACCACGTGTAACTATCAGTAACATAACTCCTGAAAAGGTTGGTGAATTTACTGATGACGCAAGTGATGTTGGTAAAGAAACTCTTGCAGCAGCACCAGTTGTGGAAACAGCACCAGTTGCTGATGCATCAGTAGAGGATGATGTAGAGGATGATGTAGAGGATGAAAATCTTGATTCTGGGTCGGATTACGATGACCTTCCCTTTTAAAATTTACGGGGTTCAAAAAAAGGGGAATTATGTTCCCCTTTTTTGACCTTATTAAAATCACAAATTTATGGCAAAGAAGACAGAAGTACCCAGCAATGCGGTACGAAAACCAACACCAAAAAAGAAATTCAGTCTCGATGATTTCAAAAAGAAAATAGGAGCAGATAATGTTCCATCGAAACCCCTATTGTGGATTCCAATTGATGACGCATTGAAGGAAGCAACTGGCATGCCCGGTGTACCGAAGGGATATGTAACACTTTTCCGTGGATACAGCAACACTGGCAAATCAACTGCTTTAATGCGTTCAATCGCCAATGCTCAGAAAATGGGAATACTACCAATCATTATTGATACCGAAAATAATATCGATGATGGTAATGAGAGACTTACTCTCATGGGATTTGATTGGAGTGCTCCACATATTTTAGTTAATAACAAATTCCTTCTCGATAATTTCGGAAAACTTCAAAATAAGGAAAGGAAAGAAGCAGCAATTGAAGACCTTGCAAAAGCCGTTTATTATTTCCTTGACCAACAAGACGGTGGTAATCTGCCTTTTGATTTGTATTTCGCAATAGATTCAATTGGAACACTGAATTGTATTGCTACAATTGATGCTGCGGTGAAAGAAACTGGACAGAATAACATGTGGAATGCGGGTGCTTACGAAAAAGCATTTATGTCAATACTAAATAACTCAATTCCAAATAGTAGGAAAATTGATAGTCAATATACAAATACTATTGGTGCTGTTCAAAAAATCTGGTACGACAGTATGAATAAAGTCGTGAAACACAAAGGTGGTGAAACTTGGTTCTTTGGTGCAAGAATGATTTATAATTTCGGTGGTATCATAACTCATGGAACTAAGAGAGTTACTGCTGCAAGTAAATCACGTGACGTTAACTTCGGATTCGAAAACAAAGTTAATATAGCCAAGAATCATGTTGATGGTGCATTGGGTGGAATTTCATTAGAAGGTAAGATTGCATCTACTCCACATGGATTTATATATGCAGATGAAAATGGTATTAAAGAATATAAAAAGAAAAACATTCTTCATTTCCGTAACATACTTGGTGATGACACTCTAACTGCCGAAGACATCATAATCCAATCCAAAGAAATGGACGATGAAGGAAATGTTATCGAAAAAAGTAAAATAACCATTGGTGACGATTCAGTGACAACTAATATCAACAATGCAGAGGAAACTGAGGAATGAAAACCAGAACACTTTTAGTCGATAGTAGTTATCTTTTAAAGCGTTCGTTTCACGGAGCAAAAGATGTGCAAACCACCAAATTCGGACATATTGGTGGTTTGTATTCTTTTTTAACTACGGTTCGAAAGATGATTAAAGACCACATGATTAACAAAGTAGTGTTAGTCTGGGACGGTGAAGGTGGTGGAATTCAACGTTATCGAATAGACCATGCATATAAAGCGAATCGAGTCAGTAAGGAATGGCATAAACGCATAGAAATGAGTGCTGCTGAGATTCGTAGAGAAAATGAAAAGAAAGAATCGATTCTTAATCAACGTCAAAGAATTAAGGCATATGCAGAAGAACTGTTTTTGAGACAAATTCAAGTCGATGATACCGAAGCCGATGATATTATTGCTGCTTATTGTTTGGAACACAACAATAAAGAAGAAATTTTCATCTACTCCAATGACCGTGACTTCGCACAACTACTTGACCTGAATATCACAATAATATTCCCGAACATCGACCAACCAGTAACGAAAACAAATTATATCATGTATTTCAATCATCATTACACCAATGCTTTGGTGATGAAAATTATTTGTGGTGATGATGCTGACAACATTAAAGGTGTTGGTGGAATAAAGGAAAAAGGTCTGGTGGAAAAGTTTCCCGAACTCAAATTCAAGACATTAAGTGTTCGAGAGGTGTGTGGTAGAGCCGATGAAATACAACAGGAACGAGCAGCAAAAAAAATGAAACCCTTAATAGCGTTGAAGAATTTGTTATCACCTGAAGGCATTGAGAGATTGAAAACTAATTTTCAACTTGTAAATCTAAGACAACCAATACTTAATGAACAAGCTAATGAAGAACTACTACAACTCGAAGTACCATTATCACCAGAAGACCGAGGGAGTAAAAATCTCTATAAATTGATGATTGAAGATGAATTTTTAAGTGTTTACGGTAGTACATTCCCACAATATGTCGAACCTTTTTATACTGTAATCATGAACGAAAAGCAGTTACTTACAGAGTATTGTAGGAATAACAAAAATAGTTTATAAAATTCCTTTCATCTTAATGGGATTCTCGCTATATTTGCTAATAGTTATTAACAACTAAAAAATAATGAAATGAACGAAAAGGAAAATAATAACGTGTTTAGATTTTCACTGTATCAAGGCGATGTTTTGTTGTGTGAAAAAATGTTTGATGCCGATAAGTTTAATCCTTTTACCCGATATTCAATTGATGTCAGAGATATTCTTCCAAGAGCCATTACGAGGTTGCAGAAAACCTTGTCGAAACGAAGTTATGATGTGGTTGTAGAAGTTGGTAGGGATGTGGATAATGATACTGACCACGTTTATGACCTCTATAATTATCATCAGAAGATGGTTAATCTTTATCCCAGAGAATGGAGAGATGAAATGCGTTATAATCCACAATCTATTGTACAACAGATTGAACAAAAAACAATTCGTGGCGTTCCCTGTAAAATCGGATTATATATAAATGAAAATCCAATTGTTGAACGTGAATTTTTTGTTGACGGATTCAACCCCGTTGCAAGGCAATCTCTTGATATTATGTATGTTGTTACTGATATCGCAGACACTATTCAAAATAAAATCAAAAGGAGCGACATTAAAAATATGTGGGATGATTATGATTTAATTAATTACAGAGGTCTGTCGATTAATCAAATCAGGGAACTCCCTAATTTCAAAAGAGAAGAAATGCTGAGAAGACTCAGACGAAATTAATTTTATTGGGACGGGGATAGGGTCTTTCCTTACAATTCTGACCAATTTTAATTAAACCTTGTTCTCGTCCCTTTTTTACCCATATTTTTAACATGACGGAAAATACAGAAAACACATTAACAGCATATCTTGGTCCTGAATTTCAACAACGCCTAATGTGGCAATTGTTGGTTGAACCAGAGTTTGCAGAAAAAATAATACCAGACTTAGCAATCGAATATTTTGATGACCCAAATCATAAGAGGTTATTCATTATCATGTTGGAATATTTCAAGGAGTTTGATAAAGTTCCAAATCTTCAGAATCAAAGCATTCATCAAGCAATTAATAAATATAAGACACCAAATAATCCTATTGAAGAAGAATCGTTATTTGCTGTTATCAAACGTATTGAACTCTGGAACGAGAGAATCATTAATAAGCAAATGCTTTATGATGGTGATGTTGTACAGATATCGACCAATTCCTTTATTAAACAACAGGAATATCGTAAATTGGCTGAAAACGTTCTTGATAAAGTCAAGAATGGTGAGATAAAAAACAAATATGTTATTGCTGCAATAGAAGACCGATTCCAAAAAATATCACATATTGGTGAAACCGATGACGATTCCGAGTCACTTACTGAAGGAATTAGAAAAGCACTAAGAAAAGAATTCCGAGAAACCATACCAACGGGCATTGGTGCAATTGACGTATTAACTGGTGGTGGATTAGGTAAGGGTGAAATCGGTGTCATTCTCACACCATCAGGTGTTGGTAAAACAACTGCACTTACAATTATCGCAAATACCGCATATGAATGTGAAAAAAATGTTGCTCAGATTGTCTTTGAGGACACCAAAGACCAGATTAAACGTAAACATTTTACAATTTGGGCAGAGTCGGCACTAAGTAGATTGAATGAGGACGAAGAGAATGAACGAGTTTTTAAAATTTCCGATGATAAAGCCAGAGAAATGGA
>Ga0307375_10001294_pt1 | contig 27655 bp, 26 predicted proteins | sample TR1MG_FD_202531 | JGI IMG/M metagenome (GOLD analysis project Ga0307375, IMG submission 202531) | Soil microbial communities from Risofladan, Vaasa, Finland - TR-1 | ecosystem: Environmental > Terrestrial > Soil > Coastal area > Acid sulfate soil | place: Finland: Risofladan, Vaasa | collected...
TGGCGGCCACCTTCGACCTTTCAATGCGGGATACCCTGGAACTGGGCACCGAGTGGCAGAAATACAATCTGAATGACTGGTGGCCCCCTTCGGGTACGGGAATGATGGCGCATGGGACGTTCTGGAACGTCAACGATGGCCAGCGCAATCGATTCGATGTGTATGCGCAATGGATCCGTCAGTGGACCTCGGCCTGGCAGACGCAGGTCGGTGTGCGCAGCGATACCGTACACATGAATACCGGAGCGGTTCAAGGCTACAGCACCCAGCCGGGTGGCATGATGAACAGCTACATGATGACTGCCAAGGACGCCGCCGCCCTGAACGCCCAGATTCTGAATGGCACGGCAGATCAGACCGACCACAATCTCAACTTCAGTGCGCTGGCCCGCTACACGCCGGATGCCACCCAGTCCTACGAATTCGGCTTTATGCGTCAGGCCCGATCCCCGAACCTGTACGAGCGTTATGGCTGGTCGTCCTGGCCAATGGCGGCGGTCATGAACAATTTCGTGGGTGACGGAAACGGTTATGTTGGCGATGTCCGGCTCAAGCCGGAAAAAGCCAATACCCTGAGCGCCACTGCCGATTGGCACGATGCAACCGGCAAGGCTTGGGGCGTGAAGCTCACTCCGTACTACACCTACGTCCAGAATTACATCGATGCGCGTTGCCTGCCGGGAACCGTCTGCACGCCCAACCAGTACAATGTGCTGCAGTACGTGAATCAGAATGCCCGCATCTACGGCGCGGATTTGTCGGGTCACTACCTGATTGCCGAGACAGCGCAGCTTGGCCGTTTCACCGCCAAAGGTCAGGTTAGCTATACCCATGGCCGCAATACCGAAACGGGCGAAGGCCTGTACAACACCATGCCGCTGAACGCGAAACTGGCGCTGGTGCAGGACATCGGCAGATTGCAGAACACCGTCGAAGCCGTGCTGGTCGGGGCGAAAACGGACGTATCCGCCGTGCGGGGTGAACAGCCGACGGGCGGATACGGCCTCGTCAATCTGCGCACCAGTTACACGTGGCACAAGTTGCGCATCGATGTCGGTATCGACAACCTATTCAACCGCTTCTACGAACTGCCTCAGGGTGGCGTGTATGTCGGCCAAGGCAAGACCATGTCGATTAATGGTGTACCGTTCGGCACGCCGGTTCCCGGGCTAGGTCGGTCGATCTATACGCGTGTGAACTACCGGTTCTGATCGATGATTACGGGGGGCGGGTGAGATTTGGCAGGAAGTGCGGAAGGATCGATATGAAACCGATAAGCGGCATATGTCATATACCAGAACGTGTATGGTGCCCGGAGCCGGAATCGAACCGGCACGATCTTTCGATCGAGAGATTTTAAGCCTCTTGGTAAATCGCGTCAGAATGCGGTTATTTTGAGTTAATTAGGGTTTATGGTGCAATGATGGTGCAATTGGCTTAACAGCGTGGTACCAAAATGGCATACATTCAGAAACGGGGTGACTATCAGTGGCGGGTTCAAATCCGTCGTAAGGGGCATCCGACCCAATGTAAAACCTTCTTTACGCGCAAAGAGGCTGATGCGTGGGCCAGACTGATCGAATCTGAAATGGATCGCGGTGTATTTGTCAGCCGAGCTGAGGCAGAGAGTACCTCGTTGGCGGAAGCGCTGGAACGTTACCGTAAAGAGGTCACAAGCAGGAAGAAGAGCGCGCATCGTGAGGGAGTACGGGTCAATTTCTGGCTGACCCACCCCCTTTCAAATCGGATGTTGGCCTCTTTACGTGGTGCCGATTTTGCCAAGTTCAGGGATGACCGCCGGGAAGAAGGTATTTCTGACTCCACGATCAGACTTGATCTTGCCCTCATTTCCCATTTGTTCACCATCGCACGCACCGAATGGCAAATGGAAGGATTGTTGAATCCCGTCCGTTCAATTGCAATGCCTTCAGCCTCCCGTAAGCGAGATCGTCGGCTAGAACCCGGCGAACTGGACCGGCTGCTGGTTGAGCTTGGAAAATTGCGAAACAAGTTCGTTGCCCCCGTGGTTCTGTTCGCAATAGAAACCGCCATGCGGCAAAGTGAAATTCTTGGCCTGCGGGAGCAGGATATAGACAGGGAAAAGAAAACTGCTTATCTAAGAGACACGAAGAACAATGAACCCCGCACAGTGCCTCTATCCAAAGCGGCCATGGCCATACTTGATGAACTACCCTCCCATTTGGGCAACAAACTATTCAGGGTAACCCAGGACGGTTTGATTCGAGCGTTTGCCAGATCATTGGGCAAGGCCCGTGCCGTGTACCTGGAAGAATGTGAATCTGCCAAGATTCAGCCCGATGACGACTATCTGGTTGATCTTCGATTCCACGATTTAAGACACGAAGCAACAAGCCGCCTTTTTGAAAAAGGGAAGCTAGACATAATGAAAGTAGCCACAATCACAGGACATAAAACGGTCGCAATGCTTTCACGCTATACGCACTTGCGAGCGGAAGATTTGGTAGAGCTGCTGGATTAAAAAAAACGTTCCCAAAGTAACCATATTTTTTGTGGAGTCGTGACGGATGACATACGCCGCCAACACCTTGTTTGGGGAAAAAAAGGATTCCTGACTCGCTAATAGACCTGCGGCTTACATTTTTAAGCGTATAACTTTCCGTTAAATCAAGGTCTTATGAAAAGCGTTCCCAAAGTACCCATATTTTTTGTGGAGTCGTGACGGATGACATACGCCGCCTACACCTTGTTTAGGGAAAACAAAGGATTCCTGACTCGCTAATAGGCCTGAGGGTTACATTTCCAAGCGTATAACTTGGAGTTAAATCAACAAGCTATGCAAAACGTTCCCGAAGTACCCATATTTTCGTGGAAGCGTGATGGATGGCATATGCTCCTGTTGAATGCCATCCGCATTTTTTTAATCAGACTCGCAAAATTGTAAAAAACGACCTTGTTGGTCGCAAAATTTTAACTACTGCCTTTCCTGTCAGCTATGCCCGTTCACTTCATAAGGAAACGGGCGCGGAAGAAAGTAACGCGATCAGATCAGTTTCGCTAATCGGTTTCATGCCGTGCATATCCACTCCGACATTCAGCATGGGCGGAAACTTAGGATAGGTGCGAGTCGTCCACTGGGAGTGGATATGCCCATGCAGTAAAAGCGCCTCGCCCGTGGGTTCTGGGCGGAGTTCCATATATCTCGGACGTTGTTCGTCCTCTGGTTTCGGGGGCAAATAGGGGAAATGTGACAACTTAACAGGCCCGATCCCTTCTATTTCTATGACGTGCTGCATGTGCATGTCTGCAAACCCGGCATTTATCGCCAGTTCGCGGGCTTCGGCCTCTCGGCCCGTTTTGCATAGCTCAAAGAATGGATCATGGTTGCCGACGATCAAGATAATCCGGCCATTCAGGCGCGAAAGGTATTCGCTTGCGGCGGCGATCTTTTGGGAAAAATCGCCCACGGCATAAACGGTGTCATCCACGTCCACGGTTGCATTCCAGAGGGCCACAATGGCGTCATCCATGTGGTTCACCGTCCTGAAAGTCACCCCCGCGTGATCCTTGCGGTAATCCGCCTCGTATTTGAGGATGTTGGCATGGCCCAAGTGTTGATCTGCTGTGAAATATATAGTCATATCTCTCTAGCCTGCTTCTCCTCTTAGGGGGTATTTTGCTAGATCATCGAAGATGTTGTCTTGCATTGTTTCATCATTTAGGAGCGATCATATGAAGCCACTAAGCCAGTCGAAACGAAGTTCTGTTTTTCAGTGATCAATGTCGGTAGACTCAACAGCTTAATGAGGCGTTACCATATCAGCAGGTGTCTCCAGCAGGGTACTTTTTTGAGATTCATTTTAAATGATTGATAGCATAAAAATTATAGGTTACCGGTGCTTTAAACACTTTGAAATGAGTGGGTTAGGCCGAATTAATTTATTGGTTGGCACAAACAGCAGTGGCAAGACCTCGGCTTTGGAGGCTCTGTATTTGCTTGCAACCAATTCTGATCCGCAAACACTATGGAAAATATTTACAGGGCGTGGTGAGCTGCGCATGCCTGAACCCGCACCCGGAAGGCAGATGCAGCCTGAGTCAGAACTTGGCAACATTTTCTTTGGCCACAAGATTAAACTTGGAGATTCAATTCAATTTAGTGCATTGAATGGACAGAAAAGATTTACTAGGCTGGAAATTGTCAATGCAAACTCAGATGAAAACCCACAGCTATTCAATATGGTTAACAACGAAGGGCCAAGTGAAGTAAGTGGTCGTTTGGCTGTTTCAATCGAAAACGAAAATAATGTAAAAAAATCAATCCCCCTAACTCCGCGCGGCGGGCTTAGGCAAGATGTTGTGCAAATATTTAACAATATTCAAATAGCCCAATACCGCCTTGGCGAACCGACTCAGCCAATTAATGTCCAATACATTTCAAACTCTTCACTTACTCCTCAAGAGTTGAGTTCAGCATGGGGCTCGATTGTTCTTACGCCAGATGAAGATAGAGTTGTGTCAGCTCTTAAATCTCTTGATCCAAATATTGAAAGAATTGCTGCAAATTCACCTTATTTTTTGGCACAAAGAGGCGGATTTGTTGTGAAAGTGAAGAATATCGACCACCCAATCCCTATTGGGAGTCTTGGTGATGGCGTATGGAGGATGTTAGCGCTCGCCATTTCCCTAATTAAATCGAGAAATGGGATTCTATTAATTGATGAAATTGATACAGGGTTACATTATTCTGTCATGGCAAGCATGTGGAAGATGATTGCCGACTCTTCAAAAGACTATAATATTCAGATCTTCGCAACTACACACAGCAGTGATTGTTTTAAAGCACTGGCAGATATTGATGAAAGTGAGATAAGTATCCATCGCGTTGAATCAGGGAAGGAAAAATCTATTCGCTATTCACCCGCAGAGATCAAATCTGCTGCCGAATATAACATTGAGGTTAGATAGCTTTGTTTAGTAATACATTACTGGTAGAAGGCGCCGATGATTTGTATGCAATTGCCGAATTAATGGGGTATTACACTCACTGGCCAGATGTTAAAAAAGAAGCCCCAGTACAAATTCATGATATGAAAGGGGTGGATAATATATCCAGAGATAGAGTGTCCACTTTCATGAAAGCTCCTAAATTGAGAAATATCGGAGTCGTTGTTGATGCCGATGATAATCTCTTAGGCAGATGGAATTCGCTGAGTGGTATATTTAGCGAGTGGTTCCCTAATATTCCGAATGAATTGCCAGAATATGGGCTCATATGCCAAAATGATGACGGGCTGAGATTGGGAATTTGGATTATGCCAAATAATATTTCATCTGGAATGCTTGAGACCTTTTTAGCAACACTTGTCCCCGAACCTGACAATAACCCACTCTGGCAGTATGTCGGTAGCGCAGCCAATGATGCTAGATATAATCATTCCGCTACATATAAAGAAACTCATTCTGACAAGGCAAAAATCCACACTTGGCTAGCATGGCAAGATCCTCCAGGTGACGCATTTGGTACCGCGATTCTTAAGAAGGTCTTAAATCCTTCAGCCAAAAGTGCGGACACGTTCGCAACTTGGTTTTTAAATTTATTCCAGTTAAGCAAGCTTCAGACCAGTCCATTGTTGGAGCCAGAATAACCTGTGGCTTTAATCACCCGCATTGAATTTTATCTTGTTTGTCTTCGTTGCTAATCGGCCAGAGCTCTTTCGAGTCTCACAACGGCCACTTTGAATCGCTTATGGAGTTCTGTGCTCCCGGCCAGACATAACGCTTCATCCTCCAGAACCTCCGTCATTCGCTCTGCCTGCTCGATAAACCGCAACAAATGTATGTCTGCACTGGTTTCAGGGCCATCAGGCAGCTTCGGCATTTTGAGCAATGATCTCGGCGCCCCCATCAATGCCATGACTGCAAGTTGGGTAACTTTCTCACCAGCCGGGCCGACCAGCTTGAAGCTCACGCCGTCTTTGATTCGGCTGCACAGCAGCCCCTCGGCATCGATTTCGTCAATGGATTCGAGTAGCTCACCATCATTCAATGTTTTGCCGTTCAGATAGTGCTTCTTCCCCGCCTTGATGATTTTCCAATCAACCACCTGTAATGGATGCTTAGAGTTCACTGTCTGGGATGAATTGCTCGTCGTCGTATTGTTCATCATCAATCTCCTGGATAACTGTTTTCGATTGTGCCAACGGTAGCTGCTCAGCCTTTGCTGTTCCGAAAATGTCACCCGTGATTTCGGCCATTTTCAGTACAAGATCGGCATGTGGGATGAGGTGACCTACCACTTCAGCTAATGCCTCTTCAGTAATGCCCTCAGATGGTTTTTCATCTGATTCCGGTTTATTGGAATCCTTCTGTTTTGCCTCCTCACTTACTAGCTGTTGGGTTGTCTCCGTTTTTTGTGTTTTCGCCGCGTTGAGATCAGTGTTCATCCCTGTGTTTTGCTGCGGCTCACCTAGCCTGGGCGGGACACTGCCCCAGCCGGGGCGCTTGTATCCACGTTTTAGCCAGTCAGCCAGAACAATTGATGGCCGCATTGTTTTGATTTGGGGAAACGGCCAGTCAATGACGCCAGATCCCTTCTGACTCATCAGTACCGCCTTGATCCCTCGTGGATAATCCGAATCGAGGTCCGTACCGAACTGACTGGGAAGCATTACGTGTTCACGGACGCGCTGGTAACTGTTCGATATGTTGCTGGCACCAGATGCCATGAAATTGCCCATATGCACGTTCTGGGTTGCCTGAAACCGTTCCAGCTCACGTTCGCCCAGCAATGAGCTTGCCCACTTCTGGTCATCCGGTTCTTTTAGGCGCGCGATGATTTTTGTTGCCGTCTGTCCGGCCCATGTCGCACGTGTCTGTCGGTCATAAGCCTTCTCGATCTGCTGCGTTCCCTGAATGCCAAGAACAATCCGACACCCTTTGGAACGTGCTGCCTCCAATGCCTGTGTAATGCTCGGCACACGGCCAGCCTGTGGTGCTTCATCGACGATCAACCAGATTCGGCGCGCATTTGGTGCTGCGTCTGGAAGATCAAGAATCTGTCTAACTGTTTGCTCAATGATTGATGCAGCAAAGGCCTGAGAGACGCCAGTTGCCGTGGATTTGAAACCAATAATGGCCACTTTATGCTGCTTTCCTGATAACCAGTCCAGCACCGACCACCCCCTGGGCTTGCTGGGCTGATGTCTGGCCGAATGCTCGGCTGTACCCAGATGGATTACCTGGCTTAATCCCGACGCCATCTGCGCAAGGAAACTGGCAGTCGTCTTGCTGTCCTTGCCCATCAGATAGGCCTTCGCAATCGGACTTTCCCGCATGACCGTTTCCAGTAACAGCTCGTAGTTTGCAAGCATGGCAGCGGCACTCTGTGCCAGGTGCATAGCACCCCATTCGGTGCCGTGTTTGGTTTGCAGATCCGCGATAATCGCCGTGAGCAGACCTTGTGCGCCACGGGCCCAGATCGGGTCTTTCTCATTGGTTGGAATCAGGGTTTCCGCAAGTGATTCGGCCTCAATACGGGTCTGGATGTCATGGCCCATTCTCCATATCGCACTGCGAGAATCCCACGGGGCCAACAGGGTAAAGTGATTGTCCGGCCACTTTTCCTGAAAGTCTCCTTTGAAGCTGAAAATCAGCATCAAGTCGCCGCGTGCATGAATCTGATGGAGAATCGGCCAGAGTATTGAGGTTTTGCCTGACCCAGAGCCGCCAAGTAACAGCATATGGGCTGTCTCCTGTTGCTCTGTGATGGCAATTTTCGGATGGACTTTGATGCCATCGGCTTTCTTGTCGACAAGTTGGTCAACCGATTTCAGTTCGGTTCCGCGCAGATGGATTTCCTGTTTTGCTCCACCACCACTCAACCAACCGAAGACGAGTCCGATTACTCCACCAATGGCGGCGCCGGTGATGCTGACCCAACTCGTCAGGTGATTCCAGATAAAAACAAGATCATCCCTGTTCAGGATGTGGTGGTGAGTGGCGCCGACAATAAACCACGCCACCATCAGACCCATGGCGGCCATTATTGCGCCCGCCATGACCGCATAGATTGGCTTTAACGCCCCGTTACCATTTTGCCAGTTGGGATTATTGAGACTGCTGCCTGTTGCCATAGGGTTACTCTCCTGTCGGATTGTGTAGACGCCCGCTGATTTGCGGGCGTCACCTATAGCTGTCAGGTTGTCTCCTGCACTGAGCGTCTATTGCTGGAACATTGACATTTCCATCTCCATTTCAGGTTCAATGGTGATGTTGGGTTCCTGTCGATCCAGTTCCTGCTGGAGTTCTCTTCTCACCTCTTCCTTGATTTCATCAAGGTGATGGTGCTTTTCTCCATTCTCCAGGAGCGAGAGCGCATCAGTTCCTGTCTGACGCTCCGCAGAGCGAATCCAGTTTCTTTTAAGCTGGTCGATGTTATCCGTGATGATTTCGAGTTCGTAGCGCTGCCGTGTGCAGGTGACATAAGCGGCTTCCGCCGTCGCGGTTCTGGATGCCTCAGCGGCGCCGATGACCTTATCAATGCTCTTCCCTTGACTGCGGTAGTCCGTGATGCAGTACGCATAATCGATGTGTGCCCCGCCTGTATTGATTTCTATCTTCGTGCCGTTGCTGTCAATGATGGCCTTGCCATCCTTGACCTCCGTAACCACACCAATCTGATTATTTTTCGTTTTTGTTGACCGGTCGTTATTTGTAAATATGATTTTGTCGCCTGGGGCAATATCAATCTGGCGTGGATTGAAGACCTGTATTTTTTTGACTTGAATCTTTGAAGCGTCGATGGTCTGAAGTGAGCCGTCTTCACGTTTGACCTGAATCTGGTTCTTATTGATGTCCGCCGCGATCACTTCAAGCTGTTCGCCCTCCCTACCCATGGTTTTAATGATCTGCCCCGGTTTGTAGCTTCGGGCTAGGCGCCTTTGTGCCCGTGTCATATCGGCCTTGTCTAGCGTGATGGCGCTGACCGAGTGGCTACTGACCTCACCCACCTTGACCAACCCTGTGCGCACCAGTTGGTTCACCCGTTTTCTAACGTCATTCGTACCGCTCAATACAAGCGTGCGTGCGCGCTGTTCGGAGGTCAGTTCCAGGTATCGCGCGGCGGTGGCGGTGGCAATGGCCTGACGGCGCGCTTCCGTCTTTTCTTGTGTGGTAATTTGGCGTTCTGGCTTGTCAGGCAGGGTGACTTCAACCTTGGTGACATATTTTGAGACCAGCTCGACCGCATTTCTGGTATTGCCCTTTGCAAACTCATGGGCAATGTCGAGCAGTTCCTGTTTTTTCTGCCTGTTAATTTCGGTAATTTCAGCGTAATTGATGGCTTTTGAACTCATGAGTTGGGCAAATGGACTGCCCGCCTCAACGGCGCCGAGCTGTTTTGGATCTCCAACCATAACCAGCCGGTCATCCTTACCCATATTCAGAAGGAGTGCCTCTGCATCACGGGCTGATACCATCCCGGCTTCATCCAAGATCAGCAAGCGAGGGCCAGCGGCTTCGTCCTTGAGATTAAACGCGGCCAGTGTCATGGTGGCATCAGCTCCGGCTGATTTAAGTTCATCTGCGGCAGCGCTGGAGGGCGCAATGCCCACAACGGTCAGCCCCTGGGATTTGGCCAGTTCAGCAACAGTTTTCATGGCGGTAGTTTTACCAGCCCCGGCGGCACCGACAATGCCCGACACCTGATCGGTTGTAGTGGCGGTCAGATTGATCGCTCTTCTTTGGCCTTCACTGAATCTGAATCCTTGTGCTTGTTCGGCATCTTCAATCAGTTGCTTCGTATCCCCGACGCCGATCAGTGCTGAATTCACTCCCCTGCCCTGCTGCGCAAGTAACAGGATTCGCTGTTCCCGTTTCAGGGTGTCGCGTGTGATGATTTTCCGTTTGATCCCATCCTCGATTTCAAAAACGTCTCCGGTTACAGCAGCGCCCTGTATGGCCTTATCCACTGTACTCAACGTCGCCCCCTCGCTCATGTGGTTGATGAGCGCATCCAGCCGCACGGCATCCTTGTTAATGACACTGGCACGCTCGGTCAAGTGTTCGAAGGTATGGTCCAGATCAATCGCCGGTGGAGTCACTGAAACACGGGGGCCGATGGGTTGACTAAGGTCAAGTCCGGCTTCGGTTGCTCGCTGTTGCCATTCTTCATGTTGTTCATCGGCTGGAAGCTGCGCCTTGGCTTGACGGGTCGCCAGTGTGACAGCGGTTTTCAGCTCGCTGCTGGCATGTTCACGGTCGGTGCCCAGTTGCTCCAGAGCCTGATCTACCTGCACTCGCCTTCTGCTGAATGTTTCCACCTGCTCATCGCTGATCTGAGCCAACTCGAAACCTTCCTCGGATTTACGCAGTTCATAGCCCATCTCCTTGAGCCGTCTGGCTAACTCGGCGCGGTACATGGCGCCAGCCAGTTTGATCCCGTCCTGCCCCCAGGCAAAGTCAATGCTTCTTGGTTTCCCCGTTTCTGGATCGATTGTTACGTTGGAAACAATGCAATGAGTGTGAAGTTGAGGATCAGCAATATCATCCACGGTTCGCGCGTCTTCATGTCGATAGGCGGCATAAATCAACTTCCCGCTTCGCACCACATTACGTCCGGCATGACCAAACCGAGCGGTAGCGAATTCCTGCTCAATCATGCCCATGGCCGCTCTAACGGCTGCATCATGGGCTTGAATAATACGGTCATCCCCACCGGCCAGTGCGAGCAAGGAAACTGATTTAGGTGCGCTGAATGACATGTCAATGCCAAGGCGACGATCAGGGTCTTCCTTCGCAAACCGTGTGCCATCAGGTAATTCCCCAGACAATAGTTTTTGAAGGTCGGCGGCATGAACGCTACCTGACAGTCCCAGATCAGCCGCCAAGGCCCCGCCCCATGTGGATGGCGCACCTTTGGCATCGTAATAACCTGATTTTTGATCAGGGTGATTTTTCTTGTTCTCGGCATAGTCAATGATGTCTAACGGATTGCCCTTAAGATTCTTGATGCGCAACATAAAAAGCTCCTGTGTGATGTCTCACACAAGAGCTGTCAGGTTGTCTCCGATAAACCTCAATCTCTAATCAATTAATTCCGGCCATGCACCAAGAAATTCCGGGGTTACAGAGAACAGTGTCCCCATGACTAGCCCAAGAGTAATTTTCGTTCGGCCAAGTGGTGCCATAACCAGCGTTTGGGATAATCACCAGACTATTATTGCTGATGCTCGCATAACTCCAATAAGGGTTACCCCATCCTTGATTGAATGCACCAGTCAAATCAAAGCTCGTGCCGCCTCCAGTGCTGCCCACCACATACATAAGTTGCCAACTGGGGGCGAACGGGGGCTTTTTCATCATCAGAATTTGGCCATTTGACTGGATGCTCATCCTCTCGTAGATGGAACCCTGCCAAAACCAAATCACTGATCCAGCGGGTGGCCAGAGTGAAGCCATAGATGGGGGCGGAGCTGATTGACAAGCCAGCCCAACCCATGACGAACCATTCCACGTGGGCGCACTTGTTTGGGTCTGATTTGCTCCACAAGATGGTGGCGGGACTGCGGCAGAGGAAATCGCCGTGGAGCAGGTTGAGTCCTGTTGGCCAGGTATGGCGCAGTTACCTGCAAGTACGGGAACAAAAGGTAACGCCAGCCCCAAGGCCAGGGTGGCGTATGCAACGATTCTTTTCATAAAACACTCTCCGACAGTTAATTGAGGACGTCCCTCACTACTAGCTGTCAGGTTGTCTCCTGAATTTCAATTTGCCTGCGTCATCACCCACTTGCCGCCGATTTTCTGGAAGTGTACAGGGGCGGTCTTGTCCTGTTTTTCACCGAAAGCCGAGGATGCCACCTCGACAAGGCAGTTATAACCATCGCCTGATTTGCTACATCCCTTGCTGGTGACTTTTTCAATTTTGAATGCCTCCCCCATCTCGGCGGCGGATTGCTCGATGGCCGCATTGATGTCTGAGTCGCTGGGACCACTTGAGCAACCAGCAAGAGCGGCTGCTGTGGCAATCAAGGCGGCTGTAATAATGATTTTTTTCATGGTTGGTCTCTCTGTATTGAATTTGGGGTATTGCCCGGCACCATGCCGGGGCATTTATAGCTGTCAGGTTGTCTCCTCCTATTCGTTGTCCTCCCTTAAAAAAACGTACTTCACACTTCCGAACACCTCATTCCATGGCGTACGGCTGTATTCGTAGATATCCTCCATACCGTTGAAATGTCCGGCCTCATACTTGTCCGTGACCGCTTTCTCAATTTCCTTGCATCCAATCCCGGCCCCCTTGGGGATGGTGACGTTTATGGCGTCATAGCTGTCTTTTCGGACGGAAAACTTGACCCCTGGGAATGCCTTTTTGAGTTCTGCTCGAATATTTTTAGCAGCCACACCCGGCCCCTGGCCTTGTATCAGGTGGCTGTACTGTGAATCAGTTTTCAGTTGTTCGACTTCGGCGGTGAATGCTTCTTCTGCCGCTGTGCGTGCTGTTTCGGCTTGCGCCTTTGCAATTGCGCAGCCGGTGATCAGGGCTGCAATTTCTTCCGGGGTAGCTAACTCGCCCTCGATGACAGAGAACCGCGCGCGGCTTGCGCTGGCTGGTTCGATCTGTTGCGCGAATGGCTGCAACTTGCGGCCATCTTCCAGAGCCACGATTACATAATGTCCCTGCATCCCGATCACGGCCCCACGGCCCGGATGGTTTTCCATATCGCCGCTGTAACGAACCCGTGTACCTGTCTGAACTGTTGCTGCTGTCATGATTTCTACCTCTTAAAATCGCCTGCTTTGTTGAGCTTTGATCCCTGAGCCGGATTCTGCTTTTTGCTCTGAATCGCCCGCTCTGTGCGGTTTTCTGGCTTGAACCCGCTGCTTCGCGTCGCTCATCACCCTTTCGCCGTGGAATCGTTAAAAAACGGCCTCTGGGCCAATGCAGGGGTGGAGCGAAGCGGAAAGTGTCGACTGGCGCGGGCCGGAGTGACCGAGTGCAACGAGGGAGCGACAACACGGGTCTGCAAGGCCCTTGTATTGGCCCAGAGGTCGTTTTAGATTCCAATGACGGCGACAGGGTTATGAGCACGCATAAGGAAGCGGCGGGTGCCAGATAACCGCATTGAGCGGAATCAGCGATTCAGGAAAGCAAAAAGCGAACGCTGCCCGCGCATGGATGCGTGGGCTCAAATGAAAAAACCCGCCGGGAAGCGGGTTTTTGCCGGGAGCTGGAACGTCCCTTATTTTTCGTGGGGCGTCCGTATATCCGAGCCCCCGGATACCGAGCTATCTGTCGCTGGCCGTTCACCGCCTTCCTGGAGGTTGTGACGCACACTCGCCCTCCCTTGTGATATTTGTGCCCGGCCAGCCTCTCCAGTGACTCCCTTGACTGTGGCCGCCGCACCAGTTGCGGCACTGGTGACATCATGACTGGCCTTCGTAGCGCCCAAAGGTGCAACACCGAAGCCCATCCACTTCATGACGTTATCCGCAGACTCATAGATGATCTCATGCGCCTTGTGGCTCAGGGCCACAACCAGCCCAATCATGATCAGGTTCGAGAAAATCCAGCCGGTAATGCTGGTCATGGACGTACTGGTGATGATGCTCAGGTTGGAAATCTGAAAACCCTTGAGCGTGAACGCTGTAATCGCGTGCATCAGAAACATGGATATCATCAGACCAAAGGTCAGCAGAATTGGGCGGAAAATCACGTTCACGAAGAGCTGCCACCCTTGCAGGGCATAACGCCCTGCGAATCCCTCTCCATCGCTTACAGCGTGAGAAGCAGCCCATAGCGGCGCTGCAATCAGACTTTCCGAAACCATGATGAGCCAGCCAAGAACGGCGAATGACCAAAAGACAAATGGGATAGCCGGTAGATAGTAGGCAAGTAACCCACCTTCACCAATCAGCACCCCAGCTACAACGTTCACTGCTGGAGTCAGAGCCATGACGGCACCCATTCCAAAGCCGCCGCCCCAAGTGTTGGTTAACACACTCTGGCCAGTGGCATAGGCCGCCGCACTGGCAGCTGTAAGGGTGCCCATGATCGACCAACCAGCCGTGATCATCCATTGACCGTAACCAGAAAGGGATCGGATCGGGTCATTTTTCTCGGTCAACAAATTCTGGAGCGCATTTGCGCCACTGCCCAATGAGTTACCAAAAATCTTGGTAACCAATTTGCCCATCTGGTCACCATTGGTGCCATTTTTGCTACCGCCGGGTGCGTCCGCAGCCGTGGTGACCCCGCTGGCATCGGCGGTTGCACCGGGAACGGCATTGAGGAACTTGTCGAGCAAGGATTGCACTGGGAGCCATGACTCCTTGTAGTCGGGCAACTGCTGCCATGTTGGCCCAGCTGTCGTCGGCGTGACTTCACCGGCTGCCTGGTTGGCCAGGCTAGTACTTGAAATGGTCCAGTACCATTGTCCAGCCGAAACCCATCCTTCTAGTCCAGCCTGATGAACAAACGAGTCCAGTGCCTGCACCTGAGCCTGTGCCTGAGCGTTTTTCGTGTTGGCTACCCCGTTTTTCCACGTTGACCAATAAACGTTGATTGCATTCTGGTAGTCATCTTCACTTGGTACGTTCCCAGACACGATGTTGGCCGCAATGGGATCAAGGGCATCAGCCAGCGCGACAACGGCATGACCACGTGCCGCACAGACCGCCTGAGATAAGGCCGCCTCGGCACTGGAATCAGCCGCGTTACTCACCTTTGAGCAGTCAACAACCACGCGCCCACAACTCATCGAGTGAATAAGATCACCTGACAACATTGATGAGGCCCAGTCATAACCATAAGAGTTGCCCAATAATGTTCGTTTCTGGATTTGCACCTTGTAGGCTGTTTGTTTGGTATTCACGAAGTGCATACAGGTTTCACTTTCGAGAATCGAGGTAGCCAAATCATCAATTCCGCCCGTTGCAGCGCTTGTGCCTGAAAACACGGAGTAATTGTTGTCCGTGAAGAATTTCAACTCCACCTGAAACAGGGTGTTCGCCCCGTTAATTGATACGCTCACCATTGAAATGATGATCGCCTGCAAAAGTGAGAACCCGCCCAGTCCGGGGAATGGCGACACAAAAACAACCGCAGCCACCGTCCTGATTGGTGCCCACATCGAGTTAAAGGATTTCCCGCCGACCTCGCCTTCGTGCGCGGTCTGTGCCACAGAAATCGACCACATGTAGAGCACGATCAATCCGGTGGCCATCAATGCAAATCCATTGATGACTCCAGCCATAGTCTGAATCATGCCTGCCCCGGCATCAGTTGCCACACCGGAACCCGCGCCGGTTATGGTGGCCACGAGCTGTGAAAAATCACCTCCGAATAACTGGGAGAGTAAGGCGGTTGAAACATCTGTCGTTGAGGTACTCATGATTACCTCACCGATACACGTAGTAGTAAATCAGTACCGCCAGAATCGCGGCGATCCCATTTATGGAAACGACGACGAACAGAAACATCCCCAGTACATCTTCAAGCTGGGGATATGTCATGTTTACGAAGCGAGCATTGATCTTCCTGATTTTCTGAATGATGAAATTCATGCTGCCTTCCCCCTGATAAGTTTCTGAAGAAGACGGGCAATGAATCCCGAAAGGCCTCTTTCGGGGTGGCCATCACGGCCTGGGTGTTCGATGTATTTCTGAATCCCGGAAAGATTGAATTCACCCAGCGTTTTGCCGTCCGGCTGTATTTCAGCCCGATCAAAATAGTCAAAGGTCGTCGGTGCCATCCCTTCGCTTTCTTTGAAATACTTCCACGATGTAATCCGTAAATCACGATTAGGATGCCATTCAAGGTCTCCATGAGGAGTCTTCAATATGACTTCAGGTGGGCCAGGCATATAGAGGGCAGCTGGAATTTCAACCGGCGGATTGCCGGGTTCAAGCTCAACGGTGATCAGGACTTCAGTTTTGAGTGTTCGTTTTCGCAGGGATTGCATATAGGTGTCTCCATCTTTGGGTTACACCTATAGCTGTCAGGTTGTCTCCTTTTTTTGAAAACAAGTTCTCCGGGTATCTGGTCGGAGGGGTGAACCCGAAGGGTTCCCCCCTTTCTCGCCTTCGGCTCGCCTCCACCACCCCCCTCCACAGCATCAATCCACCAAGCGCCGTTCGCCTCCGGCGCGCCCCGACGGTGGAGAAATATCAGACTGGAGTTTTAGTTGCCGATGGGAGAGTTTGGGTTCTGTTGGAAGCTGATACATCATCAGGATGAAGTGGAGGGTTTTGATTGATCCTAGGCATTGTTGTGTGTGTAGGTATTTTTCAGATCCGCCAATCAGACCCTATGATCTGGAGCGTAGAGCGAGGATAAATACCGCTTCCAGTCAACAGATATAAGCATTAGCATAGCCACGCTATTAATCGCCCTGACTATCCGTCAGTGAATTTTCTCGAATGGAGGTACCCAATGAAAGAGCCAGGCCTGGATGATCGCCATCGCAACAAGGACGGTAAAATTCAACAAAAGCGTAGTGATACTCTGAACAAGAATCTCCCTAATCCAGTTCCAGGATATGGGGATAACGTAACCCTTGGAAAAATCCGAAAGGATACGGGTAAAACGAGCGAAAAAGATATTAGGGATTCAGTCAAAGGCAAACGTTGATAAAGACTGATTCAGACGGTCTGGCGTGAGCGCACCAAATCAGTAAAGCCCACCAGATCCATGAGCCAATCTTGCTGCTCGGGTGAATAGGTCTGGTGCAGGCTTCGTGGCAAAACAAGTTGTAATCTTTTAGATGCCATTTCTGTGGTTTGTTGCGTTGAAATTGCCGCTTCAAGCGTCAGCAGATGTTTATCTTCAATCCTGTCAGCTTCAGCTAGAACTTGACGCCAGCGATCTTTGCAGGTGGATTTCACACCCAGCATGGTCAATTTCAGCGGGTCATACATTGGGTTGTGGTACTCCGTCGCCCCCGGAAACAGAAAATCGGGCTTTGCCTTGTTCTCTGTAACGGCGGTACGGGCGTATCGCAAATTATTGGCAACAAAAAGGGTTTCAAGATGGTTTTCTAGCGCAAGGCCAACACGGCTTTTGCGTCGGTTCTGAACCGACAGGGAGAACGACAGGAAACCATCGACATCAACATCCGCGTTCACCTCTCCAGAAAACCCCTTTGAAAGACGGTCGGCAATGAGATGGCGCTCTAGGGTTCGGAACAGGATTTCTTCACGTTCCATCCATGTCATAAGAACAAGATCAGGGTCGTCCCGTGGATCGAGGTCATCAATTGTTGAACGGGCGTATGCAGAAAACTCCCTTGTAGTAGGGAATTTCCCCTTAAACCTTTCCAGCATTGTTTCAAGGTAAGTTTCCGCGGTTGTTTCAACGACCACGCCGATACTTTCAAGTATAAAACGTGAGGCAAATTCAATACGGCTCTGCTCTGTTTCCAGCTCTGACCTAACTGAAAAACCGGGATGGGCAAGATTAGAAAAGCCAAAGAGCCACTCGATCTGCCTAGCAATACTTGATCCACTTTCAGCAATCACGACAAGAAGATTGCCATCATGCTGTTTCGCAATTACTAAAAGATCGCCAGCAGCAGCATTCAATGACACATTGGTGGTTCTGAAATAAAGGCGGTACTCCCAGCGCATTACTCCTCTTTCAAGCCTTGCTTTTTGGCGTGCATCGTACCAAGTGAGCGTACTGTCTTCGACAATCGGGTTGTCATCTTCGTCGGTGAGATAGAGGAGTTTCGCGGGGTAAAGAACCTTCCCGGTTGGTTCACCCAGCATATCCCGCAATCCTTCGACACCGTTGAATTCGTGTTGGTTGGATTTAATTACATCAGCCTCAACAGCGCTTAACCGCTTAGCTGCCACACCCGCAAAATATTCAGACAGATAGCCGCGCTTCATCCGCGTTCCTCCATGAATGGGGTGTTGCCGCGAAGCCAGTCAGACAGTCTTTCGGCAACAACGTCCATGTTTTTACCAGCACCTCGCAGAGCGCACTCCCAGACTATACCAACACGCCACCCTCTGCCGAGCAGGGATTCTTTTACCAAGGCATCATTCTCTCGGTTTTTCCCGATTTTGTTACGCCAGAATTCAGGACGGGTTTTTGGCCACTTGAATAGAGGGCAATCATGTCCATGCCAGAAGCATCCATGTACGAATATCACAGCATGATAACGTGGTAACACTATGTCTGGTTTTCCCGGCAACGCCCTGTCATGAAGGCGGAAACGGAAACCGCGCCTGTGAAGCAGGCTGCGAATCAATATCTCTGGTTTCGTGTCACGTCCTCGTATACCGGACATCATCCGGCTACGCGTGGCCTTATCAACGACATCTGCCATCAGGCAAGCAGGGATAATGCCAGAGGAGCGCCCATCTGCTCATGGGCGATTAGCGCTTGCACATGTGGCACCATGATGCGAGCCACTTCCTGCATCACGGGCATGACAACGCTGTTGCCAAACTGGCGATAGGCCTGAGTATCACTGACAGGGATTCGGAAGGTATCGGGGAAGCCCATCAAACGGGCGCATTCACGAGGAGTCAAACGTCGTGGCCGTTTTTTCTCCCCCTGATAAACCAGAATTTCAGAGCCATCCTTGTGATAACGAGCGGACAGTGTCCGGGTCACGCTATCGGGGTATGCCATGCCAAATCCGAACCCATTGCCAGCGGCTCGGTGCTTCTCCGCATACCCTTGAAGGTATGTCCAGAGATTGGGAGTAAGGGTATATTTAGACTGAACAGACTTCTGTTCATGGTCAAAAAATCTGTTTTCATCCCAAGGCAAAACAGGTTCAGAGCCATCTGTCTTGTGGAGAATTGACGCCAGCCGTGGACTTTCCGAAGGGAGATTTAGGGCATCCCATGAAAATCCGGTTTTCTCACGGAAACCAACGATGATGATGCGCTCTCGGTGTTGGGGTGTGAAATGCTGCCCATCAATGATCCTGTAATGGACATCGTAGCCAAGCTCATCCCTGAGAGTTTGTAGGATTACTTCAAAAGTGTTGCCCTTGTCATGAGACAGCAAGTTTTTAACGTTCTCCAGCAAAAATGCCGCCGGTCGTTTTGTGGCTATGATGCGCGCTACATCAAAAAAGAGCGTGCCTTGGGTCGTGCATTCGAAGCCATGTGGGCGGCCAAGTGAATTTTTCTTGCTTACGCCCGCAATACTGAAAGGCTGGCAGGGAAAGCCGCCAAGCAAGATGTCATGATCAGGTACTTCCTCAGCAGGGAACGGCACAATGTCACCAACAAACAGGTGATTGTCACCAAAGTTTTCAATATAGGTCTTTTTGGAAAAGTCATTCCACTCACTGGTGAATACACACTCTCCACCTTGTGACTCAAAGCCCATGCGTATGCCGCCAATCCCCGCAAACAAGTCAACGAAGCGGAAATGATGATCCTGAGCTAGTGCCCTAGTTACAGGTGTCCGCAACATCTCACGCAAAGCGGGCTCAAGCATTGCTGGGCATGGCGTCTCTCCCTTTTCCCATCGAGCAATGGTCTTAGGGGTTTTACCAACGTGCTCTGCAATCTCACGTTGTGAGAAACGGCTCCGTGCCTGCTTCAGCAGTTCATGTGACTGGGGTTGGGACATATCGCACCTCTGGGTATTCCAGAGGACATTATGACCCACATTCTTCCCATTTACACAGCTTGATGATAAAAAGTTTTGTCAACACAAAACCTGCTGCCATTCAGTAAAAACGGAGTGGAACTGTTCTTCAAGACACCTCAAACCACCTTGGTGCGATGGTGTGTTCTTAGTTCCACCCCTTGGGGTGGCGTATTTTGTCGTGTTTCGGCTATATCTTGCTATAGTTGGCAATGTTGCAACGATATCCAGCTACTACTGGCTATTTGCCATCTACAAACGGCTGGTACTGGCTAAATATAGCTATATCCTGACGACAGGAAGCCATGATTGGCTATAAGCGGCTATGACTATAAGGGGGGTCCAAATGAAGGAAATTGATGACCTGATTGCGAAGATTCTGGCATGGCCAGGGGTTTCTTTGGCCGCCCGCCTTGCTCCGTTTTACCCGGATTTGAATGCCCTACTCTTGCGCGGGTTGATCACCAAATCTGGCCTCTCAAAAAAACTGAGCTGTGACCCAACAGCGTTTGGTCGCTCCCTTAAGGTGGCCGAGGAGATGCATAGGAAAATGCTTGACGCAGGCATCGACCCAAAGGGGGATTTCTCCGTGGTGGCACCCGTGACCGCCACCAAGCCAGCCCTTAAAAATCCGACTGGTTCTTTTTCAGGACGAAAAGTGGCACCGACTGATTCCGAGAACGGAATATCAGATTTGCCCGGCGTGAAAATGATCAAGTAAACGCACAAAAAGGAGACACCCTGACAGCTAGTTATTGAGGGGCTTCCTCAATAACTGTCGGAGAGTGTTTTTCATGAAAAAAATCATCATCAGCCATGGGGACAAAGGCGGTGTCGGCAAATCCATGTTCGCGTCACTTACGCTTGAATACATTATTTCTCGGGGCCAGAAAGTTACCCTTGTAGAGGGGGACCCTAATATTGGAGACGTCGCACGGCGTTATGCCGGGGTTGATGGCATCAATGTTTTAGGCGTTAATCTCGACAAATCGGGCGTCGATGCGGAGAACGCCATTAATGCTCTGTTTTCCGAGATTGAAACGCTGGATAGTGATTATGTAGTTATCAATTCGCCTGCAAATGCCGCCAAGACGATTGACTTTCATTCTGATCTCATTGTGCCAGTGGCGCATGATCTGGGCTTTGAAGTCCTGGTAGCGTGGATGGTGGGACAAGGAGAGGAAAGTGCATCCCTATCGTCAAAATCGCATTTGTGTGAATTCGCTGACAAAAAAATAGCTGTATTGAATTTTGGGCTTTCTGGCGGCTTGGGTGCTGAGCACTTCGCTTGGGTGGAGCACCCGGCAAGGGATGCCTGGCTTGAAACTGGAGGGCTTGAGGGATCGATCCCCCTTCTGATTTCGCGGGTATCAGGCCAAGTAAAAGACATTCGCGCTGCATCAATGCTACAACTGGCAAAATCTCCTGATTCCCCGCTGAACCTGATCTCTCGGCAGGGTCTTTCCCGATGGCTGGATAGCTGCTTCGACGGCGCAGTCGCGCCACTCATCGGTGAGGTGGCGTAATGGAAGGCAACATGGATGAAGTGCTAGATGATCTGCCGCCCGATGTCAGGGCTAATGCCGCACGGATAGCGGCGAAAGCCGGACTCCGCGCGGATGATCCGGCATGGGTGTTGGCCCGACTGATTGCTGAATCTCAGCATGAAGTCCTGTCACGGACTGATTCGTTACCATCACGAATCGACGAAGCCAGCCAACGATTTGGCCAAGCCCTTTCAGATGCCGCCACCCCAGTGGCGGAGGCACTCGGCAAGGTTGAAGTAGTGGTACAGAGACAGCTTTCGGATATCGATAAAAAACTGGATCAGGCGGCTAAAGGAAAAGCCGACTCAGTGGCTGGTTTATGGGCTGATGCCGCGCATAAGGAAGTACAAATCAGACTGAAAAGTGAAGGCAACCGCAGTGTTCTCATTTGGGGGATTGCCGGGGCGGCGGTAGCCATAGCAATGATGGTGGTGGGCGGACTGATCTGGAATATCGCGATTAAATCCGGCTCAGTTTATGAATGCCAGACTTTTCAAGGCGAGTTGTGGTGCAGGGTTAGGAATTAGTGTCTTACTTGGACTACTACATTATAAAAATGAAGCCCTTACAAGGGGCTTCATGTATTGTCTTAACCAATAGATTTATCAAGACGAGCTATCAACTGGATTTGACAAGTATTGGGAACGCACGCTTACCAAATTGCTTGGCATACAAACGTTTGCCGCCTTTGGTTGTAATAAACGAAACGAACTTGACTTTGTACCCATCGGGGATGGGAAGATTCAACTTGAGTTGCTTAGACACGGCATATTCACCTCCTTACAGGCGTAAATTTTTTCATTGCCGTATCAATTTTTGGCATCTACAATGCCAAACGCTTTTGTTGATAAGCAATGTCGACTCGACGCCATGTAGCGAGTCGATTAGAGTTGCGGTAATGGTTGCAGCCAATACCGCACCTTTTCTTTAATCATCTCCCCCGACACCAAACATCGCTTTTACCTCACCTCTGCCGAGTGAAGTTTGTAACAAGCGCCAGTTCTTTGTTGTATTGCGCACACGACCCGCGACAATCGAAACTGAAATATCAAGTTCACGTGCCAACAGTTGAGCATCAACGAGCAGGTGAGTTTTTCTGACCGCACTATTACTCCACTGTTCTGCTGAAATTAACGCTTCCTGAGCGATATTATCGGCTTCCATCTCAATTGCTTGGGCCTGCTGCACCTTGTCATCTAAATCGTCTGCGATTATTGGACAATCTGCATTCAAATGACGCTGAATGTGCGCAATTTCATGCAACAGAACAAACCAGAAATTATCCAAACGGTCGTGTCGAAGTGTCATACCAATGATGGCACGATCCCCATCCAGCATTGCCGCACCATCCAGGTAAGTCTTTTTGAAGTGCGGTTCAATCACAAGCACAATACCGTGCCTAGCCAGATATTCTTTAGCGAGCTTAGGACCTTCCTTGAAACGCGATAATTTAACCAACTCCCTCATCCAATCATTGGTAATAACACCATCTTTGTACGAGGTTTCAATCGCTTGTTTTCGTGCTTGCTGCTTAACACGGGCCACCCAGGCTTCCAACGCATAATCATTCATCGTTCGGGTGCCATTCTGCGATTGAGGGGCACGGAGGAGAGCTAATTCACGATGACCACCTGTGCCGATAGCATTCATGAAGCTGCGGACCAATTCCTCTGCATGGGCTTTTATTTGCTGAGGCGAGATAGTTTTGCATTTTTCCCCGAAATAACCTCTCTTGGCCATTTCAGATAATGGGAATTTCGTAGCGTCAAATTCTGGATCAGATGCCAAATCAATTTGCCCATGATCCTCACTCAGCAAAATTTCAGCCGGAATACCGAGCCCCTTATGTAACTTTCGGATCATCGCCAGAGTCAAAGGACGTTTTCGGTTTAGCACTTCCGACACCTTGCTCTGAGCCCCAAGATAGGGCTTCAGGTCTTTTGCAACCATCTCCATTTGCTCCATCCGGAAATGAATGGCATCAATTGCATCAACGGGGGGGCGGGGAGAGTTTTTGCGCTCATAGTCCTGAATAACCAATGCGAGTAGCTCGATGGCCTCAGTATTTTCTTCATCACCAGCAGTCATCAGATTCAACAGGTTTTCGACTGCACGAGCATGATCTTGCTCGCTCTTAATCACCTTAAATGTCGTATCCATATCACCACCCTTCCACTTCAATCATTCAAATTTTTTCTTGTCGTACTCCGCATGAGTACCGATCCACTCAACCACTACCAATTGCATCGAATACCTCACCACCACGACTAACCGATAGCTATTACCTTTAATATTGAAAATAAGTTTGCTATTTGCCAAAAAGTCGACGGATCGGTAGCGATTTTTAATATCTTGAGGTGTTACCCACACGGCCGCTTCAACCTCCGTTCGCCATGCGTCAAGCGGAATCCTTGCATCAGCATGGTCCCGCTTAAAGTTGTCTAGGGCTACAACGTTGATTAACTGCATGTAGTTGAGTCACTTCTTAGTTCTTGAGCAAAGTATATATCCCAATAAGGGATTCTTGCAATACCATTGTTTTGGGATTCAACGAAAGTCTTGGATACATACGAGGCTATCGGTGACTGAAACAAGGAGGTTTGAGATACAATCAACAAGTAATAGGTTCATTCAAAGCCGCTCGACCCTGCATGGTCCAGCGGTTTTTTTTGAGTTTCAAATTCAAACATCTCTCTGATTTGTATTATGTTTCCCCCAACTCTCCTTTGAGACTGCAATCTAGACAATCGTGTTTGCGCCATTTCCCAGGTTTCCCCTGGTAGCGCATTTTTTTTTACGAAATCATCAGATAGCTTGGAGTTGGTACCGCCGCGGATCACCCAGTCGTTAGAGATAGCGGCTTCTAGCCAGCTTTTTTTGTTGGCGATATTGGGGGCCGCAGCGGCCTCCTTCAGATTTAACCACCGCTCTCGGTCTAGGGCAACGGGCCGGGTTACTCCGAAACAAAAATCATCAACAAAATCACCGCTTGTGGTTGTTGGCGGTTCATGGGCGGTTCTGGACGGTTCGTCGGTCGCACAGTCCGGGGTGTGGGGACTCTCAGTCCGGGGTGTGGGGACTCTCTGACCGGGGTGGGTGGACTCACAGTCCACCCACCCCCCGGACTGAGTGACCGGGGTTGTGGGTAAGTCTAAGTCGGTGCTTATTCCTTGCGCTAACTTTGAAAGGTCAATGGAAAAAAAGTAAGTTTTACCCGGCCGTTTTTTTACTATCAAAATTCCTGCGCCTTCCAATTTTTTGACGGCGCGCTGGACCGATTTTTCGGAGAAGCCGGTTCTGAAGGCGTGGTCTGCAAATGAGGACCAGCATCCGATGCCATCGTCGCCGACCCGGTCGGCAATCGACATCAACACCGATTGTGACACCCCATCCGGGGCGCGCCCCCAGCAAATGGAGCTGACCGTAATGCTCATTTCCCACCCCCAAAATCAAAATCCAAACTCAACTGAACCAATGAGGCGCAGTCGCAGCTGGACCAACCCTCAGGAGTTGGTGGGCGCATCGCCCATCGACGAATTTTGAAGAGAATTTTGTAAAAATTGGAGCGTGGCAATCCCAAGGCTTGAACTGCTGAATTTATAGACGCTGAACCGCCCGGGCGTTTCATTTCCAACAACACCATGGCTACTAACTCGCGATGCTGCTTTGGACGCATACCCATGATTTCATGTATTTTTAGAAAAGGGTCGTGATCGTCATCGTCGTCCGTCGGGGCGGGGGCTGGAAGATCAAAGTATTCGTCAGGTCCATTTGAAAAATGAATCGCGCCGCATGATTTTTCACATTGAATGTTGCGGTTATGGAATCGCCGCGCCACGCGGGCTGGATCGCTCGAAATCAGACATTCCCAGGCTTGTCCGTCGTCTATTCGCAAACCTTGCGTCGCGCACTCTTTCTTAAATTCAACTACTTGAGCCATGATTTCGATCTGGTTGTGGTCGCGGGGGCGCATCATTTCGCACCTCCTGCGCAGAGCCCGCGCCGCTCCACCAGTTCTGAGTTTTTGGGGCGACCGCCCTTGTTTTTGGTTGTATTTGTGGATTTCTCTGTTGCGCCTTGCGGAGGCCATTCCAGGCGCCCAGCAAGCCATTTGGAAATAACGGATTCAGATGTAACCATCTGATTTCCCACCATTCGGTGCGGAATTTGATGTCGATTCCGGAAAATCGTACGCGGGTTGACCTGAAGGCGGGCCGCGATTGCGGGCGCGCCGGTATAGATTTTATCCAGACGGACGTGACTTACTTTTTTTTGATCACGCAAATGATCAGCTAATTGATTTTTCATGAAACACCAACAAATTTAATTATTTGATGGTGGTCGAGATTTGATTATGAGCAGCTCGACCAAACACCTGGAATTCATTCCAGGAGGGCGAAGATCCCTCCTGGGCTCAGGCGTTCAATGCGCGTGGCGGGCGTGGATCGGGGGTAGTTGCGTGCGAAAAAAATGAAACAAACCGGGGGGCTAGGTCGTTCTGGTACGATGACGTTTGAGGTGGCCGCTGCGCTGCCTTTTCCAACACCTCTTCAGCAATCGGGGCCGCCGTCCCTGCAAAGGCAAGAAAAAGTAAGGCCAGGAAAAGCACTGACCCTATTAACGCGGCCGTGAACACTGAGAAAACACCTACGATTATCGCAATTGGGGGCAGCTCCAACATAACCGACAGCGTTAAAATCAGAAGCCCGACCCGACCCCTCCGTAAGTCGAAGACTCGGAAAAGTGCTGAAGCTATTACAAAGCGCGCCAGCGGGGTGAAAAAATGAATGCATAACTTCATGCCCCCCAGATTACCCTTAAGTCCTCGGAAGTCAAAATAAGTGCATGATATAAAAAGAATATACAATTTTTTGGTATAACCAAAAATGTTCAGATTATGGGCTTTTTGAGTGGTATTTTTGTACCCGCAACCCGATGGACGGTCGCAACTCTATGTTTTTAATGCCAAATTATTCCCTGAATCAAGAAAGCCAAAAGTGAAGGCGATTTTTTTTTACAGGATGCAAAACGACCGCATTTTGTTGCGGTCACAGCGTGGTGCAATGGTGCAATTTTGGTGCAATTGATAGTGACTTTGATTGACCTTTAAAGTCTTTGGAAGTCCCTAGAAGTCTATGCAAGTGATTGATTTTATTGGTGCCCGGAGCCGGAATCGAACCGGCACGAAGTTTCCTTCGAGAGATTTTAAGTCTCTTGTGTCTACCAGTTTCACCATCCGGGCAGGCGGCGCATTGTATCGAAGTTTGCGGGGGGGCGGTAGCGCGGCAGGCCGTACTTTCCTGTTGTTCGTGGCTGAGTGACTGTTCCGGGATGGGAAGCGGATACTCATCCGTGTCTCAAAAAAAGCCCCGGCATGTCCGGGGCTTTTGTCTGGGTGCCGCTGTTATGTGACGGCGTGGTCAGTCGTCGCGGACGCAGTCCACGAAGTAGCGCTTGCCGTGCTCGGTCTCTTCAGCCACCAGTCCGTGTACATCGGTTTCGAATCCCGGCAACTGCCGGTTGAAGTCCCGGGCAAATTTCAGATAGTTGACGATGATCTTGTTGAATCGCTCGCCGGGAATCAGCAGCGGGATACCCGGCGGGTAGGGCGTGACCAGGGAGGCGGTGATGCGGCCTTCGAGTTCGTCGATGGGCACGCGGTCGATCTGTTTGCGGGCCATTTTCGCCCAGGCATCGGCCGGGCGCATTGCCGGTTCCATGTTGGAGAGATACATCTCGGTGGTCAGGCGGGCGACGTCGCTTTGCTTGTACAAGTCGTGCAGCTGTTCGCAAAGATCGCGCAAACCCATCCGTTCGTAGCGGGGGTGCTTGGCAACGAAGTCCGGCAGAATTCGCCAGAGTGGCTGGTTCTTGGTGTATTCGTCCTTGAACTGCTGCAGTGCGGCAAGCAGCGTGTTCCAGCGGCCTTTGGTGATGCCGATGGTGAACATGATGAAGAAGCTGTACAGGCCGGTTTTTTCGACCACGACGCCATGCTCGGCAAGGTATTTGGTAACGATGGCGGCCGGGATGCCGGTTTCGTCGAAGTCGCCGTTCAGATTCAGGCCGGGGGTGATCAGGGTGGCCTTGATCGGGTCGAGCATGTTGAAGCGGTCGGTCATGTTGTCGAAGCCGTGCCAGCTGTCGTCGGCACAGATCATCCAGTCTTCCCGAGAACCGATGCCTTCTTCGGGGAGGTTATCCGGGCCCCAGACCTTGAACCACCAGTCGTCGCCATATTCGGCATCGACCTTGCGCATGGCACGGCGGAAGTCGATGGCTTCGAAGATGGACTCTTCAACGAGCGCCGTGCCGCCGGGCGGTTCCATCATGGCGGCGGCCACGTCGCAGGAGGCGATGATGGCGTACTGCGGCGAGGTGGACGAGTGCATCAGATAGGCTTCGTTGAACACGTCGCGATCGAACAGGTTGGCGTTGGAGTCCTGCACCAGGATCTGGGAGGCCTGCGAGAGGCCGGCCAGCATTTTATGGGTCGATTGCGTGGAGTAGATCA
>Ga0307375_10001295_pt1 | contig 27646 bp, 26 predicted proteins | sample TR1MG_FD_202531 | JGI IMG/M metagenome (GOLD analysis project Ga0307375, IMG submission 202531) | Soil microbial communities from Risofladan, Vaasa, Finland - TR-1 | ecosystem: Environmental > Terrestrial > Soil > Coastal area > Acid sulfate soil | place: Finland: Risofladan, Vaasa | collected...
CAACACTTATAACGCATAGTTAGTGACTACATCTTTACAGAAAAAAGACCACCCCATTCCCAAAAACACGAGGGATTACAGGATCTTCGGTGAGATATTGGGTACTACGGGTGGGGGCAACTTCAGTTTAAATCACCCGCTCTAAGGCCTGCGCAAAGAAGCCATCGGTACCGTGGAGATGGGGCCAGAGCCTCAGGCCGGGACTCGACGGGAGGTCTAGCGAGATACCGCGCCGAGTCAGGATGTCGCCGGTGGCAAGCGCCCGGAACGATGGGGTTTGGGCCAAGAACTCACGGATTACGTCCTCATTTTCCTCATTTAGCAGGCTGCAGGTCGCATACACCACGCGCCCGCCCGGGCGCACCAGGCGTGCGGCGTAGAGCAAGATCTCCAAGGCCTCGGTCGCCAACTGCGTGACCCGGGCCTCGGTCAGTCGCCATTTGATGTCGGGGCTACGCCGCAGGGTGCCGGTGCCGCTACAGGGGGCATCGACCAAGACTCGATCGATTTTACCGTGCAGGCGCTTTAATTTCGTGTCCGTGCCGCCGGTGATGGCGAGAATCCGGACATTATCTAGACCGGCGCGCACTACCCGCTCTTTTAAGCGCTGGAGGCGTTTCTGAGAGGTGTCGCAGGCATAGAGGGTCCCCCCATTATTCATAAGGGCGCTCAAATGAAGGGTCTTGCCACCGGCGCCCGCGCAATAATCCAATACGCGCTCGCCGCGTCGCGGTTCGATGAGCGGGGCGATCAATTGACTGCCCTCGTCTTGCACCTCGAAGTGGCCGGCGGCGAACTCAGGCGTGCGAAAGAGCGGGGCGCGCAGCGCGCGCCGCAGCCCCCAGGGCGAGAACGGGGTCGGGGTCAGCTCGTGCCCGGCCGTGAGCAGGGCCGCGCGCAAGGTCTCGCGGTCGGTCTTTAGCGTATTGGTCCGCACATCGAGTGATGCCGATTGCAGGAGCGCAGCGCCTAAGGCCGCAGCCTCGGCAAGCGCGAGTTGATCGGTCAGACGCCGGGCCAGCCAGTCCGGGAGGCTCGCCTTGATCGCAAACGGCCAGGGCGCATGGTCGGCGTGCGCAGCCGCCGCGATCGCCTCGGGGCCGGGAATCCCGAGCTCTGCCAACTGGCGCGCATGATAACCTCCATGGATCGCGAGGAAGGCGCCGATGATCGCCAATGGATCGGTGCCTGCGGCCACAGCGCTCAACATCCGATAGTGACGCAGGCTACCGTAGACGGTCTCGGCAATCACGCCGCGGTCGGCCGGACCGAGTCTGCGCTCGCTGCGAAAGAACCGATCCATGATCGTATCGGCGGCCGCGTACTCGGTCAGAATCCGCGTAAGGAGAGTCGCGCAGGCCGCGCTCAGGCTGCGCGTAATCAATCGCGGTAGCGCTTGAGGAGTTCGTGATAGGCATCGATCCGCCGATCCCGCAAAAACGGCCAGACTTGGCGCACGGTTTCCGTGTGCCCGGGGTCGATCTGAGCTAGGACGACGCTCGCCTCCTGATCGGCGCGCGCGAGCCATTCCCCTTGCGGACCACAGGCAAAGCTCCCGCCCCAAAACATGATGCCGGCTGTGGCGCGGCTCGGATCAGGTTCGAAGCCACACCGATTGGTACAGAGGACCGGTATCCCGTTGGCCACGGCATGACCGCGCTGAACGAGTTCCCATGCCGCCTTTTGGCGGTGTTGCTCGGACTCCTCATCGCGCGGATCAAAACCAATCGCGGTCGGATAGAGCAGTATGTCGGCGCCGGCGAGCGCCATGAGCCGGGCCGCCTCTGGGTACCACTGGTCCCAACAGACCAGGACCCCCAGGCGACCGACACTCGTCTGGATCGGCGTAAAGCCCAGATCCCCGGGCGTGAAGTAATACTTTTCGTGAAAGCCGGGATCGTCGGGGATGTGCATCTTGCGGTAGCGGCCAACAAGGCTGCCGTCGCGCTCGAACACGACTGCGGTGTTGTGATAGAGGCCGGATGCGCGCCGCTCGAAGAGCGAGCCGACGATGACGAGCGCTAACTCGCGCGCCAAGGCACCAAGGCGATCGGTGGTCGGACCGGGGATCGATTCGGCGAGCGAGAATCCCGCCCGATCCTCGCTCTGGCAGAAATACGGGCCATTGTGCAATTCTTGCAACAAGGCGAGACCCGCGCCTGCGGCGTGGGCCGCGCGCAGGCCTTGTTCGATGCGCACCCAGACCTCTTCGGGCGCGCCCAGGCCGGTGTGCTGGATCAACGCTGCGGTGATCATACGAGGACCCCCTGCGGTAGCTGCATGGTCACGCAATGCAGGCTGCCGTGTTGGGCGATCAGCGTCAGGCAGGGGACTGGGATGATGGCGCGACCGGGGAAGCATTGGGCCAGGATCACCAAGGCGGCCGCGTCGGCGCGGTCTTCATAGGTCGGGACGAGGACTGCGCCGTTGATGATCAAAAAATTGGCATAAGTAGCCGGCATGCGTTGCCCATCGATATCCAGTTTGGCGGCCGGCCACGGGAGCGGCATCAGCCGATAGCGTTTACCGGTCGCAGTCGTCAGACCCTTCAGTTCGGTCTCCATTGCCTTTAACTCGACATAATGCTCGTCACCCTCATGAGGGCAGGCGCAGTAGGCGATCGTATCGCGATCACAAAAGCGGGCCAGGGTATCGATGTGGCCGTCGGTGTCATCGCCGGCCAAATAGCCGTGATGGAGCCACAGAACGCGTTGGGCACTGAACGTGTTTTTGAGCGTCGCCTCGATCTCTTCGGGTTTGAGCTTAGGGTTGCGGGACGGGGACAGCAGGCAACTTGCGGTGACGAGCAAGGTCCCCTCGCCATCCGACTCCACGCTGCCGCCCTCCAGGACCAACGCCACGTCCTCCATTGGGGTGGTACCGAACAGGCCCTGGTCATGGAGTGATCGACTCAGGACATTATCGAGCGCGTGGGGGTATTTCCCTCCCCAGCCGTTAAAGGCGAAGTCGAGTAGAACAGGGCCCGTGGGGGTCGCGATGGTAAGCGGGCCGTGGTCGCGCACAAAGACGTCATCGGAGCCGGCGATGCCGATGCGCGTATTGTGAATATTAGCCTGCGCTTTGCGCAAAATCGCGAGAATATGCCCCTGGTGGTCATGATCGTAGGCCGTCACCAGCAGACGCTCGCGATGGCTTATGGCCGCCCCGATCAGCGCAAAGGTTTGGTCGGCCTCATCGAGTACCCCGGCCCAATCGCTATGGGCGTGAGGCCAGGTGAGCATGACGCCCGATTGCGGTTCCCATTCGGCCGGTAGGCGCGCAAACGGGTGAGGCATGTCTTGGCGCCGAATAGGGATGGTGGCCATGGCTTGGCGATCCTTTAAGTGAGGGTAGCGATCTTAGAGGCTTGTCGCGTCGGCGCCAAGCGCGGCCGTCGCGAGTGCATTCGCTAGAAACGTGCGCAGATCCATGATTTCGTCATCGCTGACGCTGTGGCCTATCGGGTAGGTATGGAGGACTGCGTTCACGCCGGATTTCGCCAGCAGATGCTGTGTTTTCACCGCATAGCTGTAAGGGACTACGAGATCTTCCGTGCCATGCCCCAAGAACACGGGCAGCGCGCGGCGGTCGGGGGGCAGATCTGTGACAAAACGATGCGCGAGCGGCAGGTAAGTCGACAGCCCCACGCCCGCCAGCAGGCGATAGGGGCCGGTCAATGTTACGGATAGGGCCAATGCGCCGCCCTGGGAGAACCCGCCTAGCACGACACGCTCGCTCGGAATCCCAAGGGTCTGCTCCTCGGCAATGAGCCCTGAGATCGCGCGGCTGGCGCGCTGAATGCCGGCCTCATCTTGGGGATCATAAGGCTGCATGCCGTAGAGATCGAACCAGGAAGGGCTCGGCATCCCATTGTTCAAAGTCACCGCCTGCACGGGCGCGTGTGGGAACACGAAGTGGATGTTCTGATCCGTGATCCCGGCCAAGGTGTCTACGAATCCCTCGAAATCGTGCCCGTCGGCCCCCAGACCATGAAGCCAGATGATGGCGTAGCGCGGGTGGGGGCCCGTTAGGTGCTGCAGGGGGGGCTGTTCAAAGAAATCCATGGGCCGATTATAGCGTGAGGCGGGGGCCGACTTGAAGGCCTACCCTGTACCCGGTCCCGACTCCGCCCTTGCGCCCGCGGGCCTTGCGTCCGGCGCCGTCGCTAAACGCCTAAGCGTGCGTACGCGCCCAGTGTCGGCAAGCGCTGCCCGAGACGGCTTACGGCGTCTACCCGCCACGCGAGAGCGGCGCACGAGAATTAGTCTTTGGGGAGGCGCTGGGCGCGATTGACGAGAAATGGCGCTGACGCCTTAATGCCGACCCGGGCCGTTGTGGGGCCGGTCTCGGCCACAACGATCTCGATCGGCCCTTGTGCGAACAGATCCTGGGCGCTTAAGCTCGGGTCGGTATGCGGGTCGAGCGTGATCACGATGCGCTCGCCCGGTTTTCTGGTGACCATAAGCATGGTCTGCGGTTCCTAGGTGCCTTCTCGGCCATATCGACCGACAGATGCCGGGATATCCGGCAGCTGTTCCTCTTGTAGTCGCAAACACACCGCCCGTCGATAGCCGATCGGCGACAAGGCCCGCTATCTGCGCGCGCAGCCCTGGGCCGTTTACTTGTTTTCGAAAATAGTTTTGAATGGCGCACTCTGTGATCGCCTGGAGTTGTCATGAATCTCATCCGCCCCTTCCGTGGGCTACGCCCTGATGCCGCCCGGGCTGCCGAAGTTATAGCGCCACCTTACGACGTCTTGAGTAGTGAGGAGGCGCGGCGCGCCGTAGTGGGGCGCCCGCTCAGCTTTTTGCACGTCTCCAAGGCCGAGATCGACCTCCCGGAAGGAACGCCGTCGTCCGACGAGGCGGTCTTTCGACAGGCCGCCGCGAATTGGGCGCAGCTCCTAAAGACGGTGCTCAAGCGCGATCCGCTGCCGTCATACTATGTCTACGAATTGACTATGGGTAACCATCGCCAAAAAGGACTGGTCGCGACCGCCTCGGTGGCGGCCTATGAAAGTGGGCGCATCCGGCGGCACGAACTGACGCGTCCTGACAAGGAGCGCGATCGCGCGCGGCACATCGAGGCCTTGAACGCCCAAACCGGCCCGGCGTTCCTGACCTATCGGGCCGACCCGCGTATCAACGCCTTATTGACCGAGGCATCCGCCGGACCTGCGCAAACGGACACCGTGCTTGATGGGGTCCGTCATCGCTTGTGGGTCGTATCCGATGCGCGATTGGTAGCAGATCTGACCGCCGCCTACGAGGACTTGGCGCGAGTCTATATCGCCGATGGGCACCATCGCACGGCTGCCGCCCGGGTCGTGGCCCACAGCAGGGGAGGGGAAGAGGGTCCCCATCAGTGGTTCCTGGCGGTCTTGTTTCCTGATCAAGAGATGCAGGTCTTAAACTATGATCGGGTGGTCACAGACCTCCATGGCCATAGCGTCCTAGACTTTCTGGGCGAGCTTCGGAAAATATTCCGGGTGGTCGCAGAACCCGCGCCCGTGCGGCCTGCGCGCCCGGCGGAATTCGGCATGTACCTCGATCACCAATGGTATCGCCTGACCTACCTCGGGGCTGTGCCGAACGATCCAGTGGCGAAACTGGATGTGAGCCTGCTTCAGGATCGTGTCTTGCGGCCGCTCCTCGACATCAACGATCCGCGGCGCGATCAACGAATCGATTTCGTGGGCGGTATTCGGGGGCCGGTCGCACTTGCCGAGCGCGTCAACGCATCAGGGGGGGTCGCTTTCGTGCTCTATCCGACCGGGCTCGCCGAACTCATGGCGGTAGCCGACCGCGACGAGGTCATGCCCCCGAAGTCTACATGGTTCGAGCCGAAGCTCGCCGATGGTCTCGTGTCTTACAGCCTAGACGACTAGGCTGGGCAAAGCCCGTGGGCAGACAGATCCTTCTGAGAACCACCAAGGTCGGGACCGTGGATCTTCAGCTTGTTGCCCCTCGCGAAGTCCATGAGGAAACTAAAGGCATTCGGATTGACGTCTTTGAGTTTCGGGTCCAGTACTAGGCACTTACTTCCGTCGATGATTTGTGGTTGTAAGTAGTGGGAATAGCGGATACGGTGGTCCATTCCGAAGGTCGAGAGACTACCACTAATGCGTTCTATCCAGTCGCTCGGCCGAAAGGTCCGCCCATCCTCGGTCACCCCCTCGATCACAATCATGTTGCTCACTTCCATTACCATCATTAACCTCACTTCTCTTAAAACAAACCTATAAGTCCGCCCCGCCCTCGGGAGAGACCACCCTCATTTTTTAAAGCGATTCGCGAGCCTTAGTCCCTCCACCAGATAAAAAGTTCCGGCGCGCCTCCTGAAGCGCCGACGCGAGATCGAGGCACCCGGAGTCCCGAACACGGGTGGCCAAGCCCCGGGCGATCGCGCGGACAAGGCCCGGGCCTTCATAAACGAGTCCGGTATAGATCTGCACTAAGGACGCGCCCGCGACGAGACGGTCCCAGGCATCTCCTGCATCAAATATGCCACCGACCCCGATGATGGGGATACCGGGTAACCTCTTGAAAACCCTGCTAATAACATCTTGCGCAAGGGGGGCGAGCGGGGCCCCGCTCAAGCCTCCTTGCTCCAATCCAGTGCGCGTCTGCGCCAACATGGGGCGACTCAAGGTCGTATTGGTGGCAATAACGGCCTCGCAAGCGACCTCTTGTAACACCCCGATCAACGCATCAAGGGCCTCTGGCGCAAAATCCGGCGCAATCTTGACTGCGATCGGCACCTGGCGCCCGGATGTGCGCGCCCAGGCGCGCTGATCTTCCTTCAGGGCGCCTAGAAGTTGTCGAGCCAGCTCTGGTTCCTGCAGCGTGCGCAATCCCGGCGTATTCGGCGAGGATAGGTTCACGGTCACATAATCGGCGTACGGCGCGACGGCCGCGAACGCCAAACGGTAATCATCGACCGCCCGCGTAAGCGGCGTATCCCGGTTCTTGCCTATATTAACACCGATTGGGACGCGATGGCGATGCGCAGCGAGGCGTTTTACGAGCGCATCGATGCCGGCATTGTTAAACCCGAGTCGATTGATGAGCGCGCGTTCCGCGGGCAGGCGAAACAAGCGCGGTGTGGGATTGCCGGGCTGCGTGCGTGGGGTTACGGTGCCGACCTCGATGAAGCCAAAGCCCAAGGCCGCAAGACCGGCCAAGGCGCGCCCGTCTTTGTCAAAGCCGGCGGCAAGCCCGATCGGGTTGGCAAACGACAGGCCCATCGTCGAGACCGCAAGCTCGGGAACAAACCGCGCCTCCAGGCACCCGGCGCCCGGCATGGCGCCAAGCACCCGCAGGGCCACGAGCGCGGCATGGTGCGCAGTCTCCGCCGGTAGTCGAAAAAGCCAGGGACGCAGCGCTTTATACACTCAGAAGTGCTCACTTAAGGGTAGGCGGCGCCACTGGCCGAGGCCGAGATCGGCGAGTCGCACCCGCCCGATACGAACGCGCTTCAAGCTGCGAACCTCATGGTCGACTAGCGTCAGCATACGGCGAATCTGGCGTTTGCGGCCCTCCGTCAAGATCATACTGATGGCGTCTGGGCCTAAGCGCTTCACCTGCACCGGGCGTAACGGTTTGTCGTCTAGGCTGAGCGGGCCGCATAAGCGCTGGATGTCTTTGTCGGTTATCGGATGGACGAGGCGCACATGGTATTCCTTTTCGATACTGTTGCCGCCAATCAAGAGGCGCGCGATGCGCCCGTCTTCGGTAAACACCAGCAATCCCTGCGAGTCGATATCGAGCCGTCCGGCGACCGCAAGCTGTGCCGGAACGTGTGGCGCCCGCGCCGGCCCGGCGTAGCGTTCGGGCGTAAGCAGGACATGGGCGCTTTGGTAGTCTTTCTCCGGTTGGCCGGAGACATAGCCCATCGGTTTATTCATGAGCAAGGTGATGCGCCCATTCTGACGGGCTTGGGCGGCGCCCGCTAGGGTAATGGCGGCATCGGCGGTCACCCGTTCGCCCAGGACTGCGAGCCGGCCATTGACGCGCACCAAGCCGCGCTCAAGGTAACTGTCGGCCTCCCGACGCGAACACACCCCGCGGGCGGCGAGCAATTTGGAGACGCGAATGAGACCATCGTTCATTTAAAGTGGCCTGGTGGCGGACTCTTTTTGTGAGAGCAAGTTGTCGGGCCCGCAAGGCACTCTGTACAATGGGCCGTTGCGGAGGACACATGATAAAGCTTAATCGATATAGCGCAAAGATTACTGCCCCGAAGTCGCAAGGGGCCTCACAGGCGATGTTGTACGGGACCGGACTGACCCCCACTGACATGGACAAGGCGCAGGTGGGCATCGGCAGCGTCTGGTTTGAAGGTAATACCTGCAATATGCACCTTTTGGATCTGGCCAAGATCGTAAAGGAAGGGGTGGCCAAGGCTGGCCTCGTGGGCATGCGATTCAATACGATCGGGGTCTCGGATGGGATATCGATGGGCACGGCCGGCATGAGCTACTCGCTGCAATCGCGCGACTTGATCGCCGACTCGATCGAGACGGTCATGGGCGCGCAGTGGTATGACGGACAGATCACGCTCCCGGGTTGTGACAAGAATATGCCCGGCTGCATCATCGGAATGGCGCGCATCAACCGACCGGGGCTCATGATTTACGGCGGCACGATCAAGCCCGGCCATGCGCACGGCGAGACGCTCGATATCGTTTCGGCCTTTCAGGCCTATGGGGCCTTTCTGGCGGGCAAGGTCACAGAAGAGGAACGCAGCGACGTAATTCGTCACGCCTGCCCGGGACCCGGGGCCTGCGGTGGGATGTATACCGCCAATACGATGGCCTCGGCGATCGAGGCCCTCGGTATGAGCCTCCCCTATAGCGCCTCGACGCCGGCGGTAAACGATGGCAAGCGCGATGAATGCCTGCGGGCCGGCGCGGCGATCCGTCTATTATTGGAGCGCGACATCAAGCCACGCGACATCATGACCCGTGCGGCCTTTGAAAACGCCATGGTGACCGTCATGGTGCTCGGCGGCTCTACCAATGCGGTGCTGCACCTGATTGCCATGGCGCGGGCCGTAGACATCACCTTGACCCTGGAAGACTTCCAACGGGTGAGCGACAAGGTCCCGTTGCTTGCCGACTTAAAACCCAGCGGCAACTATGTGATGGAAGACCTGCACGAGGCCGGCGGCATCCCGGCCGTCATGAAACTCCTGCAAGACCACGGCCTCATCTCCGGGGATTGTTTGACGGTCACCGGCCGCACCGTAGCCGAGAACCTAGCCGATGTGGCGCCACTGCGGGCGGGCCAACAGGTGATTTACCCATGGGATCAGCCGATCAAGGAAACGGCGCATATTCAGATCCTAGTCGGCAATCTCGCCCCCGGTGGCTCGGTCGCCAAGATCACCGGTAAGGAAGGACTGACCTTTACGGGCCCGGCGCGGGTGTTCGATTCCGAAGAGGCCATGCTCGAGGCCCTGGAAAAGGGCTTGATCGCGCGTGGCGATGTCGTGATCATTCGCTATGAAGGACCCAAGGGGGGGCCGGGCATGCCGGAGATGCTGACCCCGACCTCTGCCCTTATGGGTGCAGGCCTGGGCAACGATGTCGCGTTGATCACTGACGGCCGGTTCTCCGGCGGATCGCATGGCTTCATCATTGGGCACGTAGTCCCCGAGGCCCAGGAGGGTGGACCCATTGCCTTGATTCGTGACGGGGATCAGGTGATTATTGACGCCGAGCGCCACATTCTTCAAGCCGAAGTGAGTGATGAGGAATGGGCGCGGCGCAAAGCGGTCTGGCAGATGCCACCCTATAAGGTGCGCCGCGGGACGCTTTGGAAATATATCAACACGGTGCAAAACGCAACGCTCGGTTGTGTGACCGACGAATAAGGAGGTTCTGTGACTAAGATTACCGTAATGACGAGTGGGCCGTACTTGGTTGAGGGTGTCGAGATCATCGACAGCGAGGGTAAACCATTCGCCATCGAGGCCGGTAAGCCCGTAGCGCTCTGTCGGTGCGGCGCCTCGGCTACCAAGCCATTTTGTGATGGCGCGCACGTCAAGATTGGTTTTCGGGCTACAGAAACGGCCGCGTCCGTCAAGGGTAAGTAGCCGCCCTAAGAGGCTCTGGTAAGCGGCGCAACGCCGTCACAATGACGCGCCGACGCCCGGATTAAGGGCGTATCGAACAAGCCCGGCGGCAGCCCGCGGTGTGCGCCGGGAACTAGAACTCCTCCGCGTTGGCATTTTGGCCCTTGTTTTGAGGCAATTTTGTGGCAAAAGCGCATGGGCGGATACCGTTCTCCGACAAGCGTATCTTCTAAAGCTAGGCTAGCGTTGCTAGAATAAGCATATAAGGAGGACGGTATGACAGACGATTCGATCTCGACACTCTACCGCAGAGCCTGCCCGTCATGCGCGCGTCAGTACGCGCGCGATTCGCGGGCGTGCCCGTTCTGCGGCTATGTCGAAGACGTGAGCGGTGAAAGCGAGGCCGACCAGGATCGTCTGTATGGAGAGTACCTCATCGCGCGTTGCCAGCAATCCCAGGAAAAAATCGAGCGACTCCGCCAGCGCATGTTGCGTCAGCCAGGCGACCGAGGCCAAGTCCGTTTGCTAGTGGTTGCTGAAACCGAAGATCGGGTTTTCAGACAAGAACTCGAGAGCTATCAGGCGACACACCATCGCCATGAGACCAAACCGCCGGTGTCGGCGCCAACGCCCTCGTTAGCACCAACCCAGGCACCAACCCGCGCGCCCGCGCCAACGCCCCCGGAAGTGCCCCATCGCGAACAGGCCAAAGCGACAGCGCCCGTCTCAGCGACAAACCTATCGGAAGAGCGGCTACGCGAAGAGCGGCGTCAGCATAAAATGGAGCCGCCACGCCGTGCGATAGCGGATAAGGAGTGTCCGGTTTGTACCGCGACCGTGCCGCGCGAAGTGAAGCGGTGCGCCTGTGGTTATATATTCGGCGGTGAGATGATGCCAGCGGCCGTGTGCCCGCATTGCACAGCGCCCATTCAGATCGGTGTTGCGCGTTGTAGTTGCGGCCATCCAATCCCCTTGGGGCCACCGGCATCGGGCATTCCGGGACTCAGTAAACGTTAGCGGTACTAGTCTTCGTCCCCAGACGAGACATCCCCTGATAAGCTAGCGGCCTCCAGATGGCGCACCTGCGCCTTTAAGGCGTCAATTTCGTGGAGCAGATCCATGATAAGGGCCACGATCTCCCAATCGGCATCGAGGCCTTGTTTTAGGCGCACGGCCCGCCGCACGCGGTGCAGACTGGATGCGGGATAAGAGTCGGCCTGCCTCGGACTGACAAGCCCTAGCGCCACGAGGATATCGAGATCTTCTGCCGTCAGGCGACCGCTGCCGCACAAATCGGCCCGCGTCAGATTGGCGAGCTCATCCAACAGCATGCCGACTAAGGCGTCTTTCATAGTGCGCCCCACTGAGCGCGCGGGTTGAACGCCAATTCCTTAGCCATCTGCTCGTAGATCTCGCGCGCGCGATCCGAGTCGGCGCGCGGGTTGACGATTTCGATCAAGACGTACTGATCGCCAGGGGTCGCGCCGCCCATTCCGCGGCCTTTGAGCCGCAGCTTTTGTCCGGTCTGTGATCCCGGCGGGAGCCGAACCTCCACTGCGCCACCGAGTGTCGGGACCTTCAATTTGGCACCCAACGCCGCCTCCCAAGGGGTTACGGGTAGCGTCAAGTACAAATCGCGTCCATCCAGTCGATACAAGGTATGCGGGGCGATGGCGATCTCCAGATACAGGTCACCGGCTGGCGCGTTTCCGTGACCGGCGTTTCCTTGACCTGTCAGACGAATCTGTTGGCCCTGCTGGATGCCCTTAGGAATGCGCACATTGAGGGTGCGCGTGTCACGTACGATGTGCCCGCGCGGGTCGCGCCGCGGCACGGTCAGGCGCACCGCCCGGGTCGCCCCGTTAAAAGCCTCCTCAAGAGTGACCGTGAGATGGGCGTATTCATCCTCGCCGCGCATACTTCCGCGCTGGCCGCCGCCACCACCGCCAAAAAGGCTCTCGAAAAAATCGCTGAATTGGGCCCCGTCGAACCCGTGCCCCGCGCCGCCTTGCGCGGATTGCCAGCCCGGCGGCGGCGTGAAGTCTTGCTCGGACCGCCAGTTGCTTCCCAGTTGATCGTAAGCCGCCCGTTTCTCCGGGTCGCGCAAAACCTCGTAGGCCTCGCCGATCTCCTTGAACCGATCCTCGGCCTTCGCCTCCTTACTGACATCGGGATGGTACTTGCGAGCGAGTTTTCGGTAGGCACGCTTAATCTCATCAGCGCTTGCCGAGCGCTGCAGACCCATGATCTCGTAATAGTCTTTATAATGCATAGGCCATCAATTGCGGGCGACTAACCGCGTATTCAAGTCGTAGGGTCATTTTTGGCTTGCGCAAGGGCATTCCCGGTATAGGTAGCAGGCGTCAGTGCCAGCAGTTGGGCCTTGACGGCGGCCGGCAGTGCAAGCCCGGCTATGAATCCCGCGAGGTCCTCGGCGGTGAGCGCGCGGCCGCGGCTCAAGGCCTTCATATCCTCATAGCCGCCCGCCTGCCCATAACGGCGCATGACGGTTTGGACGGCCTCCGTCAAGACCTCGACGCGACCATCGAGATCGGCCCCTAGCCGCACGGAATCGACCTCCAGTTTGCCCAGACCCCGAGCACATGAGTTGTAGGCGAGCAGGGCGTAGCCGAATGCGCTCCCGATATTGCGCAAGACGGTGGAATCGCTGAGGTCGCGCTGAAAACGACTGATCGGCAGTTTGGCCGCGAGATGGTCGAGGAGCGCGTTCGCCAACCCCAGATTGCCCTCGGCATTCTCAAAATCGATTGGGTTGACCTTATGCGGCATGGTCGACGAGCCGACCTCGCCTGCGCGGGTCTTTTGCCGAAAATAGCCAAGTGAGATGTATCCCCAGAGGTCGCGCGTCAGATCGATCAGCACAGTATTGGCGCGCATGAACGCATGGCAGAGCTCGGCCAAACCATCGTGCGGCTCGATCTGCGTGGTGTGTGGGTTTTGCTGAAGGCCCAGGGTCGCCAGTACGCGGGCCGAGAACTCGGGCCAGTTGACCTCGGGGTAGGCGATGTAGTGCGCATTGTAGTTGCCCACGGCGCCGTTCATCTTAGCGAGCAATGGCACGGCCTGAATCTCCGTCCTGATCCGCTTTAGCCTCGTCACAAACACGCGGATCTCCTTGCCGAGCGTCGTGGGCGATGCCGGTTGCCCATGCGTACGGGCCAGCATGGCCTGACCGGCCTCGCTTGTCGCTAGGTTCTCGAGTGCAGTGGCGATCGTATCGAGCGCCGGGAGCAGAATGGTATCTCGCCCGGCCTGGGTCATGAGCGCGTAGGCGACGTTGTTGATGTCCTCGGACGTGAGCGCGAAATGAACGAACTCGGCCGCAGGCTTTAGGTCTGGGTACGCGCTCATATAGCGGCGCAGATAATACTCGACCGCCTTTACGTCATGATTGGTGGTCGCCTCGATGGTCTTTATTTCCTGGCCGGCGGCCTCGTCGAAATCGACAACGACTTGTTCGAGTCGGGCGCGGCTTGCGGCGCCGAATGGGGGCAGTTCCGGGACCTCGCGCTCCTCGCTCAAGGCCAGAAGCCATGCCACCTCGGCTGTGAGCCGGGCGCGCATAAGACCCAATTCACTGAAGAGGGGGGCAAGCGACGCGGTTTGGCGCGCGTAGCGGCCGTCTAACGGCGAAAGTGCGCTTAAAGCGGTCACGAAAGGCCTCCCCGTATCGGGGCGCGGATAGTTCTTCTTATCATTTAGATGATCCTAAAAATCTGTCGGTAACCCAAAATCCGCCTTGGCCGATTGCCCGCTTGTCGCCCGACTAAACCTCCCCATGCCTAAAGGCAGGGGGTTCTAAGGGTGAACCCGCCGGGGTCTCCTGGCTCTCGTCTTGCGACTACAGCATCCGGGCCGAAGACCTGCGGCAAACCCGCTATCACAAACGACCTGCTTTGATGGGCGCCCAGCGACCCAATACCATGACTCGCAGTATCCACTTTTTCCGGTATCGGGGCCCGTCCACTCATCACCTAAGGGCCCCGCGACGCTCAATCTAACACGCACGGGCGAGCTTATCACTTTGGCCACGGGCGCGCCCCCGCGCGGGTCCTGCCGCGCGACGAATTATGACCTGTTTTGGTCCTGACCGCACGCTCACAGGGCGCCATCCTTAGGGCCTCATGGGGGACTGCCCATAAGGGCGTCGACGGCATTCAATTTGCGGCAGGTTTTGAGCGCAAGAGGTTCAGCAAACCCCGGGGAAGGTCGCGGCGTGTGGTCGCCTCAATGGGCGCGATAGGGGCTAGTGATAATGATCTCCTGAAAGAGATCCAGAATCCGGGGGTCATTGCGGCGGCCGCGTTCGGTTTCGAGCACGTCCATGGTCTGCTCATGCGTCAGGGGTACTCGATAGGGCCGCACAGAGGTCATGGCATCATAGCTGTCCGCCAAGGAGAGTACGCGAGCTAAAAGCGGGATGCCTTCCCCCCTCAAGCCGTCCGGATAACCACCGCCGTCAAAATCCTCGTGGTGATGGCGTATGATTTCCAGGATACCGGTATCCACCACCTCTCCCAAACCGTCGATGTGCGCAGACAGGATGCGTATGCCCCGAACACTATGCGTTTGCATGAGCGCTCGTTCGTGGGCATCGAACTTGCCGGGCTTTAGCAGAACTTCATCGGGGATGCCGATTTTACCGAGATCATGTAAGGCGCCGGCTATGCGCAGATGCGCGAATTGTTTGGGATTGAGGTCCAGACAGCGGCCTAGCTCCTCGGCAAGTCCGGCGGTGCGATTCCCATGCAAAGCGGTGTCGTGGTCACGTTCATCCAAGGCGGTCCATAATGATAATATTGCACAAGTCATTGTCACCCCCCCATCATTGCCGTCTTCAACTGCAAGTAAACCATACTACCGTAGCTTCCATTAGCATACCGTTATCAGCAGGCATACCACGCTTTAGGCTAACGCGTATTTATTAGTTCTGGCCCATGGGTTTCCGCCTGTCAACCCGTCGCCGCAAAAATCCCCTCGCTTTAGCTATGGGATGAGATGCAGAAATGGGATCGCGAGCGGGCGCACCACGGCGGGGTAGGCTCGGCATTCGTAAGCGACGAAAATCTTATGCGGCTATCACTAAAATTTCAGGCATCTGCGATAACCGCGCCCCCGAGACAGACCGGACCGTTATAGAAAACCACGGACTGTCCAGGCGTCACCGCCCGCTGAGGTTTGGGGAATCGTACCCGCAAACCGCCGTCCGCCAAGGGCTCGATTTGACAGGGCTCGGCGGTCTGTCGATAACGGATTTTGGCATGTCCCGACCACGGCAGGGCGGGGGCGGGTCCTAGCCAATAGGGATCGAGGGTGCGGCATTCCGCTTTGTAGAGGCCGGGGTGATCGGCGCCCTGGACGATGATCAAGGCATTGTCCTGGCGGCGTTTCTCGGCGACATACCAAGCCTCGCCGGGACCCCCGATCCCGAGGCCTTGACGCTGCCCTATGGTGTAGAACATAAGCCCCTCATGGTCCCCTTTGTGTTCGCCGTCGATGGTGTAGATCGGGCCGCGCACGCCATCAAGATATTGCTGCAAAAATGGGCGAAAGTGCCGTTCGCCGATAAAACAGATACCGCTACTGCCTTTGCGTTCCGCATTGGGCAAGCCGAGCGCGCGGGCGCGGGCGCGCACCTCGTCTTTATGGAAGACACCGATCGGGAACCTCGTGTAGCGCAGAATGCCAGAGTCGATCGTGTGCAGAAAATAGGTTTGGTCCTTGTTAGCGTCACGTCCGGTCAAAAGTCGTAGGCCGTTGCCTTGGTCGGCGATACGGGCATAATGACCGGTCGCCATGACATCGGCGCCGAGTTGCTGCGCATAGTGCCAGAAGACGTCGAACTTGATCTCACGGTTGCACAAAACGTCTGGATTGGGCGTCAACCCGGCCGCGCAATCGTCAAGGAAGCGGGTAAAGACGCGTGCGCGATATTCGGCGGCAAAGTTCACGGCATGGAGGGGGATCTTAAGACGGTCTGCGATCATCTGCGCCGATTCATGATCGGCCGCCGATGAACAATAGGTCTCGGTGTCGTCGTCCTCCCAATTTTTCATGAAAAGCGCAGACACCCGATAGCCCTCAGCCTGCAGTAAGGCGGCGGCCACCGCCGAGTCCACGCCCCCCGAGAGTGCGACGACCACATGCGTTTTCACAGGTCGACCAAGGTCTCGAGCGGGGCGAATCGGCCACGACGATAGTCTTCAATCGCGCGGCTTACCTGCGGTCCGCGATGTTGGGGGCGACACTGCACGAGCTCTGGCCACGACAGCCACAAGGCCCGGCGAATGCCGGTGTCTAAGGGCTGGTCTGGATGATGTTCCGTCACGGTCCCGGTAAATGCAAAGCGTAGATAACTGACCCCGGAGTGACTCGTGTAACGATAGATACCGAGCACCGCCTGCGGGATGAACACCCAGGCGCTCTCCTCGTAGGTCTCGCGCACGACCGCTTCGAGAAGCGACTCATTGGCCTCGAGATGCCCGGCGGGCTGGTTAATGACCAACTGCCCGCCGATCTCCTCCTCGACACATAAGAACCGCCCCTCGCGCTCGACTACGGCGGCGACCGTCACATGCATATCAAGCGCCATGGTGTTCCTCCGGTTCGTGCCAGGCCCCGCTTGGCAAGGCCTCTAAGGTGTATGGTCCCACCGCGTAGCGCACGAGGCGCAAAGTCGGGTGGCCTACGGCCGCGGTCATACGTCGAACCTGGCGGTTGCGCCCCTCGCGCAAGGTGATGGCAATCCAACTCGTGGGGATCGCGCGCCGCACGCGAATCGGCGGCACGCGCGGCCAGAGTGCCGGCTCCGTTAGCATCACCACGTCCGCTGGGCGCGTCAGGGTGCCATCCAATACGATGCCGCTAGCGAGCCTTGCGAGTGCCGCAGCGTCCGGTATACCATCGACCTGGGCCCAGTACACTTTCGGCCAACCACGCCCAGGTCGCGTGATTTGGGTGGCAAGAGCGCCCGAATCCGTGAGTAGCAGCAAGCCTTCCGAGTCGAGATCCAGGCGTCCTGCGGGATACACGTCGCGAATAGGAATATAATCCTTTAGGGTCGGGCGCCCGTGCGGATCGGTAAATCGCGTAAGCACCCCGTAGGGTTTGTTAAAGAGAATCAATCGCGCCATACCTACCCGCTTATACGTCCGCTACAATCGGTCTATGAGGCCATTATATCCAGTGTTGGCGCAAAACGCGCATAAATGAGGGGAGCATGACGAACGATACATCGCGAACGGGGGAAAAAATCACGGTCGGCACCGACTCAGTCCTGACGGTTCCAGACTGCCCCATTATCCCTTTCATCGAGGGAGACGGCATCGGCGTGGATATCACACCGGTGATGAAGCGCGTGGTCGATGCCGCGGTCGACTGCGCCTATGGTGCACGGCGCGTCATTGTGTGGCGGGAAATTTACGCAGGCGAAAAGGCCCACAAGCGCACCGGTGAGTATCTGCCCCAGGAGACGCTAGCCGATATCGCAGACTATGTGGTCTCCATCAAAGGCCCGCTCACGACCCCGGTCGGCGGGGGTATGCGGTCTTTGAACGTCAGCTTGCGCCAGGAATTGGATCTCTACGTGTGCCTACGCCCGGTGCGTTATTTCCCGGGCGTCCCAAGCCCCTTAAAGGAACCGGAAAAGACCGACATGGTGATCTTTCGGGAGAATTCCGAGGACATCTACGCGGGCATCGAATGGCCGGCTGAGTCGCCCGAGGCCAAGCAGCTGATCACCTTTCTGATCGATACGCTCGGGGTGCGCTCCATCCGGTTCCCGCTGACATCGGGTATCGGCATAAAGCCGGTCTCGCGCGAGGGGACCGAGCGGCTCGTGCGCAAGGCCTTCGCGTATGCGATAGCCCATAAGCGCCCGTCTGTGACATTGGTGCACAAAGGCAACATCATGAAGTATACCGAGGGGGCCTTTCGGCAATGGGGCGTCGATTTGGCGCGCCGCGAGTTTGGCGCAATCGAACAAGACGGTCGGCTCGTCATCCCCCGCCCCGATGGCGGGTCGGTGGTGGTGAAAGACGTCATCGCCGACGCCTTCTTGCAACAAATCCTGCTGCGCCCGGAGGAGTACAGCGTGATCGCCACCTTGAACCTGAACGGCGATTATATTTCGGACGCGCTGGCCGCCCAAGTGGGCGGCATCGGCATGGCACCGGGGGCGAATCTCTCGGATCAAATCGCCATGTTCGAGGCCACGCACGGCACCGCGCCACGCTATGCCGGCCAAGACAAGGTCAACCCGTCGTCATTGATCCTGTCTGCCGAGATGATGCTGCGCCATATGGGTTGGCATGAAGCGGCCGATCTGATCATCCAGGGTTTGAGCGCGGCACTAATGAAAGGCCAAGTCACTTATGATCTGGCCCGTCTTATGGCGGGTGCCACCGAACTCAGCTGCTCCCAATTTGGTGAGGCGGTCGTGTCGCATATGGGGGTGAAATGAGGGGTGCGAGCTACAGCCCACACAGAATGGCCACGCACCTGCACATGGTAAGCGCGCCCAGGGCATCGCTCGCCTGCGGTCTTTAGGGTCGGGTGGGTCTTTAGGCGGTGGTAGCGGCAAAAACGATAGCGGTCTTGTGGGCAGGCCTGATCCTGGCCGGCTGCGCGACCTACACATCACGCCCGCTTACGGCGCAGCGTGTCGCGGCCGACCTCGCGGTTCGGCGGACGACACCTTTTTGGCTAGCGCGCGCCCACCTGCTGTTACCGCAATTGCCGCCGCTCGTAGTCCACAAGGGACAGGGGCTGACCCCAGACCTTGCCGCCGTCATCGCGGTCGTCGGCGACCCGACGTTGCGCGCCTTGCGAAGGCGCGAGGCCCTTGCGCGCGCCCAGGTGTTGGCGGCCGGTCTCCTACCGAACCCAACGTTTTCCTACGGCGTAGGGATACCCATGAACGGCACCGGCCTGACCCGGGCCTTCCAGATTGGGCTGGATCTTCCGATTCGCTCGCTATTGACCCGTCCGGCGGCAACCGAAGCGGCGCGCTATCACGCGCAGGCGGTCGATCTGACGGTGGCGTGGCAAGAGTGGCAGGTCGCAGCTCGGGCCAGGGCGCTCGTCTATGAGATCCTGATCGACCGACGCGAGCGCCGGCTGCTCGCACATGAAGTCCACGCCCGGCAAGACAGCGCGGCGCGTTTAGCGGCGGCGCAGGCGGCCGGTTATGCTACCGTCGGGGCCAATCTGGCCGCCCACCTGGCCTTGGAGCGGACCGAGCACGCGCAACTCACCGTCCGGCGCGACGATGCCCTAAGGCGACTGCAATTGAAGGCCTTGCTCGGGGTAGACGCGCACCAGCACTTGCGTCTTGCCAACCATCTGCCGCTAGGTGATTTCGCGGGCCAATTGCGCGCGGCGACGTGGCTTTCGGGCCTGTCCCGACGGCGGCTCGATTTGCTGGCGTTGCAGCGTGGTTATAAAAGCCGGGATGCGGCGCTACGCGCGACGATCATCGGCCAATTTCCGGCGATTACAATCGGCGTCAATCGGGCGCGCGATACCAGCGGCATCAATACCCTAGGCGGGGGCGTAACGCTGGGATTACCGTTCTTTAATCACCATCAGGGGGCCATCGCGATCGCACGAGCCGACCGGCGGCTGCTTTATCGTACCTATGAGGCGCGACTGTTCGCGGTGCGTAGCGATATCCACCGCCTGCTGACAAGCATGCGCTATCTGCGGCGGCAGATCCGCACTAGCCGCTCTACGGTCCATACATTGAACCATCTGGAAACCCTCTACCGTGGCGCGTTCGCCGATCATCGGATCACGGCACTCGCATACTACCGCCTCCGCGATCACGTGGCAGCCGAACGACTGACCCTACTAAAAGACGAGGCCCGTATGGATCAATTGGTAGTGGCCTTAGAAACCGCCAGCGGTCGCTTTGAGTGGCCGCAGCCCCAGGCCGGGGCGCGCTCATGAAGCGGCGCATAGTGGCCATCGCAGCCGGGGTGCTGGCACTCGGGGCGATCTGGGTGATCGCCGATCCCGGGCACCTATCGCGCCTTAAGTCCGCCCCGCCACCGACGGCATCAGTGACAGTGGCCACGCTTGTCCAGACATCGGTCGTCAATCACCTCGTGGCGTACGGGCGGGTGGTCGCGGCGCCGTGGGCGGTGCACGTCCTGACGGAGCCGTTCGCGGTGTCGGTGGCGCGGATCCTTGTCAATGCCGGCCAGAGCATCGGCAAGGGGTCGGTGCTGGCCGTACTTACCCCTGGGCCCACGGCCCGCCTGGCCTTGCTACAGGCGCAGAATAGTGACCGACTGGCCCAGCTTGCGCTCACGGAGGAACGTACACGGGTACACCTCGGATTGGCGACCCGCGCCGGGCTCTTGCGGGCGCAAAAGGCGTTCGATGTCGCCGCGCTCCAGGTGCGGGTCTTCCATAGCGAGGGACTGCGGTCGCAGATGACGATCAAGGCCCCGGTAGGGGGCGTGGTAAGACGCATATTCGTGCAGGGCGGCGCTACCATAAACGCAGGACAGCCGCTTATGGATATTGTCGCCGGCGATCACTTCGAGGCGCGTCTCGGCGTCGAGCCCGAGGATGTACCAACGATCCATGCGGGTGAACGGGTGCGGCTCTCGTCTTTTGAGGGCGCCGGTCAAACCTACAGCCATGGCCTGGTCGCGGTGATTTCGCGCGTCATGGATCCCGCAACCCACATGATCAACGTGTTTGTGACCTTGCCTGCCGTGAGCCCCTACCTGCTGGGCGAGTATATCGAAGGTCGATTTACGATCACCTCGCGACTGGGACTGACCGTGGCACGCTCGGCCGTGGTGCCGGTTGGTCACCATTACGTACTGTACACAGTCGCCCACGGTCACGCGGTCAAAAACCGAGTCCGATTGGGGGCCCACAATCGGCGCCTGGTTCAGGTCATAGGTCCGCATCTGCATCGCGGCATGGCAGTCGTCGTGCTCGGGAACTATGAATTAAAGCCAGGCATGGCGGTGCGCGTGAATCGATGACACTGACCCTCTGGATCCAAAGGCACCGACGATCACTACTCTTTTTGATGGCGTTGTTGGTATTGGGTGGGATCTTCGCCAGCACCCAGTTGCCGGTCGCGCTGTTTCCTCATGTCGCATTCCCGCGCGTCGAGATCTACGCCAATGCCGGTGATCGTCCCGCCACGCGGATGCTCATTCAAGTCACCTATCCCATAGAGCAGGCAGTACGCGGCATCCCCGGTGTTGTGGGGGTCCGGTCCACGACCAGCCGTGGGAGTGCCGATTTTTATATTAATTTCCGCTGGGGCGAGGACATGACGGCCGCGACCCTAGAGGTCCAGGCAGCGCTTGCCGACTTGAGCCGCAACCTGCCGGCGGATACAAGCCTTACGGTGCGCAGGATGCGTCCGACCATCTTTCGCATGCTGGCCTATACCCTCACTTCTCCGCGCGTCTCACAGGTGGCGTTGCGCAATATCGCGCTCTACCAGTTGCGCCCGCTCTTGTCGGCGATCCCCGGGGTGGCGCGCATCGGCGTGATCGGTGGCCGGACCGAGGAGTACCGGGTGACCGTCGACCCGGCACGACTCGCCGAATACGGTCTGACCACAGCGGATGTCGACCACGCCCTCGCTGCCAGCAACGTGCTGCGCACGGTGGGCCATCTGCGCAAAAACTACCAGTTCTATCTCATCATCTCCAATACCCGATTGCAGGGATTGCGGGACATTAAGCGCACGGTATTGCGCTCCGGCAGCAACGGGATCGTGCGCCTAGACGAGGTGGCGACCGTCGCCCGGGCGCTGAAACCGCAATGGACGCAGGTCGTGGCCAACGGCAAACCGGCGGTGAGTGTACAGATCTACCAACAGCCCGGCGGCAATACGGTAGCCATTACCAAGGCCGTCAAGAAGGCCTTGCACACGTTTGAAGCCCAGCTGCCATCGGGGGTCCACATCCGGAAATGGTATGACCAGAGCGTCTTGATTCAGGCCGCCGCACGGAGCGTGCGTGACGCCGTTCTCGTCGGCGCCCTGTTGGCGGCCTTGGTCTTGCTGGTGTTTTTGCGTAATTGGCGCATCACCATGATCGCCCTAATCACCGTGCCGAGCGTCCTGGCGGCCACGGTCTTATTGCTCTATGTCCTCCATGAAAGCTTCAACATCATGACCTTGGGCGGCATGGCAGCGGCGGTCGGCCTGATCATCGACGACACCATCGTCATGCTAGAACACATCATGCGCCGATTGCGTGACCACGGTATCGAACCCAAACGGGATCGGGTCATGAGCGCTGTGCGACAATTTACGCGGCCACTCGCGGGGTCGTCGGCGTCGACTGTAATCATTTTTGTGCCACTCGCCTTTCTGTCCGGGGTCACGGGCGCCTTCTTCCGGGCGCTGTCACTCACCATGGCCGCAAGCCTCGTCGTGTCCTTTTTCGTCGCCTGGCTCGCGGTCCCGATCCTGGCCGATCACTTCTTGAGGACCAAGGATTTTGGGGCGGACGAGGGCGGCCCGTTGACTGTGCGCGCCCATGACTTTTATGGGCGGCTCATGCGCGGGGTCTTTCGTGCGCCATGGCGGCTCGGGGCGGCGATCGGCCTCTTGGTCGTTTTGGGCGGCGTCGGGTTCGCGTCGGCGGGGTCTGGATTCATGCCGACCATGGACGAGGGCGGCTTCGTGTTGAACTACCGGGCGCCGCCTGGAACCTCGTTAAACGAGACCGCGCGCCTATTGGACAAGGTTCAACGGATACTGCTCGCCAATCCGTTTGTAAAGACCTTCTCCTTGCGCACCGGCCTGCAGTTGGGCGGGGGTATTACCGGAACGAACGAGGGCGATTTCTTCGTCCTGCTAAAATCCTATCCGCGACCTTCAATCTGGGCGGTGATGGCGGCGATCACGCATCAGGCGCACGCCTCGGTGCCCGGGCTCAAGATCAGTACCAACCAGCCCATGCAAGATCTGATCGGCGACCTCACCGGTGCGCCGCAGCCAGTCGAGATCAAGGTCTTTTCCGACGATGGGCGGCTGTTGCGTCGCCTCGGTCCGAAAATCGCCCACGAACTGCGGCAGATACCCGGCATCGTCAACGTGCGCGACGGCATCGTGCTCGCCGGGAACGCGGTCGATATCCGCATTGATCGGGCGAAGGCGGCGCTTGAGGGCGTAAACCCCAATAGCGTCACGCGCCAACTCGCGGCCTATTTAAATGGCAATGTGGCGACTCATGTCCAGCGCGGCGTACGCATGATCGGGGTACGCGTCTGGGTTCCACGGTCGCTGCGCTATTCACTCCATGCGATCCGCGACCTCCAACTGCGCGCGGCAAACGGTAAACTCTTCCCCTTGCGCACGATCGCCGCGGTGCAGATCCGTACCGGGCAGCCGGAGATTACTCGCAACAACCTAAAGCGCATGATCCCGATCACGGCGCGCATAGCCGGGCGCAGCCTAGGTGGAGTCATGCATGATGTCAAAAACCTCATGGATTCCCCGCATTTCTTGCCACCCGGGACCTATGCGACGCTCGGCGGGCTCTACGTCCAGCAGCAGATCGCCTTTTCCGGACTCATAGCCGTATTTGTCGGGGCCGTGGCGCTCGTGTTTTTACTCTTGTTATTTCTTTATGAGCGGTTCTTGGTGGCATTTGCCATGCTAGCGACGACTTTGCTTGCGCTCTTTGCCGTATTTTTCGGCCTGTGGGTGACGGGCACGCAACTGAATATCTCGTCTATGATGGGGATGACGATGGTCGTCGGCATCGTGACCGAGGTGGCGATTTTTTATTATTCCGAATACCACGAGCTCAGAGGCGACGACATCGCCGAGCGCTTGATTGAGGCTGGCAAGAATCGCCTGCGACCGATTGTCATGACGACGCTCGCTACGATCTTGGCGCTGTTGCCGTTGGCCCTCGGTTGGGGTCAAGGTTCGGCTATGCAGCAGCCGCTCGCGATTGCGATTATTTCCGGCCTCTTGGTACAGGTTCCGCTGTCCCTGGTAGTGTTACCGCTGTTCCTGTCGTGGGCGGCGCGGACCCGCTCGCCGGTGCCCGAGTAGCCGAAATTTCCCACTAGCCCCTGATTTCTTATGGAAGCCATTGGCGTAAGCTGTTAAGTTCGTTACGGTTCACGGGTAAATGCGAGCGGTTGTCGCGGCACTTTTTCTCTCCGGAGGTGTTATGGGATTTGCACTCCGATTTCGCCTTGCGTCGAGAGGAACCGATAACGAAATCACGGCCTGGGGCGGCGTGGGCCTCATGAAACGGATGCTCGATCACGCCCCTTTTGATCAGGCGTTGCAGACAAGCGGTCTCCCCGAGGCCGGCAGCAATCTGGGCACTCGTCTCGAGCCATTGCGTTAGATCGCATGCCCACCCCCATCCCGCAAACCAACGGTCTAAAAGGCCTATCCGGCGCTGAGGCCGCTCGCCGTCTAGCCGAGGATGGCCCGAACCGGCTGCCTGGCAGCACACCCAGAACCCTTTCTAGCATCGTGATCGGGGTGGTGCGCGAACCCATGTTCCTGATGCTGTTAGTGGCCGGTGGCATCTACCTCGCACTCGGTAACCGCGCCGAGGCGCTGTTCCTGCTGGCCTTCGTGTTTGTGATCATCGGCATCACCCTAGCGCAGGAACGCAAGACCCAGCGGGCGCTGGAATCGCTACGCGACCTGTCTGCGCCGCGCGCCCAGGTGATTCGCGACGGGCAGGAGCAGCGTATTGCCGGGCAGGCCATTGTGCGCGGTGATACGCTGGTGCTGCGTGAAGGGGACCGCGTCCCCGCCGATGCCCAACTGGTGCAGGGACAACTGACAATCGATGAATCCCTGCTGACCGGCGAGGCGGTACCGGTAAGCAAGCTGCCCAATCCCCAGCTGCACACGCTGGCAGTCCCCGGCGGTGATGGTACGCCCGCACTATTCGCGAGCACCGTGGTAACCAAAGGTGTGGGCCTTGCAGTGGTACGGACAATCGGTGCGGCCACTGCGGTCGGACGTATCGGTAATGCGCTAGCCACCACGCCGGCAGCAACCTCCCGCCTGCAGCAGTCCTCCCGCACCCTCATTCGCAACCTGACCGTAATCGCCTTGGTGCTTGCTATATCGCTGGTACTGATCAATTGGCTATGGGATGGTCGATCACCGCTGGAAAGCCTGCTGTCTGGCGTCGCGTTGGCTATGGCCATCCTGCCCGAAGAGATTCCGGTCATCCTCACTGTGTTCCTGGCGCTCGGCGCATGGCGCATCTCCAAAATCAAGGTACTCACTCGATGCGTGCCCGCAGTGGAGGCGCTTGGCGCGATCACCGTGCTGGCCGTAGATAAAACCGGCACCCTCACCCAGAACCGCATGCAGGTAGCGGAATTAGCGGTGGGTCATTCCTTGTTCAGTACCACGAGCACTGAACTGCCCGAAGCCTTCCATGCCTTGGTCGAGTTCGCCATGCTGGCCACACCTATCGACCCGTTTGACCCGATGGAAAAGGCGGTTCAGGCCTTCGGCCACACGCGGCTGGCCGGTACCGAGCACATTCACGACGATCGCACTCCTGAGTTTCAGTACGAGCTTTCACCCGACATCCTGGCGATGACTCGGGTATTCTCCAGCACGCAACCCGACACTCACGTGCTCGCCACCAAAGGCGCGCCTGAGGCCGTGGCCGATTTGTGTCATCTACCCGAAACAGATCGCGATACCATCCAGCAGCAGGTCAAGGCCATGGCCGCCCGAGGCCTACGGGTGCTGGGCGTGGCCAAGGGCGCTTGGCAAATAGCTAGCCCGAATCCGCCCTGGCCTAAAAACCAACATGATTTCGATTTCAGTTTTCTGGGCTTAGTGGGATTTCTCGATCCGCCGCGCCCTGAGGTTCCAGCCGCGATTGCCAAGTGTCGAGCCGCTGGCGTGCGCATACTGATGCTCACTGGCGATCATCCAGCCACAGCGCGGGCGATCGCGCAACAGGTTGGTTTATCCGCACGCGCGGAGGTCATCACCGGCCCCGAGATTGCCACACTAGATGACGATGCACTACGCCAGCGCTTACGTCATGTGGATCTGTGTGCACGCCTGCAACCAGAACAGAAACTGCGGCTTGTACGTGTACTGCAGCAAGCCGGCGAAGTCGTCGCCATGACGGGCGATGGTGTCAATGACGCGCCCGCGCTCAAGGCCGCCGACGTGGGCATTGCCATGGGCGAACGCGGTACGGATGTGGCGCGCGAAGCCGCGGCATTAGTGCTGCTAGATGACAGCTTTACCAGCATCGTCGACGCTATCGCCCAAGGGCGGCGCATCTATGGCAACATCACCAAGGCCACGCGCTTTGCGTTCGCCGTTCACATGCCCATTATCGTGCTTGCACTGCTGCCACCGCTGTTGCACTGGCCTATCTTGCTACTACCTGCGCACATCGTGCTCTTGGAACTGCTGATCGACCCGGCTTGCTCCATCGTGTTTGAGGCCGAACCGGCAACAATCGACACCATGCGCCGCCCGCCGCGGCCGCTTAGCGCGAGCCCATTCTCGCTGGGTAATGTCGGTTATGCGCTGGCCCAAGGGTTGGGCATTGCGGGCATCTTGCTAGGGGGATGTGCGCTATTGCAGCACTTCAGCCGCTGGACTGAAGCGGACCTGCGTCTGAGTATCTTCACAGCACTGGTGCTGGCACTTTTCCTACTGATTCTAGCCAATCGCGATCTGGCCCACCCCGCGGTCCTCAATCTGAGCGGTGACAACCCTTGGCTTGCGCGCATGTTTGGCGCAGTCACCCTGGTGCTTGTGGCCGTGCTATTCATCCCTTTCCTGCGCGCAGTGATGGGCTTTGCTCCCATCAGCCTACCGCCACTGCTGGCCGCGCTCGGGCTTCTCCTGGCCTGTGGACTCTGGCTGCAAAGTCTGCGCTACATGAACGGTCGACACTAGCTCTGGAGACGGACGTTGATCATGTGCATTGCTTCGTACCAGCGCCGCCGAGAGGGTCTCCAGCAATGATTGTTGGATGGCTCCAGGGGTATACTTCTCGCAAGCTGCGCGAACGATTCCCCAAGCTCAAGCGACCATGCGGGAACGATCAACTGTGGACACAAGCCTACTATATAGGCACTGCCGGGAGCGTATCCGCTGAGGTTATTCGCCGATACATACAGGAGTGTCAGGGCAAATAGGCGCTTTCATCCCAATCCCCTAAAGGGGATTGGGAATTCCCGCGCCATTCTTTAAAGGACATTGGATTATTCATGCTCATCCCCATCCGGGCGAAATTCTGAAGGAGACGGTGTTTGCTCCTCTCGAACTCTCTGTGACGGAAGCCGCCGGGCGGCTTTCCAGGTCGCGGGTGGCGTTGTCACGTGTATTGAATGGCAAAACCGGGATCAGCCCGGATCTGGCTTTGCGCCTGGAGAAGGCTGGTGTGGGGACCGCCCGACTCTGGGTCAACCCATCTCCGCGAGAATCCCCTCGCTTTAGCCATGGGGAGGAAAGCGGGAAGTTGATTTTGACTTAGATTTGCCTTGTATTATATATCACGCATCTGTATAATTAGCAAATGAGCGATTACAC
>Ga0307375_10001297_pt1 | contig 27638 bp, 29 predicted proteins | sample TR1MG_FD_202531 | JGI IMG/M metagenome (GOLD analysis project Ga0307375, IMG submission 202531) | Soil microbial communities from Risofladan, Vaasa, Finland - TR-1 | ecosystem: Environmental > Terrestrial > Soil > Coastal area > Acid sulfate soil | place: Finland: Risofladan, Vaasa | collected...
GCTATCAACCTTCGCGAAGGCGACGAGGTCGTATCTGCTGCCCTGGTTAGCGCTAGTGATGACCTGTTGCTAGTGAGCCGAAAGGCCATGTCCTTGAGATTCACTGCCACGGACGAGGCGCTGCGCCCAATGGGTCGGTCGACATCTGGGGTGATCGGCATGAAGTTCCGTAAGGACGATGAGTTGCTATCTATGAATGTTGTGCCCGTCACTGAAGATTTCAATCTTCTCACCGCGACCGATGGCGGCTATGCCAAGCGAACCCCAGTCGGTGATTATCGGCTTCAAGGCAGAGGTGGTCTAGGGGTGAAGGCGGCGAAGATCGACGAAGTTTCGCGCGGAGTGCTCGTTGGCGCAGTCGTGGTTAAAGATGACGATGAAATCTTGGCGATCACCTCGTCTGGGAGTGTCATTAGAACCCGAGCAGGCGAAGTGCGTCAGACCGGACGTGACACTATGGGAGTTCGATTGGTGAACCTTAAAGACGGGGACCTGGTCGTATCGGTTGCTCGCAATGCCGAACCTGAGGAGATCCTCGCGCTCGAAGAATCTCCCAGTTTGGGTGAGGTAACCGACTCGGTGTAACCTTCGGGAGATTTTGGGCCTTTAGCTCAGCCTGGTTAGAGCGCTTCCCTGATAAGGAAGAGGTCGGAGGTTCAAGTCCTCCAAGGCCCACGTGAAGAAAAAGTTCGTCTTGTTGCTGGCGCTGATCGCGGGGCTCACCGCGACCAAGCGCTTAAAGGCAAAACGGGCGGAAGAAGAGTTGTGGAACTCCGCAGCTGAACGGCCGTCAGAGAAGTAGTAGACCCCAAACGGGGACGTAGCTCAATTGGCAGAGCACTGCCTTTGCAAGGCAGGGGTTAGGGGTTCGATTCCCCTCGTCTCCACATGACAAAAACCTTTGCGACCCTAACCACCTCGCTCGGCGATATTCGGATCGAATTATTTGCCGACCATGCTCCCAAGACGGTGCGTAATTTCACCGAATTGGCCACTGGCGCGCGCGAATGGACTGATCCGCGCAGCAGAGAGAAGACTTCCGCCCCGCTATACCCCGGGACCATCTTTCACCGCATCATCGCGGGCTTCATGATTCAAGGCGGAGATCCGCTCGGCACCGGTACCGGCGGGCCTGGCTACACCTTCGCGGACGAATTTCATCCAGAGCTTGCCTTCGATCGTCCCTACCTATTGGCAATGGCAAATGCCGGTCCTGCTACGAATGGCTCCCAGTTTTTCATCACGGTTGCCCCAGCAATGTGGCTCAACTTCAAGCACACAATCTTCGGCGAAGTCGCCGACGATGCCAGCCGGGCCGTTGTGGACGCCATTGCTACTACTCCTACTGGTCGCATGGATAGGCCGGTTACTGATGTTGTGATTAGCCAGGTGTCGATTGAATCCGACGCGGCTTCCCAAGGCGAGTGAGTAACGAAGAAAACCAAATACCGGTCTGCGTTAGACACGCAGACCGTCACACCTATTTGTCGTGTGTTCGTTGCGGCCGGCCGGCCTGTACAGAATGTTTGATTCCCGCATCGGTTGGTTTTCAATGCGTTGACTGTGTTCGAGCCGATAATCGCGCAAGCCCCCAAATTCGCCGCGCTCGAAGATCGTTGGGGGGCATGAAGCCGGTTGTGACGATTTCCATAATCGCTGTAACCATTCTTGTTTATCTTCTTCAGCAGGTTGACTCATCAATTCTTCCGCGCTTCGCCCTCGTTGGCCTCTTTCCAAATTCTGGTGGCACTTGGATGGGTGTTGCCAACGGCGAGTGGTATCGAGTTTTCACTGTAGGTCTTCTTCATGCGTCGTGGTTGCACATTGGTTTCAACATGTACGCCTTATGGATTCTGGGACCAGCAATCGAGGTCGCTTTTGGGCGCTGGCGTTATCTGGGAATTTACATCGCCTCTCTGCTCGGCGGTTCGACTGCCTCTCTGCTTTTCAATTCCCCAACGACATTTGCCGTCGGGGCGTCCGGTGCAATTTTTGGCCTGTTCGGAGCCATGATCATTGCCAATAAGAGGTTGGGACGACCGGTAAACAGTGTCTATGCAATCATCGCGATCAACTTGGTTTTTGGCTTTGTGGTCCCCAACGTGGACTGGCACGCTCACCTTGGTGGGCTCCTGATTGGCTCGCTTACCTCGGCGGTTATGGTCTACGGCGTTCGGCGCCCACGGCTAGTTGGTCTTGCCCTGATCAGCGGAACGGCAATCCTGGTTCTTCTGCTCGTTATGCGGATCGCGGCAATCCGAACCAGCGCTGGAATTTAAACCAGGCACCTGCTGAAGTTATCCACAGAAGTTACCCACATGGGGAGAACTACACCCTTGTAATTCCTATTTCCAGCGGGTGGCCAAGGTGAAACCAAAGCCAATGAAAACGAAGCCGACCAGCATGTTCCACGATCCGATATTGGGGATTGGGTACTGGGTGCCGGAGACGTAGAAAATAACAATCCAGAATAGGCCAGCCAAAAAAGCAGTGACCATGAGTGGAGCAAGCCAGCGGGGGCTCTCCTTGATCACGGCCAGTGGCGTCGGTTCAATCGCCTGTGATACCCGAGAACGGTTTTTGCGTAGGCGAGACTTTGGCACGGTAACTCCTTCAGTTACAGATCTGGTGACCGCTTCGCTGTCCTTCGCGGCAAATGCTGTTCCCTAGCCTAACTCGGGAGAGCAACAAGACGAAGTCGACCGCCCGCGTGAGAAGATTCTGTTATGTCAGCCCAGATCACCAAGATCCTTGTCGTGGATAACTACGACTCGTTTGTCTTCAACCTGGTCCAATACTTGGCCCAGTTGGGCGCAGAATGCACCGTTTTTCGCAATGATGCTCTCGAGCCCAAAGACTCGGATGCATTTGATGGCGTTCTCATTTCGCCTGGTCCAGGGGTTCCCGAAGAGGCAGGTATCAGCGTTGAGTTGGTTAGACACTGTGAAAAGACAGGGAAGCCACTGCTTGGGGTCTGCCTTGGACATCAGGCGATCGCGGTGGCCTTCGGGGCTAAAGTTTCAAGAGCTCCCGAGCTGCTTCACGGCAAGACTTCACTAATCCATCATCAGGGCCAGGGTATCTTTAACGGCCTGCCTAACCCCTTCACGGCGACCCGCTACCACTCGTTAGCCGTGGAGCGGGATTCTCTGCCAGCGGAGTTAGAGGTCACGGCCACGACGGAGGATGGTCTGGTGATGGCCATAAAGCATCGAGACCTTCGGATTGAAGGAGTGCAGTTTCATCCAGAATCTGTCCTGACCGAAGGTGGTCACCGGCTTCTGGCAAATTGGCTGACCGAATGCGGCGATAAGAGTGCGATTGCAAATTCTCAAGGCCTTGCCCCAGTCGTTGCTCGGTAACCGTCTCGTGAATTAGCTAGGCGCCGGCGTTGGCGTTGCCGTTGGCGTTGCCGTTGGCGTTGCCGTTGGCGTTGCGGTTGGGGCCGCCGTATTTACGGTGATTGTGATGCCGCTGCCGAGAATCTTTACCGTTCCAGGGTTGGGTGCCTGGGCAAGGACAGTACCTAGCGGCACGGTGGGATCATTTGCCTGTACCTCGGTTGGCACGAATCCCGCTTGAACCAGAATTGTTCGAGCATCGATTTCGCTTAAACCAAGAACACTAGGCACCGCGACGTTACCGCTGGCAATATCAAGACTCACCCCCGAGCCGGATTGAAGAGCGGATCCGGCAACAGGTGAAACCGCTAGAACTGTTCCTGGAGCCAATTCTGAATCCACCGGGTTTGTCTGAGCTATTACCAGGTTCACATCGGCGAGTATTTGCCTGGCTGCGTCCAACGAGGTTCCAATCAGGTTTGCCGGAACCGTAGTGTTCCCTGGACCGTCGGAGATGGTGAGAGTAATCGTCGATTTAGCAAGAAGCCTATTTCCGGCCGCCGGAACCTGCGAAATAACACGATCCTTTGGTGTCCGAACATCGGTGGCATGTTGAACGACGATCTGAAATTGCGACAGCGCGCCTCTCGCCTGTTCTATGGTGAAGCCGCTGACGTCTTGGGTTGTTATCAAGTTGTTGGTCGCCCCGACTCGTCCGGTGACGATCATGTAGGCAGCTGCGCTCCCGGCCAAAAGAAGGGCAATTAGCACAGATGGAATAAGCCAACTTATTACTTTCCTTTTGCTTCGCGGCTCGATGGGTGCCTTGACGTGACCACCGGCAAGAAGTCGATCGATGTCTTCGCGCATTAAAGCCGCCGTCTGGTATCGAAGTGCTGGATCTTTGGTTAATGCATGGCTAAGAACATTATCTACTCCGGGTGGGAGATCGCTAACTAATTTTGATGCTGGGACCAAAATGTCATTTGCATGTTTGTAGGCAACCGCCACCGGCGTTTCTGCGATAAACGGCGGTCGGCCCACGAGAAGTTCATAAAGCAGACATCCAGTCGCGTAGATGTCACTGCGAGCATCTGCCGTTGATCCCTTAGCCTGCTCCGGGGAGAGGTACTGCGCAGTACCGACAACAGTCCAGGCGTGGGTGATAGTGGCATCGACGTCATCAAGGGCTTTAGCGATGCCAAAATCCATAACCTTTATTTCGCCGTCAGGCGTGATCATCACGTTCCCCGGCTTGATATCCCGGTGGACTATTCCATGTTCGTGGGAGAAATCAAGAGCGTCAAGGATGTCGCGGACTATATGCAGTGAGCGAGTAACTGTTGGCAAATCCTTTTCGCGCAGTACGTCGCGAATCGTTGTTCCCTCCACGTACTCCATAACGATAAAAGGAACTTTGCCCCATTCGTGATCATCTGTTCCAGTGTCATGAACGCTAACAATTGCAGGATGATTTAACCCAGCTGCGGCCTGTGCTTCCCGCCGAAACCTTGTTTGAAAAGATGGATCACGGGCAAGATCAGCACGCAAAATTTTGATTGCAACTAAGCGAGATAAGCGCCGATCGTATGCGCGGTAAACATCGGCCATCCCGCCGCTGCCGATTAGTTCTCGAACTTCATAGCGGTCAGCAATTACACGATCCATACTATTCCTGCCTCATGGCCGCGCCGATGGCCTTGGTCCCGGAAGCCATCATGATGTCGGCGTTCTCTTTTGATTTATCGGAGTCATCTAATTCAACAAGGTCAACGACGATCGCTGAAACATTGTCTGGGGCACCGCGTTTCAGTGCGGCATTTAGCAGTTCGTCCAACGACTCTGTGACGGTTCCAGTAGCCAGGATCTCCCGTAAGTTCGATGGCGCTACGACGCTGGACAAGCCGTCGCTGCAGAGAAGAAACCGATCCCCGCTTTTAGCATCGTAAATTGCGATGTCCGGCGTGATGTCATGGTGTCCCATAAGTGCCTGCGTGAGCAATGAACGCTGAGGATGCTTTAAGGCCTCTTTATCTGTGATTCGACCCTGGTCCACAAGTTCTTGAACAAGAGTGTGATCACGCGTCAATTGATCAGTTCGGCCGTCCCGAATTCGGTAGCAACGTGAATCGCCTACGTGGACTATGGCAATACGATCTGAATCAAAAATCAGAGCTGTCAGAGTTGTACCCATGCCCTCTAAACGTGGATCCTCGTCGATCATTGCGCCAATTTGGTCATCCACTCCGGCCACTGTGTGCAGCAAAAAATCCGTCAAGGTGTCGTCGTCTATTGGCGAGGCTAATGATATTTTGGAATCGAGAGGCTCAAGAGCTTTGATGGCGATGGAAGATGCAATTTCACCAGCAACGTGGCCGCCCATGCCGTCGGCGATAGCCAGAATCTGCTTGCCGATTAGTCCGGAGTCTTCATTGATTTTTCGAACCAAGCCAAGTTCGCTGCGCGCGGCTATCGAGAGCGCGAGCGATTTGGCCATAGGTGGACGATACTCGCCTCATGCTAATCTCCACTCCTTGAGCGCGAGTGGCGGAATAGGCAGACGCGCACGGTTCAGGTCCGTGTGCCCGAAAGGGCGTAGGGGTTCAACTCCCCTCTCGCGCACCAAGGGGAAATCAGGACATCCCGAGGCATTTGCTCGGGATTTACTGATGGACTCCCCAGTTTCCGCCGGCCACCCGTGACTATCACCAAGATCAGCCCAGGGCCAGACCAAGCTTTTCGAATCTTTGAGGGTGGTTATGCAGCCGATATGCTCCGTAACAAAGTCGTCTGGCTGGCAGCGTGGCCGTTCAGACAAGGGCAATTGGGTTTTGAACCAGCCGCTCCTCATTTAATTTTCCGCCCAACCAATGAAGGACCAAAATGAAAAAGTCACGAAGATCGCTTGTAACCGCTGGAGCCCTTGCCGCTGCTTTGATTTTGGCCGCGGGTCTCAGCGCCTGCAGTTCGTCCAGCAAATCATCAAGCAATGCTGCACCCGGATTGCCGACCATTTATATCGGTTCCCTATATGAGCCACAGAATTTGTCCAATATTTCTGGCGGGGGTCAGGGAATCAACGAAGTTTTCAATGGCAATGTTTACGAAGGTCTTTTCAAATTGGATGACAGTGGCAAGGTTGAAAATGCCCTGGCAGACAGTTACACCTTGAGTGCCGACCGCCTCACTTACACAATCAAGTTGAAATCCGGAATTAAGTTCCACTCGGGCAAAACAGTCACCTCCACTGATGTGAAAGCCAGCATCGAAGCAGTAACTGCGAAGACATCACAGTCCGCGCGTAAAAGCAGTTTTGATGTGGTTTCCAGCATTGAGACGCCTGACCCTCAAACAGTCGTGGTGAAGTTAAGCGCTCCATCGATTTCTTTTATCTACAACCTCAGTTACATCTGGGTTATTAATTCAGATAAGACTGACATCTCCACAACTGAAGATGGAACCGGACCTTACAAACTAGATTCGTGGGTTCGTGGCAGTTCAATTTCACTTAAACCGTTTGCTGGTTACTGGGGTGCAAAGCCCAAGAATGCGGGCGTCGTCTTCAAGTACTTCACCGACGCTAGCGCTCTAAGCAACGCTCTTCTGTCCAATCAAATCGATGTAATCACCTCGATACAGAACCCAGATGCGCTCAAGCAGTTTGAGTCGAATGCGGACTACACGGTTTCTAACGGAGCTTCGACAACGAAGGAACTCCTTGTCTTTAATGACCGCGTTGCTCCTTTCAACAAAATCGATGTGCGCAAAGCTATTTACTCTGCGATTGACCGAAAGAAGTTGCTGGAATCGATTTGGGGCAATCACGGAACTCTGATTGGTTCAATGGTTCCGCCAACTGATCCTTGGTATCTAGATCTAGTAAATGTGAATCCTTACGATGTAAATCTGGCTAAGTCCTTGCTAGCAAAGGCGGGCTTGGCCAACGGCTTCACCTTTACCCTGGACACTCCAACCTATGATCCGCATCCGGTAGTAGCCGAATTCCTGAAGTCTGAGTTGGCGAAAATCAATGTGACAGTGAAGATCAACTCGATTTCAGCTGATGAGTGGTACACAAAGGTATTCCAGGCCAAAAATTATCAGGCCACTCTTCAGGAGCACGTAAACGATCGCGACATCGTTTGGTATGGAGATCCCACGTTCTACTGGGGTTACAACAACCCGCAGGTAACTAAGTGGGTGGCCGAAGCCGAAGCTGCTAAAACTACGGATCAACAGACAGCCCTGTTGAAACTGGTCAACAAGCAGATTGCAGCAGATGCGGCCAGTGCATGGCTCTACCTATACCCACAGATTGTGGTGGCAAAGAGCAACGTTTCGGGATACCCAATCAACGGCCTGAACTCACAGTTCTACGCCTACGACATCACTAAGCAGTAATTTCATTTGAACGAAAGTGTGGCTGCCCTGATCTGCCCAAGAATTGGTCAGGGCAGCCACACTTTGTAATCTGGTTAGACCCGAAGATTCCACTTGATGGGAGGAGAGCCATTGTCGCGTGATTTGTTACGGCGCCTCCTCTTTCTAGTCGTCTCTCTCTTCGTAGCGGTCATCATTATTTTTCTGCTTCTGCGATTGTTGCCCGGCGATCCGGCCAACGCCTTGCTGTCGATCAATGCAAGCCCAGAGCAAATCGCCGCTGCTCGTCATCAGGTCGGAGCAGATAAATCTGTTATGGCGCAATTTATTACTTGGATGAGCGCGCTCCTGCATTTAGATTTTGGAAAGTCATATATCAGCGGGCTCTCGGTTTTGCCGAGCATCGGCTCTGCGCTCCTTATCACCTTACCTTTGACGCTGATCTCCTTTGTAATCGCCGCTGTCCTATCTGTCGTAGCGGGATTTCTTGCCGCCTATTACGCTCGCCGTTGGTTTGGAATTGTGCTTTCCGGCTTTTCACAATTGGGGATCGCAGTACCAGTCTTCTGGGTCGGACTAATTCTGGTCTGGATTTTTGCCCTCAGGTACAACTGGTTCCCGTCAAGTGGATTCCCAGAGAACGGTTGGGGAGATCCAGCGGGAGCACTTTGGTCGCTAGCCCTGCCAATTACAACCATTGTGATTGTCATGTCCTCATCCATGACTCGATACGTGAAGTCTGTAACTACCGATGTTCTTGGCAGCGACTACATAAGAACATCTCGAGCTCTGGGCAGTAGTTTTCGCGAAGCATTTTTTCGGCATGGGTTGCGGAACGCATCAGTACCATTCATATCCGTTCTTGGAATCGAGCTCGCATCGACTCTCCTTGGCGCCGTTGTAGTAGAGAGCGTTTTTTCGCTTCCCGGTTTAGGCAGCATGTTGGTGAAAGCCATCGCGCAACACGACTATCCCAACATCCAAGGCATTCTCTTGGTGACTACCTTTCTTGTGCTAGTTATCGGGTTCATAGCCGATACCGTGCAGAGGATTATTGATCCGAGATTAAGAATCACAAGTTCGTCTGGAATCAAATGAGCACCGCCAAAGCCGCTCGCGCACGGCTATCCACGTTTCATGGGTCGCCAACGTTTGCAATCGGTATCTTCTTCACCAGCTTCATCTTCATTGTTGCCCTTGTTTCGTTGATCTGGTCCCCCTACAAACTAGATGACACCACGGGCAATCGCTTGGAGGGGCCAAATGCCACGCATCTGCTTGGTACAGATACGTTGGGGAGGGACCTTCTAAGTCAGCTCATGGTTGGCGCTCGAATCGCAATGAAAGTCGGTTTCGGGGCGACCGGTATTGCTCTAATTATTGGCTGTTTCCTTGGCCTACTCGCAGCTTTTTTCCCAGGCTGGATTGACGACACCTTGGCCTCGATATTTGACACTCTCATCGCCTTTCCCACTTTGCTGCTGGCCATGCTGATAATCGCGGCTGAGGGTGCTTCGCTATGGGCGGCGATCCTGGCAATCGGCATCGCAGCTTCTGCGATCGTTTCTCGAATAGTGCGCATTCTTACGAAGCGGATATTGGCACAGCAATATGTGGTGGCGGCTAAAACGTGCGGCACCAGTCGATGGGAGATTCTACGAGGCCACGTACTACCGAACTTATGGCCAACGCTGATCGTCAATCTCGCAATCATTTACGGCGTTGCCGTTCTCACCGAAGCTGGACTCTCCTACCTGGGACTCGGTGCACCACCACCCAGTTACTCATGGGGCAGACTCCTTCGCGAGGCGCAGTCGACAGTGCTTACGGCGCCACTTGGCGCAATTGCACCTGGGATCGCCATCATTCTTCTCGTTCTGGGAATGAATTTCGTAGCTGATGGCCTGCGTGAATTGTTCGATCCGACGCAGCGAGGAAACTCATGAGCTCTCTGCTTCGAGTCGAATCTCTGAGTGTCGCTAAGCGAGCCTCACACTCTCTTGACGCCACCGCTCAAGATGCTGATCAGTTGCTTCGGCAGGTAAGTTTCAACGTTGAGGACGGGGAGCGCGTCGGACTGATAGGCGAGTCTGGATCAGGTAAATCTCTGACCGCTCTTGCCATTATCGGTCTTCTTCCCGACTCGCTTTTGCAAAGCGGCAGTGTGAATTTTGCTGGTCGAGAAATCAGCAGTCTTTCCAATCGCGAACTACAGAAGCTTCGAGGCCGAGAAATCGCGGTCGTATTCCAGGAGCCAGCAACTGCGCTAGATCCGCTCATGAAGGTTGGGAAACAGGTAGCAGAGCCGATCAGGCGTCATTTTGGACTGCGCGGCTCGGACTTACGGCGCTCGGTGATTTCAGCCCTTGATGAGGTTCAGTTGGCCAACGCGCTACGGATAGCCGACTCCTATCCGCATGAAATTTCAGGTGGCGAGCGTCAGAGAGTGGCGATCGCAGCAGCCATCGCATGTAAGCCAAGGCTCCTGATTACCGACGAACCGACTACGGCATTAGATGTGACAGTTCAACGTGAGATTTTGAAATTGATCCAAAACTTGGTGACCGAGAGATCCATGTCGCTAGTTTTCATCACTCATGACCTAGCTGTTGTTGCGCAAGTCGTGGATCGCATCCTTGTGATGAGACGTGGGGAGATTGTTGAAAATCTGTCCGTACATCAGTTATCCAGTGCTCCCGCGCATCCCTATACCCAAGAGTTACTGAAAAGTGCTCGCCTTCTCGACTCAGCGCTGGGGGCATAGAAGTGAATCTGCTTGAGTTGAGGGACGCCACTTTTCTCTACGGTGGTACTCGAGGTTCTACTGAATCCACCGGTATTTCCTCGATCAATCTGGTAGTTCAGACGGGGCGAAACCTTGGTGTGATCGGTGAATCAGGAGCCGGAAAGTCGACCCTTCTCTCGTTGCTTCTTGGGTTGGCACAACCCTCTAGCGGCCGGGTGTTATTCCAAGACGAGCCTCTCGCGTTGGACAACCGGCGGCAAGTGGTCAAGTTTCGAACTGCGGTCCAGGCAGTCTTCCAAGACCCGTATGCATCCCTTGATCCGCGCCGGAAAATCAGCAGCATTGTCGCTGAACCAATTCGCTCTCTCGGGTTATTGACGGATAAAACCGAAACGAAGGAAAGAGTACGGGAATCACTGAAGGCAGTTGAGCTTGATGAGAACATCGCGAATAGATATCCACATGAGTTGTCTGGCGGTCAACGTCAGCGGGTGGCAATTGCCCGAGCGTTGGCCACTCATCCGAAGGTCCTAATAGCAGATGAACCCACTAGCGCACTCGATGTGACCACGCGGATCGAAGTAATTGAGTTGCTCAGGAAACTTGGTGTGGAGCGCGGCCTCACCATCGTCATGGTTTCGCACGATGTGAGTGTCGTGGCCTCTCTGTGCAAAGAAGTTGTCGTGCTCAGTCAAGGTAGAGTTGTTGAACACGGCGAGATTCCTGAGATCTTGACTAAGCCAAAGAATGAATACACTCAGAGATTAATCTCCGCAGTGCCTAGACTTCCGAGATAGTGATTCATGTCCATCAACCCCCGAACGGAGCGAGTTTCTAGTCATGACTGATTTGGGAACAGATTCAGCGCGAGCGAGTTTCGAAAAATGGCGCGACTGGCGAGCAGAGAGTTTGACTGGCCCGGTAGGAAATCTCGCCCTCCGTGAAACTCGGTGGCTTGCTGAAGCAGATGCTATATCTATCGAGGAGGCAGCGAAGTCTGAACCACCGTCGGTGACGGTGACGTCGGTGGCAGAAGTAAATCCGATTACCGGTTTGGCGGAGCAACAGCTTCGCTTCTGGGATGCGGAAGCAGAAGCTATAAAAAACTTCAAGGAAATCACGGCCTTTGACTACGATCCAGCTTGGGTGATTACCGGTATTTTTGAGAAAGCTCCAGAAGGACGCACTATTCCTTTTGAACACTTAAGGGACAACGGCTTAGAGCGCCAATTGGTCGTCCCAGGCGATATCCATGTTTCCATTCAAGGCAAGAAGTACAACTTGAGCGCCTTTGACGACGATGGCACTCTTCTTCTTGCATTTAGCGATCACACAAAGTTTTCAGTTGATCCGACCGAAAGGACATATGGCCCAGGGCGTTTCCTTTTTATAGATTGGGCTCCAGGATCCGACTCAAACCTAGGGGGCGAAGTCATCTTAGATTTCAATCGATCCTTCATCCCACCCTGTGGCTTCTCGGAGGCATACAACTGCCCACTTCCGCCTCCACAGAATCGAATTGACGCCGAAATCAGAGCTGGCGAAATCCAGATGATCACCTCGCTGCCAACAGATCATTCGCATAGGCTCTGAGCATGACGCTGGAGAAGCACCACGAGGTAGGCAAGAACTTAAGTTACGAAGCGCCAAAAGTGCTCTCACTTCTGGATCAACTATCACTCTGGAGCTCGCTAGGAATCACTCTCACAATCCCAGCAGCTGCGGTCTTTGTTCTTCACCCATACGGTGCGCCAACCCTCTCCTTTACTGCAGCGATTCTTGCAGTAGTCGTGGGGGTTGGTGCCGGCTCCATCGCACTAGGTGGCGCGGCGCGAATCGGCGCTTCGACGGGTGCGCCTTCGATGGTTCTGCTCCGCGGATTGTTTGGAAATCGCGGATCGCGTTTTCCTACGATTCTCAATCTCTTTCAATGCCTTGGCTGGACTGCAGTCGAAGTCCTTGTGATTGGGCATGCGGCGAAAGCGGTTGTGGGTGGCCCGCTAGCGCTTTGGATCATCGGCGCTGGCGCATTAGCAACGCTGATGGCAATTCGACCGCTTGGTTCGGTTCGGGTCCTGCGCCGATATGCCCTTATCGGTGCGACGATAGCAACGGCCTATCTCTTATTCGCAGTCGTTCGTCACGGTGTTCATGTGGGACATGGAAGTTGGAGCGGGTTCTGGTTGGCAGTTGATGTGGCTATTGCGCTGCCGATTTCTTGGGCGCCACTAGCGGCCGATTACTCACGTCACTCCAGAACTCCGCGTAAAGCTTTTGTGGGTACCTTCGTCGGGTTCTTCCTCGGGGCGGGAATTTACTTCGTTCTCGGCCTATTAGCGCTCGTAACCATTGTCGCCAGCCATCAGCAAGGCGACCCCTACGCCTTTAGTCAGGCTCTTTTAATTCTGCCCCTTGGTATTTTTGCGCTCCTAATTCTTGTTGTTGATGAGATTGACGAAGCGTTTGCCAATGTCTATTCGACCGTCGCCTCTATCCAGAATCTCCGCCCGCTCTGGGACCGTCGACGTCTTGCAACCGTGGTTGGAGTAATTTCTACCGGCGTCGCTCTATCTCTCAACGTTGTTGGCTACGAGTCGTTTCTCTTCGCGATCGGAGCTGTTTTCGTTCCGCTTTTTGCTGTTGTACTTGTCGATTGGTTTGTTGTTTCAAAGGGCAATTGGGATCTGAGTGAAACCTCGAAGTTGCGCGGTTGGACGCTCTTCCCTTGGGCATTGGGTTTTGTCGTTTACCAACTGATCAACCCAGGAAGCGCACCAATTTGGTCACAACTTTGGATCAATATCGATTCAGCCATCCATTTCACCCCGGCACCCTGGATGAGCGCATCAATTTTCTCGTTTCTCGTTGCAGCACTGCTCACTCTTGTAGTGGGACCTCTTGTAGATAGCAGAAGATGAGCCCGGTAGTAATAGCTCATCGCGGAGCCTCACACGACTATGCGGAACACACCTATGAGGCATATGTGGCGGCGGTTCAAGCCGGTGCTGATGGTTTCGAATGCGATGTTCGCCTGACCGCAGACAACATGCTTATCTGTTGGCACGATTCGGATCTCAATCGAACTAGTGATCGAAGCGGAAGTATTTCCCGGCTTACCTGGGCGGAGATCAGCCGAGCGAACGCTGGCTCCTGGCATTTTGCGCACCGAGACGCAAAACCCCTTCTTTTCGCAGAACTACTCGAGTTGGCGGTGAATGCCGGAAAGACAATTTCTATTGAGACAAAACATCCCGTACCCACTGGCGGTCGGGTGGAATATGCACTGGCTGAAGTTCTTAAGCCGTATTTACCGCTCTTGCCCAACGCACCTGCGCTGGCGCAATTTCGGATGATGTCTTTTTCAAGATTGGCAGTGCGGCGCTGGAAGGAGTTAGTGCCCAGTGTTCCAGCAGTTGCCTTGGTAGAGCGAGAGCCAACCAAATTTGAGACGCCAGTTGTTGGACCTGGGATCGAACTGATTCGCAAGGACCCGTCTCTAGTTGATCGACTGCATAAGCAAGGTCGAGAAGTGCATGTCTGGACGGTAGATGACCCGAAAGATGTCGCCCTCTGCCTAGAACTCAACGTTGATGCAATCATCACAAATAAGCCAGCCGAAGTTAGGCGGGAAATCTTTGGGGCTCTCGGCGACTAGAGTTGCCAGACATGACGGAGTACCCAGTAGTCGGCGGTCGTGAACCATGTCCATGCGGCTCCGGCCGGCGATACAAAGCCTGTCACGGCCGAGGGGCTTCCCGAGCAGCCCTAACTTTTGTGGCCCGCCCATTTGAAGGCTTGCCTGGGGAGTGCGACTGGGTCGCGATGCGAGAAATAGTTCCCTGCGCCCTGGCAGAGGTGACTTTGGCCGATGGCGGGCGCAAAGTTCTTGTCGCCACTGCTTTGCCCAATGCGATTGCCGCACTCCATCGAAAGGACGGCGTCATCCTCGTCGGCCTGCAAACGCCGACGGGTAGTGGCGATGCCAGCCGGGACGTCGCCGGAGCGATCCTGGCGGCACTCGATTCTGAGCCAGGTGATGCAATTGGTGCCGCCGATCCGCAGAACACTGTGCGGCTCCAAGAAATTCTTGATCTGACTTCACCCTTTGAGGTCGAGGTGGCCGATGGATTCAACTTCTGGTTTTCCAGTGACGAGGAGTTGTCTGAGGAAGCCGAGGAGAGCCTTAAAGAACTTGCCGAAGGCATGGTCGAGACGGTTCGGTTCAAGTCGCCGATCGGGGCGGCATACTGGTGCGATTTTCCAGACCGCTCCGTCGTTCGGTGGGTTCTTGATACCGATGAAGAGCGAGCCCTTGATGGGATCGCGCGCCTCAGCGTCGCGGGTTCGCTGACGATCGGTGACGGCTCTCGCTATCTAGGCGCATTCCGGGCAGATGGGTTGCTGGTTCCCGTCTGGGAAGTTGAGCGGGGAAAATCCGCCCGTACCTTTGAGATTCCGTTGACTGTGCTGCACCGCGACTTTGAGGCGGCCGTGACCAGCTCTAGAGCGCTTAGCAGCGACGAGCGTCGAGCTCGCGCTGGAATCGTCGGGCGCCAGCTCACGCTCAGGTAGTTAGAGAACACCAAAAAGTTTCAAGGATGTCAGTAAAGCAAGTAAGAGGCAGAGAGATCCGCCGATCTGGCGAACTAAGGTGACCGAAACGTAGGCGGTTAGGCGCTTCCCAACGATTACACCGAGGCCCGATACGGCGATCAGAGCAGCCCAGGAACCAACAAATACGCTGACCGGATCTTTGCCTTGGGCAACTAGGCCAGCCGAGAGAATCTGGGTGAGGTCGCCCCACTCGGCGGCGAAGATGATTCCGAAGGAGACTAAAGCCGACCGGTAGCCGGTAAGCACTGTAGTTACTTTGGCGGCAAACTCGGCCTCTTCCTTGGCCTCTTCGTCGGCTTCGTGCTTTGCTCCGCGCAGCAGGACAATCCCGCCAACTAGGAATGCCAAGCCAGTAATAGACAGAACAAGCTTCTCTGGCAGGAATTGGATTAGCCGTCCGGCCATTACCGCAATGACACACTGGATTCCAAAGGCTGCGCTTACCCCGAGCCAGACCATTCGGGCCGGAAAGCGGGTCGCGAGGACGATGGTGGCAATAAAGGTCTTGTCGGGCAATTCAATCGGAAAGATGAGTGCGAAGGTGGTTAGTGCTACAACCAGGTTCACCTCACCATCATCGCATAATGAGTAACCTTGTCTCCTACGAGTCGGCTAAAAGCGGACTCGTTCTTATCCTTAGGGCGGTAGAACGTGAACCTTTCGCAACAGGCGGCAAACTCCCTTGCCCTAGCGGGAACGATTGTTGGCTCAATTGCACTGCTTGCCGCCCTGGTCCTTTTTATCCGGATGGCTCGATTACACCGACGTTATTCGCTCCTGCAGGGCTCTGGAGAGATCGACGATTTCATTGGTTCAGTAGCTAGTCAGGTATCGGCGGTCGAAACTTTGCGGGCAGAGGTAGCAAATCTGCAAGACCGACTCGATCAGACCAGAGCCGACGTAGCGGATGCGCTGCGTCATGTTGCGGTAGTTCGCTACGACGCCTTTGGCGACATGGGCGGGCGGATGTCATTTTCGGCTGCACTGCTCGATGATTCTGGCGACGGCGTCGTGATTACGTCGATCAATGCACGCAGTGAAGCGAGAACCTACATCCGCGGAATCAAAGCCGGCCAATCTCCCTCTACGCCGCTTTCAACTGAGGAAGAGCAGGCAGTTCAACGCGCTTTGAAGGCAGGCTCTTCATGACCAGATACTCCTACCTTGGTCCAGCAGGTACCTTTGCGCAGGCCGCCTTAAATAGGCTTATGCAAGCAGAAGATGTTGGGATTCCATATGCCAATGTAACGGCTGCGTTGAACGCAGTGCGCAGCGGCGAAGTCGAATCGGCACTAGTTCCCATTGAGAATTCTGTAGAAGGCGTTGTTGCTCGAACTCTCGACGAGTTGGCGATCGGTGACCCGCTTGTGATCACCGCCGAAACGACTTTACCGGTGACTTTTGTTCTGATGGCTAAAGAGTTTGTTGCCCTAGATTCCATCACTCGCGTCTCTAGTCATCCGCATGCGGAGGCACAGTGTCGTCATTTCATTGCGGCCCAACTCCCGCATGCTGAAGTGATACTTACTTCCTCTACCGCCCAGGCAGCCTCTGAAGTTGCTCAGTCAGATTCTCTGCAGGACGCGGCAATTGCCGCTGCAGTCGCGGCCGAGAACTACGGATTAAAGATTTTGGCCAGTGAGATTGGTGATAACGACGATGCAGTAACTCGATTCGTTGTTGTTTCTAAGCCTGGAAAATTGCCGGACCCAACTGGTCATGACCGTACCTCCCTGGCGGTATTCATCGGAGCGGATCACGCCGGGGCATTGCTTGAGATCCTCACCGAGCTCGCCGTCCGCGGGGTCAACCTTACTTTCATCCAGTCGCGTCCCACTGGACGCGAACTTGGCCACTATCACTTCGTAATGGATGCCGAAGGACATGTAGTAGACGCTCGTGTTGGTGATGCACTCAGTGCACTGAAGCGAATCTGTGAAGATGTTCGCTTTCTTGGTTCTTATCCGCGAGCCGATCGCCTTCCGCCGACCAATCATCAGACGACTTCGGATGCTAACTTCTTAACGTCCAGCCATTGGGTCGAAGAGTTACGTAACGGACTAGCGACTTGATGAGTGCGGTAGATACGGTTACGGCACGTCGCCTTGCCAGATCGATACTTGAGGCCCGCAAAGAGGGACGCGCTCTGCGGCCACTGACAAACACTCACCTGCTGACCCGAGCCGATGCTTTGAAGATCCAAGACGCCCTTCTTGACTTGAGGGTGGGGTTGGGCGAAGTGCTCATCGGTTGGTACCTCGACGAAACAGGTGAAGTTGCTCCACTTACCGATCGAATGGTTTTACCGGCGCAGCCAATTGGGCTAGTCGAGCCCAGGCGCGTCGACGGAGTGGCGATCCGCGAAGGTGCAGTTGTTTCGGCGGAAATCATTATTGACCGGGTGGTAAAGGGTGCGCTGCCGGAAGATTTTCTCGCACATGGGTGCGGCTTGGCTGGCGTGATTCTCGGCGAGCCTATTGTCTTTGACGCTGGAGATGGGTTGGTTGAAGTTGCGGCGGCGCTAAAGGCGCGAAACCGCGAGCTGCTTTCCTCCGATCTTGTTATTCGCCTCCGTTAGGCGGGCTTAGATAGGCTTGATGCGTGATTGATTTAAAGGCTCTACGCGAAAACCCTGAGTTGGTGCGCGCTTCGCAGCGAGACCGCGGCGAAGATGCTGGCATAGTGGATCAAGTTCTCGCTGCGGACGAAACCCGCCGAGTTTTGATCAGTGAGTTTGAGAGCCTCCGTGCGGAGCAGAACGTGCTATCCAAGAAAGTCGGAAGTGCAACACCAGCCGAGCGCCCGGCCCTGCTTGAGAGCGCAAAGGATCTGGCCAATAGAGTTAAGCGAGCTGACGCCAAGCGCGCCGACGCTGAAACGGTCCTGCATGAGGCGACTCTCCAACTGTCGAACATTGTTGAACCTGGGGTGCCAGTCGGTGGCGAGGAGAACTTCAAAGTCATTGAGCATGTCGGAACGCCTAGGGATTTTGCGGCCGAAGGATTCACTCCGCTTGACCATGTCGAGTTGGGGAAAGTTCTTGGCGCGATTGATACGGAGCGTGGTGCGAAGGTCTCTGGCGCTCGCTTTTATTACTTGACTGGCAATGGGGCGCTACTGGAGTTTGCACTCATCAACTTGGCAATGGCCCAAGCAGTGGCGCACGGGTTCAGCCCGGTAATAACGCCAGCGCTCGTTAAGCCAGCCGCCATGGAGGGAACCGGCTTTCTAGGCCAGGCTGCCGAGAACGTGTTTCATCTCGAAGAAGATGATTTCTATCTGGTTGGTACCAGCGAAGTTCCGTTGGCTGCCTATCACATGGACGAAATTCTTGATGGCGTTAGTTTGCCGCTGCGCTACGCCGGGTTCTCTTCCTGCTTCAGGCGGGAAGCAGGGTCATATGGCAGAGATACTCGAGGGATTTGGCGTGTCCACCAGTTCGACAAAGTCGAAATGTTCTCATTCTGCCCACCCGAACAAGCGCAGGAGGAGCACCGCAGAATTCTTGAATGGGAGAAGGAATTCTTGAATGCAATTGAAGTCCCTTATCGGGTAATTGACGTGGCCTCCGGTGATCTTGGATCGAGCGCAGTACGTAAGTTTGACTGCGAGGCATGGATCCCATCACAAAATTCTTACAAGGAAGTAACAAGCACTTCCAACTGCACGGAATTTCAGGCGCGCCGGCTAAACATCCGCATGCGTGACAGTGAAGGAACAAAGCCAGTGGCAACCTTGAACGGAACATTGTGCGCAATGACACGAACAATTGTTGCCATCTTTGAAAATCACCAACAGGCGGACGGATCTGTAAACATTCCGCTCGCACTGCGCCCATATCTAGGCGGTCGCGAGAAGTTTCTGCCGGTGAACGCGTGAGTTTGGCACAGCCGAGGCTTATCGCAACCGATTTAGACGGCACCATTGTTCCTTTCGATGCGAGCATTTCGTCTCGCACCGTAAATGCGATTGTTGGCGCCCTTGAAAAAGGGGCGATCGTCTATTTCGTTACTGGGCGACCTCCTCGTTGGTTAGGTGATATCACCGATGCTTTCGGTCCGCTGGGCGTGCCAATAACCATCTGCGGAAACGGTGCTCTGGTCTTTGACGTGACAAACAATTGCACCCTTTTCGAAAACTTCCTCCAGCCCGAAGTTGCGCTTGAAGTGGTCAAGCGGCTTAGAGCGCACATTGTTGATGCCGCTTTCGCTTGTGAGTTCGGTGACGAGTTTCGTCGAGAAGTGAATTATCACGCCAGGTGGGACTTGAACATGGACCCCGATGGAGTCGAGGCGATCGAGAAAGTCATCGATCGGCCTTGTATCAAGTTGCTAGCCCGGTGTACGAGCGGGAGCCTCTCATCGGATGCCATGCTTGAAATTGCGATGGCAGAAATCGCCGATCTGGTGGAAGTTACTCACTCGAACCCAGAGGATTCCCTTCTCGAAATTTCAGCCCTCGGCGTTAACAAAGGAAGCACTCTGGCGCGCATGGCTGCAAGTCATGGGCTGAACGCTGCAGATTGCATCGCGTTTGGCGATCAACCAAACGATGTATCAATGTTGAATTGGGCTGGCCGATCTTGGGCCATGGGTTCCGCCCATCGCGATGCGAAATTGGCCGCAAACTTCATCGCAGCCGATTGCAACGATGATGGAGTAGCAGCGGTGCTAGAAGAACTGTTCGATCTCGATCGCAGGGACGATTAGCAATGAAGATCGGTGTCGTAATTCTCCCCGATCAGCGCTGGGAAACAGCCGCGAAAATGTGGAAGGAGTGCGAGGGCCTTGGGTTCGCGCACGCTTGGACTTACGATCACTTAACTTGGCGTGACCTACGAGACGGGCCCTGGTTTAGCGCGGTGCCGACCTTGGCCGCCGCATCGCTGGCAACTTCCACCATCAGACTAGGAACGCTTGTGGCAAGCCCGAATTTTCGTCACCCCGTTACCTTTGCAAAGGAATTGATGAGTCTTGATGACATCAGTAATGGCCGAATCACGCTTGGCATCGGTGCGGGCGGTTCGGGCTGGGATGCCACCGCCCTTGGGCAGGAACCGTGGACAGCGGAAGAGCGAGCCGCACGCTTTGCCGAGTTTGTCCAACAGCTTGATGTACTTCTGACTGAACCTGTGGTCGATTCACTAACCGGGAAATTCTATTCGGCCAGAGATGCACGTTCGTTCCCTGGCTGCCTCCAGCAGCCGCGACTTCCATTTGCAATTGCCGCCACCGGGCCGAAAGGAATCGCAGTTGCCGTGGAGTTCGGTCAGGCGTGGGTAACATATGGGGATCCTAAATCGGCATCGACCAGCGACGAAGTCTCTGCACTCGGGACCGCACGCGATCAGATCGAGAAGGTGCGCGAAGAATGCGGTAGGCAGAACCGAGACTTCGATTCGTTATCGAAAATTTACGTAGCGGGCTCTACTAAGGAGCCTTGGCTCAGCAGCGTTACAGACTTTCGTCGGCTCCGTGACAACTATGAGCAACTCGGGTTCACTGACGTCGTCATCCATCGCCCGCGCCCGATCGAGCCGTACCAAGCGGATGTTGGTGTTTATTACCAGATTGCAGAATTGAATTAGAGATACGGGCTGCCTGCCTTCGCGTGCACGCCGTCATCTACAGCCCTAGTGTTCATTCTGCGAATTCTTCATGGCCTTTTCATCAGATTCCGATCGTATTCGCATTGTGACGCTGCCGCGCCTGCAGACTGGCGGCGCCACATCTGTTTTCCGTAGCTCATCGCTCCGGGTTCTGAGTCAGCCAACAAATCCATATCGATACGGAAGGGCTTAATGATCATCCTTAATTCTCTAAGGCGAGTTTAGATGTGTTCGGCTCATATCCAGGCCTAGATTGCCGGATGGCTTGGAACTATCGGAAGCATTTTCAAGAGTGTGATGTTTTCGACTGGATCAAGCAATGAATGCTGCACACAAGCGGGAATAAGGCGACCAATTTCTGGGTGGCTCATCGTGTACATGCATGCCCCGAGGCGCTCCTGAACCTCTCTGATCTCAGGATCAGTGCTGGTAATTCCCCTCTCCATAAGGTTCCAGGCTGGTTTCACGTCTGCCGCGTCCATGAACTTGTGCACGACGAAGGTTTTGAAGGCGATTTTTCGACTGAACGCGGCGCGGATAATAAGAGGCATTCCTCCAGCGCGCTTTGCGATGCGTCGTGCGAGTGCGATGAAGGAAGGAATATCCCTTGGGTGGACAAGAAGTGCCCTTACGATCTTGACTCCGAGAATCTTCTTCGGTGTATCACCAAAAATCATTCCGGCGAAGTGATCGAAGAAACGATCGCGCACACTTAGATCCGCTGGATTGTTCGGGTCGAGCAAAGGTGCGAAGTGACCGTCAACGCGTATCATGACCGCCGATCGGTTACAGCGTGGGTCGCCGAATTGTGCGGTCTGCCAGGGAAGTTTCTGCCCTACTCCTTCCTCAATTTGACTCCAGACCGAATCAATTGTGACCGCTTTGAAATCCTCCTTCCAGCGACGGTCATCGCCGACGAACGCAGCAGGTTGGAACGACAACATGTCGAAGGGCATTTCTGAAACAGCACGGGTAACCTCACTAACTTGGTTGAGATTGGTGGGCGTTACGGTCATGTTGTGGGCAAGATAAGAGTCGACTCCGTGATCCTGTTTGAGATCTGTAAACATGGCAGTGAATTTCTCACGGAAAGGATTAAGTTCTGCCTCGGTTTGTGGTCTAACCACACCTCGTCTACCGCGCATTAGGGAATCGAAGTGCGCTGCGAACGAAATTCTGCTGAAGCGCGGTGTCCCACTTTCATTTAGCACTACGTCAAGTAGATACGCATAGTCGAAGTCACCGTGTGTCATCGACATCGGTTCTCGACCGTTTGCTCGCATTGCGAGTAGGGCAGCCGCATGATCACGCGCAGGCAGCAAACTCACCTCACCGCCGATGAGTTGAGCATGCGCCCGAGGGCCGCGGATGCTTCGTAGGTATTGCAGCTGTTCAGTTACCCGCTTCACCGTGTGGTTACCATCAATAGGCACTTTGTTCGCATCGGCCGAGTGGTAACACGGGGAACAAGTTAGATTGCACTTGGGAAATACTCCGTGCGTACCTTCGCATCCGAGCGCAACTCTGCCCAACATCTGGTTTGCGGTTTTGACGTGTTCAGGCAACTCTGCCCAGCGTTTATCAAGCGCCACGCGAGTCTCGGGATGAATCGGCCGAGTTAGCAATTCGAATTCGCGAAATTTGGAAACGATCTTCATATTGACATGTCCGCTTTGCTTTTCATACTTACAAATCTGGACATCTGTCGTGCGTGATCTCACTTCAAGTTGCACCGAGTCATCACCGAGACTGGAGGTCATATAAGCGTAACCCGCTGCGCCCCGTCGATCTTCCCGGTGGCGAAGCCCTTTAGATTGCTAGAGGCTCGCTTGCTCCGGTAGGGCCTGCCACTTGAGGGAAGACCTCCCGAAATAGGTAAAAGGAATCTTTACGGCAGCCGACATAGGTCATCTCTCCCATAACGCTTGGGCTAATCCAGCCTAGGGGAGGTCTGAAAAGCCGGTAAGGCAACGAGGAGACCCGATCGCGCCCGTGTACTAATCCCGTACGGCCAGAAATATTCGACAGATAGAAATGAGCATTTCGAGGAATGATTAGAAAGCGATGAGGGTTAACTTCTTGGAAGATGCAGTTTCGATCAATAAAGAGAGCGACCTTCATGAATGTAGAACACGGACATCTAACGACTTTAAACTTGCTGACTACTGACACTGCTCCAGTCGGGAGCAGGGCGATATTGGAATCCACAGAGGCCAAGTTAGGTATGGTGCCGAATCTATACGCGGAAATGGCCCATTCACCTGGACTTTTTGGTACCTACCGCCTCGGTTACGATTCATTCCGCGGTGACTCTGGATTTGATGCAACCGAACAGGAGATTGTATTATTAGCGATTAGCCGTTTCCATGTGTGCACATATTGTGTGGCAGTACATAGCGTTGTGGCAGATCGAAATAAGGTCCCAGTGGAATTCACTGACGCGATTAGGTCGGGAAAGCCAATACCTGATCCAAAATTGCAGGTGCTGAATGCATTCACTACCGCGATGCTTGCGACACGTGGACGCCCATCGTCGTTTGATCTCGAACAATTCGTTGCAGCCGGTTACAGCGAGAAGAAAGTACTTGAAATTATCTTGGCAATTGCGGTAAAGACCATTAGCAACTACACAAATCATGTTTTCGACACTCCACTAGATGCGGGTTTCTCACACCGAGCCTGGACTCCAACAGAGGCCAACTAAAGGTTCTCCAATTCAGTTCCCGGCGCGGCCCGTCGGACGGGTGGCGTCATTTTGTTACTTGTGCGATTACAAACGAATTGCGCCGGCAAATGGCATTGAACGGACTGAATCAACTTGGACATTGCGACCAGGGTGTGGGGCATCGAGTATCAGGCCGTGGCCCAGGTAGATACCGACATGGCTAACATCCCTATAGAAGAAAACTAAATCGCCGGGCAATAAGGATGTGAAAGAAACCTTTCGACCGTAATGAATCTGTTCTTGTGATGAGTGCGGCAGCGAGACGCCCGCACGTGCGAAGGCAACCATGGTTAAACCAGAACAATCCCAGCGCGCCATTCCAGCTGCGCCAAAGAGGTATGGCTTACCAACTTGTTGGAGGGCGAAGCGAAGCGCAATACCGGCCCGCCCGGAAACGGTATTCGCTAATTTCGATGATGCCTGCGACGTCTTTCGATCGGAAGCATTCCGTGCAACCTGAGCTGCTAGGTAGCGCTTGCGATCAGCGCCTTTCAAGGAATTCAATATCTTTTGAGCCGATGCGAGTTTGGCTTGTGCTAGAGCGGCTGATGTTGCTAATTCTCGTTGCGCGACTTGGACTTGCTTAACTCGATCGCCAACGATCAGCGAAGTCTGGTGGAATCGCTGCTCTGCAGAGGCATAGCGACGAAGTTCAATAACTTGCGATCGAGTTACTGCTTCTAGTTGCCCGGCGCTTGCCAGATACTCCGACGGGTTTTGAGCAAATAGGAGTTGCATCCCATTGCTGAGCCCACCGTTCTTGTAGGCGTTTGCTGCAAGTAAGCCAAGGCTCTTTCTCAACGCAATCAAACCAGCGCCTTCGCGAGCCTGTTGGTGTTGTACGCCGGACAGATTGCGCTGAAGCACAGAGAGACGCACTTTTGCACCATTAGCGGCTTCTGCGGCGGATGCCGCCTGGATCTGTAACTGATCCACTTGATGTTGTACGACGAGTAGCGATTCGTTCTGAGTTGCCTCTGCGTTCGGAGAGAGCAGTAGTTGCGAAACACTAGCCATCAGGAGGATTGGAAAAACGAACTTTGCCCGGCGCCCATGCTTACTCATATTTATATCAATCCTTCGAAAGAGAACCAAGTTCCTGTTATCAGCGATCGCACCTGTAGACGCGGTGCCGCATATATCACTCGTCTTCAGGTGCGATCGGTCACGGGAATGATCAACAGAGGCTATTGCGCTACCTTGCGCCAGATTTGGATGGCTGTGACAACTTTGCGGCAACGATGATCCCGAGCACCATGCCAAAGATGATGTGTTCAACGGTGAAATGTCCCCAGCCAACGATATTTGCCATATCAGAAATTGGCTTGCCGCCACCGAACAGATGTGAGGCGATTGGGAGCCCGATAAAGCCATTAACTACGAGGACGAGAAGTCCGAACATCGTTCCGGCGACAACTGTTACTGCTCGCGATGCGTGAACCTGGGCAATGGCGACCCCAAAAATTGCACCAGTGATGGCACCCGTCATCATGTGCACAATTGCCCCAACCACTGCTGGTCCTAGCGCGAAGTAGCCGCTATTTCCGTGCATGGCTTGGGTCATGGAAGTCATCATTGCATTTGGCGAAATGAAGGTTGAGCCTATGTGGTAGAGAGGTGTGAAGAATCCGGTGTGCTTAACTGAACCGCTGATAATCATCGCGTACATCGCCATGGCAAGCGAACCTATAACGCCACCGAAAGCACCGACCGCAATTGCGCGGTTTATCGAAACAGTCTGACTTCTTTCTGATGTGGACATGGGCGAGGCTCCTTTAACTCCGACGGGAGCCGCACTTGCGGCTCATATCGGAAACACAGTGTCCCGGCCAAGTCATTCCATCCGCATCCGGGCATCTTGCGCCGGATCGGGAGTGGCACAGCAAGACTTGGCTTTGATCCGACCCGTCAATCCACCCACCAGCATGACAATCATGAACAGGACCACCAACCCACCGGTCACGTAACGCATCAGCACTCCAATCTTGACCTATAGTCCAAGCTGCCTTTATCCAGGAACACGTCTTGAGGTCAGTTCAATTCCCCCAACGCAGTAATTGGTGCTGAATTCTTAGGAACCGAACCCGCTTCCGCGGACATGCTGCCCTGCCAAATTCTGCAAGGTAATCAGTCAACCACTCTTGTCCGATGGGCTAGTTTTCGAAGGGCGCTGACACTCGGCTATGGGGGTCGCTTAATTGGCACGTGACCGGCGAAGTATCGGAACGTGGTGGACGCCCATCGCCGGTTGCACCTCGGGTTTAAGTTGTCGGTGGGGTGGTTTCGATGATCCGACAGACCACAGCATCCTCGCCGTCGCGCTGGCTCTCCCGGGCGCTGCGCCTTGCACCGGTCAGCGACCGGCGGAGTTGACGTAGATCGGTTAGGGTGCGGTCGATCTGGGCGATGTGGGTGTCGAGGAGTTGAATGACCTGGACGCAGGGCTTCGCACCGTGGCGCTGCAGGTCCAGGACATCCTTGATCTCGCTGAGAGTGAAGCCAAGTGCCTTGGCTTGGCGGACGAATCGCAGTACGCCCAGGTCGTTGTCGGTGAAGATCCGATAGCCGGCCTCTGTGCGCTCAGCGGCCGGCAGCAAGCCCTTCGACTCCCAGAGCCGTACCGCCTTCGCGCTCACCCCCGCGGTTTTAGCCGCGGTGCCTACGGTCATCCCCATGCCGGTCTCCTTCCTGGTAGTTCCTGCCCGCTTGACCTTACCCCACGAGCAAGGTTTTAGAGTGCCCATAGAACGAAACAACCGCAAGTCAAGCATTAGTGGAGGCTTCTGATGGAGACGTTGGTGTTGCAGGTAGAGCGCATGTCGTGCACTGGGTGCGAGCAACGGATCGGAACCGTCCTGCGCCGGGTGGAGGGGGTGCGGGAGGTGGTTGCTGATCACACCACCGGTCGGGTGGAGGTGCGGGTCGGCCCGGAACTGGCCGAGCGGAGTGTGCTGGCCGGGCGGATCATTGCGGCTGGCTATGCGGTGGTCGAGGACGTGGCGCGATGAATTCCTCGACGGAAGAACGCCCACAGTTTTGGGCACCCGAGCCGAGCAGCACGCCTGGTCATCAGCGGATCCGGGCCCGCATCGCGGGCCTGCATTGTTCACTGTGCACTGGCACCATTGAGAAGGCGCTGGGTCGGATGGATGGGGTGGGCGCCGTGTCTGTGAATCTCACCCATGAGCAGGCTCTGGTCGACTACGACCCGGCTCGCGTCTCCCCGGAGAGGATCCTCGGGACGTTGCGCGACGTGAGCTATGACTTGTATGACCCACGCAAGTTGCGCCCGTTTGAGGAGGAGGAAGCCGACCTGGTCCGCGAGGGCGGCCGATTGTTGGCTGCCATGGCGGTGAGTTTGACGGCGGTCGGCCTGATCGCCACCGTATCGGGGATATTCTCGGTGCTGGTGCCGGCCTCGGTGGTCGTGCTGATGGTGCCCTTGGCCTATACGCTGTTGCGCCCGACCGGTACTGGCAAGGCACTGCTTGGAGCGACGGGCATCGTTGCACCCGGCGTTGTCGCACTCTTGCTGCGGGCCACTGGCGTGCTTACCGAACCGGTGATCGGGTGGTTGGCCGGACTGCTCGCGGTCACCGTGCCAGTTGCGGTGGCACCGCACATTCTGCGCATGGCGTATCAATCGGCACGCCGAGGGATCCTCAATCAGCACGTGCTGGTCGAAGTGGGCGCCTTTGCTGGCATTGCCGGCGGCATCATCGGGCTGACCAACCTTCTACCCGACTATCCAACCGCGGCGTTCTTCACTGTGTCGGTGCTAGTGGCCAACTACCATATTTTCTCCGAATGGTTGTCGCTGTTGGTTAAGACCCGCAGCAGTCAGTCGATCAAGAAGTTGCTGGACCTGCAACCGGATCTGGCCCGACTAACGGGGGATGACGGTACTGAGTCTGAGGTGCTCGTCGAACAGATCGTCGTCGGCCAGTTGGTGCGGGTGCGGCCCGGGGAAAGGATCCCGCTGGATGGGCGAATCCGAGCAGGGCACTCCGCGGTCGACCTTGCCCTGCTCACCGGAGAACCGATCCCGGCCGATCGAGGCCCAGGCGATGACGTCGTTGGAGGTGCGATCAACGGCACTGGCAGTCTGCTGATCGAGGTCACCGCGACTGGGGCTGAAGGGTTCTTGGCCCAGGTTGTACGTCACGTCGAGGATGCCCGGGCGCTCAAGCCGGGCATCCTGCACTTGGTCGACAAGGTGCTGCG
>Ga0307375_10001299_pt1 | contig 27627 bp, 14 predicted proteins | sample TR1MG_FD_202531 | JGI IMG/M metagenome (GOLD analysis project Ga0307375, IMG submission 202531) | Soil microbial communities from Risofladan, Vaasa, Finland - TR-1 | ecosystem: Environmental > Terrestrial > Soil > Coastal area > Acid sulfate soil | place: Finland: Risofladan, Vaasa | collected...
CTCCGGCTGCATAAAAATCCGTCGCCATGTATTTTCCACCGGGCTTCAGATCGCAAATCAGCGGCACCTTCGCGAAGATCGCGTCCAGGTCTTCCAGCGAAAGCTCGATCCCCATCTCGTGCGCAATCGCCGGCAGATGCAACACGGCATTCGTCGAACCGCCCGACGCCGACACGCTCGCCACCGCATTCAGGAACGCTGCGCGCGTCATAATCTGCGACGGCCGTATATCGCGCTCCAGCAGCGTCATCACCTGCTGGCCCGCGAGAAATGCTGCCTTCTTTTTCTCTTCCACCGTCGCCGGCACGCTCGCGCTTCCCATCGGAGAAATCCCCAGGAACTCGCACGCCGTCGCCATCGTGTTCGCCGTGAACTGTCCGCCGCACGCGCCCGCTCCCGGACACGCCACGTCTTCCAGTTCCTTCAATTCGCTGTCGGAAATCCGTCCTTGCGCATGCGCGCCAACCGCTTCGAACACGTCCTGGATTGACACCGCTTTCCCGTGAAAATTTCCCGGCGCAATTGATCCGCCATAAATCATCAGCGACGGCGCGTCCAGCCTCGCCAGCGCCATCACCGTTCCCGGAATCGTCTTGTCGCAACTCGAAAGCGCCACCACCGCGTCGAACAGGTTTCCGCGCGCCACCAGTTCAATCGAGTCGGCGATCACTTCGCGGCTCACCAGCGAGGCGCGCATTCCCTCCGTGCCCATCGTGATGCCGTCGGAAATCGTGATCGTGTTGAACTCCATCGGAGTTCCGCCCGCCGCGCGCACGCCTTCCTTCACCGCCTCCGCCAGTTCGCGCAGGTGGTAATTGCACGGACCGATCTCCGTCCACGTGTTGGCAATTCCAACGATTGGTTTACGCAAGTCTTCGTCGGAGAACCCGACTGCGTGGAACATTGCCCGGGCAGGCGCCCGGTTCGGACCTTCTACAAGTGCACTGCTTCTTTTTTTGTTGATATTGGATGCCATCTTCTTGTCTGGTATGGTCCGCGGGGTTGTTCATATCCCGCAGTGCCGTCCTTCCGCCCGCGCCGGTCCCCACCACCGGCGACACATCCAATCTGGCAGCCATGGCAGTATCAGTCAAACTTATAATTTTATGGCATTGATAAGTATTTCTGATGTAATCAGCAGAACTAAACGGGCACATTGCGTGAAGTTAAAAGCGGCGGACTTTACAGGCTGAAGAATAAACGGTTGCTTTTGGTAGGGCGCTGCTTCACGCGCCCTGCCAGGTTGGCGGAGGGTTAGTCGTCCACGGAGACCGTCGCGTGCGCACCCTGTGCCGCGCACAGTGCCGCTGCGCCTGCAATCCCGGCGTCCGCGTTATAGTGCGCCAGCTTCAACGGAATCTCCCCGCATCGCTGGTTCAGGCACCACTTCGGCAGAAGCTCGGACACGTGCGGGAACCATTCCGACATCAACTCACCCACGCCTCCCCCGAAAACGATCACGTCCGGCTCCAGCGTGTCGACGATGCATCCCAGCCACACCGTCAGCAGTTCCATTGTCTCGTGCAGCACTTCGGCCGCCTCTGCGTCTCCCGCGCGCCACGCTGCCGCAACCATCTCGGTTGAGATTGCGTTCTCGTCGCCATTCGCCAGTTTCAGCATCATGGAATTTCCGCGACCTGCCGCCACTGCCGCGCGCGCCCGTTTTGCGATGCCTGTTCCTGAAGCCAGCGCCTCGATGCATCCGCGCTTGCCGCATCCGCACAAGGCGCCGCGATAGTCGATCGTGATGTGGCCTGCCTCCGGCGCCAGTCCCGTGCGGCCGTTGTAGATTTTTCCGTCCAGCACCAACCCCGTCCCGATCCCCGTGCCCACCGTTGTATAGAACACGTTGCGGAATCCCTTGCCCGCGCCCCACTTCGCTTCCGCCAGTCCTGCGGCGTTCGCATCGTTCTCCACCGTCACCGGCAGTTCGAACCCTTTCGCCACCAGCTCTCCCAGTGGAAAATTCCTCCAACACGGCATGTTTGGCGGATTCAGCACCACTCCCGTATGCGGGTCCAGCGGTCCCGCCGCGCTCACCCCGATGGCGACCAACTCTCGTACCCCGGCGTGTGCAATTGCGTTTTGCAAAGCGTCCTTCACGCAGCGGAACGCCACATCCGGCCCTTCCGTCGTCACCATCGGCACTCGTGTCCGGTAGACGATTGTCCCGTCGGTCTCCACGATTCCGGCCGCGACCTTGGTTCCGCCAATATCTACTGCTGCGTATGCGCGCGTCTTATCTGTCGTCATGGGCGAGCCCCTACCTCTGTCCGTTATTCGATTCCCAGCTTATGTTGCATCTGCTCCAGCGTCACGCCCTTCGTCTCCGGATAGAAGAACAGCACGACGAAGAATTGCACCACCATCATGGCCGAAAAAAACATGAACGGATATGCACCCGATTTCGCCGCGAACAGCGGAAAGCTCCATGCGATCATCGCGTTCATTACCCAGTGCGTCGAACTTCCCAGGCTCTGCCCCTTGGCTCTCACGCGGTTCGGGAACACTTCGCTGATATACACCCAGATGACCGCACCCTGCGAAATCGCAAAGAATGCGATGTATGCCACCAGCAGCCATAGCAGCTTGTCCTGGTCTCTGTTCAGTTGGAAGATCGCCGCCACGCCGCCCAGGCAGAGCGCCGTGCCCACCGATCCAATCAGCAGCAGCGTCTTTCTTCCTATCTTGTCGATCACGCTCATCGCCAACAGTGTCGCCACCAGGTTTGTCAGCCCCACCGCCACCGCTTGCAGTTCGCCGGACATCTTGCTGAATCCAGCATGCGTGAATATGTCATTCAGGTAATAGAGGATGGCGTTGATCCCCGCCAGTTGGTTGAACATCGCAATCGTCACGGCCAGAAAGATCGGGAAACGATATTTCCATGAAAACAGTGCTTCCGTCGGCGCGCTTGCCGAGAAGTGTACCGACTCCACGATCTCCTGCAACTCGGTCCTCGCGTCTGGACTGCCCAGCAACCCGAGTACTTTCCCCGCCTCTGCCGTGCGATTTTTCGTCACCAGCCAGCGTGGGCTGTGCGGAATCCCAAACAGCATCACTAGGAACAAAATCGCGGGGACGGCCGCAATTCCCAGTTGCCAGCGCCACTCATGCGCGCCCAGTTGCAATCTCCCGATGAAGTAGTTCGACAGGTATGCCAGCAGGATTCCCACTACGATGTTGATCTGGAACGTTCCCACCAGCCGCCCACGAACCTTCGCCGGGGCCAGCTCCGCCAAGTACACCGGTCCCACCACCGACGATCCGCCGATTCCCAGTCCTCCAATGAACCGGAACATCACCAGCATTGGCCAGTTCGCCGCCAGCGCGCAGCCCACTGCCGACACCACGTAGAGCGCCGCCGTAATCCGCAGCGTATCTCGTCCGCCAATTTTGTCGCCCGGTATCCCGGCAAATATCGCGCCGATCACCGTTCCCCACAGCGCCGCTGAAACCGTAAATCCCAGTTGTCCCGCTGAAAGTCCATAGAGGGCGGATATCGCGTGTGTCGTTCCGGCGATCACCGCCGTGTCGAATCCAAAGAGCAAGCCGCCCAGCGCGCCCACCACGATGCTCTTCATCAAGTAGGGGTTCGGTTTCATGGTTTGGGAAATTTGACCTTTCCTGGAAGTATGCCCGCAACTCGTTTCCGGCAGCCCTCCATTGAAGCCTCTCGCGTCACGGATTGCAAGCCTTTCCCGGCACTGGCGGGCTTTTCGAAGGCAGGAAGGTTGCGTTCTTGGAGTACACTTCCTTTGTTCAATCGTGCCCATTCTTTATGACTGCCTGCTACGTGCCGTTCGATCCTGCGACTGACATCCTGCGCGGGGTCTTTATCTATTGCCGTCTGGAGAAGCCATGAGACATCGTCTTTCCGTAGTGCTCCTGCTGTCTGCCCTTGTTGCCGTTTCCTTAGCTGCACAGACTTCCGCTTCAGCCGCCGGCGACCCTTACAAGCCGGTGCTTGACCGGTTGCACTCCATCACTGCCATGCCTCTTGCCGAGTGGCGCACCCATCCCGCCGATCTTCCGCACGGCGAGGATCCCGACCTCTCTGACGCCGGATGGAACACTGCCAAGGTCAACGAGCTCTGGTCTGACGGATCCCGCTGGATGCGTCACACCATCGTCATCCCCGAGCAGCTCAACGGTTACAATCTTCGCGGCACGCGCGTCGATCTCGACCTCGCCTTCACCAGCAACGACGCCATCCACGTCGCCACTTTTTCCAATGGCTCGCTCGTCGGACGCACCGACGAAGACACGCAGCTTCCCATCACCCTGACTGAAAACGCGCAGCCCGGGCAGAAGTTCGTCATCGCCGTGCAGATCGTCGGCAACAACGTGCCCACGCGTCTTTATCGCGCGCAGCTCATCATTCACGCCGCCGCCAACCGTCCCGATCCCGGCATCCTGCGCCTTGAAGTGCTCTCCGCGCGTCCCGTCATTGACGCCTATGACAGCGGCAAGCAGGCGCGCGACCAGCAGCTCGACGCCGTCGTCAAGGCCATCGACATCGCCGCACTCGACCGTGGCGACCAGGCCGCCTTCGACGCCTCTCTTCGCCAGGCCCAGCAGAACATGGAAGCCCTGCGCCCCTATCTCAAGCAGTTCAGCATCCGCTGCGTCGGCAACTCACACATCGACATGGCGTGGCTCTGGCCCTGGACCGAAACCGTCGAGGTCGTGCGCAATACCTTCACCAGCGCGCTTCAGCTCATGCGCGAATATCCCGACCTTACCTTCACCATGGCCACCGCCCAGACCTATGCCTGGATGCAGGAAAAATATCCCGACCTCTTCAAGCAAATTCAGCAGCGCGTCAAGGAAGGCCGCTGGGAGATTGTCGGCGGCATGTGGGTCGAGCCCGATCTCAATCTTCCCTCTGGCGAATCGCTCGTCCGCCAGATTCTCTATGGCAAGCGCTATTTCGAAAAGAATTTCGGCGTCGATGTAAACATCGGCTGGAACCCCGACTCGTTCGGTTACAACTGGCAGTTGCCGCAGATTTACAAACGCTCCGGTATCGATTACTTCGTCACGCAGAAGATCTACTGGAACGACACCACCAAGTTTCCTTACAAGCTCTTCTGGTGGGAAGCTCCCGATGGCAGCCGCCTCCTCACCTATTTCCCGCACGACTACGCCAACCCCATCCAACCCGTGCGCATGGCCGATGACGTCGCCATGTACGCGCCGCCCATGTGGAAACTCGATGCTGGCAAGAATCTCGCCAAGCCCGGCGAGCTGGAGATGATGTACCTCTTCGGCGTTGGCGACCACGGCGGTGGCCCCACGCGTCTCGATCTCGACACCGCCGCTGAGTGGGAAAAACCCGGCGTTGTCTTCCCCAACATCAAGTTCGGTACCGCCGGCGAGTTCTTCCGCGATGTCGACAAGCGCCTGCCCGAGCTCAAGGTTCCCACCTGGGACAGCGAGCTCTACCTCGAATATCACCGTGGCGTGCAGACCACGCAATCAGAGGAAAAGCGCCGCAATCGTCAGAGCGAAGTGTTGATGCTCAACGCCGAGAAGCTCGCCTCCATCGACTCCCTCTACGGAGCCGTCTATCCGCATCCGCTCTTTGACACTGCTTGGAAGAAAGTCCTCTTTAACCAGTTCCACGACATCCTTCCCGGCTCCGGCATCGCCGTCAATTACGTGGACGCCGCGCGCAAGTACGAAGAGGTCAAGCTCATCGGCCACAAGATCGAGCGCACCGCCCTCTCCGATCTCGCCGCCCGCGTCAACACTCCGTCCACTTCCGTTCTCGTTTTTAACCCGCTCTCCTGGGTTCGCTCGGAAGAAGTCGACGCCGAAGTCCAGTTCCCTGGCCGTGTGCAACACGTCTCGGCCATCGCGCCCGACGGCAAATCCCTGCCCGTGGAGATTCTCTCCAACGATCCGCAGACTAATCGCGTCAAGCTGCGCATCCTTGCCGAGAACGTTCCGGCCATCGGCTACGAAGTCGTCAAACTCATGCCCTCTGCCGTCGCGCGTCCGGTGAAGACCGATCTTGTCGCCAAGCCCGATCTGCTGGAGAACGAATTCCTCCGCCTCGCCGTCGATCCCGAAACCGGCTGCATCACCAGTCTTTACGACAAGCGCAGCAACACCGAGGCGCTTGCCGCAGCCACGCCCGGCCCCGGTGCTCCCGCCCTCACGCCCAGCGGCAAGCCCTGCGGCAACCTGCTTCAGATCTTTGTCGATAAGCCCCAGAAGTGGGACGCATGGAATATCGACGCCGATTTCATCGACCATCATTGGGATCTCATGCAGGCCGACGAGGTCAAGCTCGTCGAGAACACTCCGCTCCGCGCCGTCATTCGCGTCAAGAAGCACTACGAGGGCTCTTCGTTCGTGCAGGACATCACCATGTATTCCGGCGTCGATCGCGTCGACGTCCGCATGTCGGCCGATTGGCACGCCAAGCATCTTCTTTTAAAGGTTGCTTTCCCGCTCAGCGCGCACAACGACAACGCGACGTTCGAGATTCCTTATGGCTCCATCGAACGTCCCACCATTCGCAACACTCCACGCGAGAAGGCGCAATTTGAGGTGCCTGCCCTGCGCTGGGCCGATCTCTCTGACGCCACTCACGGCTTCAGCCTGCTCAACGCCAGCAAGTACGGATACGACGCCAAGGACAACGTGCTTCGTCTCTCGCTGCTCCGCGCCCCCACCTGGCCCGATCCCAACACTGATCAGGGCCACCACGAGTTCACCTACGCGCTCTATCCCCACGGCGGCTCCTGGAAGCAGGCGCTCACCGTGCAGCAGGCGCGCGACCTCAATTTCCCGCTCATCGCCGTGCCCATGGAGCCTCATCGTGGCCCGTTGCCTGCGTCGCATTCGTTCTTCAGCACGGACGCCAGCAACGTCGTCATCACCGCCGTCAAGCGCTCCGAAGACGGCAACAACCTCATCGTTCGTTTCTACGAGTGGGCTGGCACGAAGACGGACGTCCATCTCAAGGTGCCCGCCGGAGTCGTCTCCGCCGAAGAAACCAACCTCATGGAGAAGCCTGAGCATCCGCTCGTCATGACCGCCGATAAGTCGACCGTCATCGTCCCGACTTCACCCTATGAGATCAAGACCGTTGAGCTGCACATGCAGTAATCTCGACCACTGACACTGGGGCCGCCCCTCTCGGGCGGCCTTTTTTCTTGCCCGCATGGCACGGAAGACCCAGTACACATGTCGCCCCGGGATGAGTACAATCGTCGGTCGTGTCTTCTGCAACCATCTACGTACCACTGTCCACGCAACGTGCTGTATGCTCCTATCACTTCGGAGGGGAATCGTGAAAAGGAATTGGCGTCATTTCTCGGGCGCGATCTTGCTTGCTCTCTGCACCGCATTGGTTTCGTCAGCCATCGCACAGAATATTCAGGATGTGTCCGGCGCGCTCCATTGGCGCGGCATCGGACCCTATCGCGGCGGCCGCACGCGCGGCGCCTCTGGCGTACCCAGCCAGCCCAACGTCTTCTATATAGGTGTATGTGACGGCGGCGTCTGGAAGACCACCGACTACGGACGCACCTGGAAGCCCATCTTCGACAAGGAACCCACTGGTTCCATCGGCACCGTGGCCGTTGCTCCGTCCGATCCCAACATTGTTTATGTCGGCAGCGGCGAGGGCCTCCACCGTCCCGACCTCTCCGTCGGCGATGGCGTGTACAAGTCCACCAACGCCGGCAAGACCTGGACCCATCTCGGCCTTCGCGAAGGTCAGCAGATCTCACAGATCGCCGTCGATCCTCGCAACCCCGAGCGTCTTTTCGTCGCCGTCGCCGGTCATCCTTACGGCCCCAACCCCGAGCGCGGCATCTATCGCTCCACCGATGGCGGCAAGACTTTCCAGAAGGTTCTCTACAAGAGCGAGAACATCGGCGCCAACGATGTGCAGATCGATCCATCCGACCCCAACACCGTTTATGCCACTCTCTGGGAAGCCCGTGAAGGTCCGTGGGAAAACGCGGCATGGAACGGCACCGGCGGCGGCATTTACAAATCCACCGACGGCGGAAACACCTGGCAGGAGTTGAGCAAGGGATTGCCCCCGGGCATCATCCAGGCTTACATCGCCGTTGCGCCCAGCGATCCCAATCGCCTCTACGCCTCCGTCGCTGATGACCACACCGTCGGCATCTATCGTTCGGATGACGCTGGCGCCACCTGGACTCTGGCCACCACCGATCAGCGCCCGGCCACGCGCATCGGCGGCGGCGACCTTCCTGTCCCCAAGGTTGATCCCAAGAATGCCGACACTCTCTGGATGACCAGCATCGTCACCTGGCGCTCCACCGACGGCGGCAAAACCTGGACCGGTGTCCGCGGCGCTCCCGGCGGCGACGACTACCAGAACATGTGGATCAATCCCAACCATCCCAACATCATTCTTCTCGTCGGCGATCAGGGAGCCATCATCACCGTCAATGGCGGCAAGTCCTGGAGCTCCTGGTACAACCAGCCCACGGCCCAGCTTTATCACATCGCCGCTGACAACGCTTTCCCCTACCGCCTCTGTAGCGGACAACAGGAGAGCGGCTCCGTCTGCATCTCCACTCGCGGCAACGATGGCGAGATCACCATTCGCGACTGGCATCCGGTCGCCGCCGAGGAGTACGGCTACGTCGTGCCTGATCCTCTCGATCCCGACATCATCTTCGGTGGCAAGCTCACCCGCTACGACCGTCGTACCGGACAGGCGCAGGATGTTGCGCCCGTGCCCTTCCGCTCTCCGGACTATCGCGTCGTGCGCACCGAGCCCATCGTCTTTTCACCCATCGATCCGCACATCCTTTATTTCGCTTCCAACACTTTGTGGAAGACCGTCAACCGCGGCATGAGCTGGCAGCAGATCAGCCCAGACCTCACGCGCAAGACCTACACCGTTCCCGCCAGCGTCGGCACGTTCAGCGACCGAAAATCCGCTGCGCCCATCCAGCGCGGCGTCATCTATACCGTCGCTCCATCGCCGCTCAACGCCGGCCTCATCTGGGCCGGAACCGACGACGGCTACATTCAGGTCACGCACGATGGCGGCGCTCACTGGACCAACGTCACGCCCAAGCAGCTCAGCGCGTGGCAAAAAGTCTCCATCATTGACGCTGGTCACTTCGACGCGCAGACCGCCTACGCTGCCGTCAACACCCTCCGCCTCGACGATCTGCATCCATATATCTACCGTACGCACGACGGCGGCAAGACCTGGACGCTGATCACCAACGGCATTCCCTCCGACGAAAACGTCAACGTCGTCCGCGAGGACCCGGTTCGCAAGGGCCTGCTCTTTGCCGGAACCGAGAACGCCGTTTATGTTTCGTTTGACGATGGCGATCACTGGCAGTCGTTGCGCCTCAACATGCCCGCCAGTTCGATTCGCGATCTCATCATTCACAAGGACGATCTCGATGTCGCCACCCACGGTCGCGGCTTCTGGATTCTCGACAACATCACCCCGCTGCGCCAGTTCGATGCCAAGGTCGAGGCTGCACCGGCCACTCTCTTCCGTCCCCAGGCCGCCTACCGCGTCCGCTGGGACATGAACACCGACACGCCGCTCCCGCCCGACTTCCCCGCCGGGCAGAATCCTCCCGACGGCGCCATGATCGACTACCATCTCTCCACCGCGCCCAGCGGCCCCGTCGTGCTTGAAATTCACGACGCTGCCGGACGTCTCGTGCGGCGGTATTCCAGCGCCGATCCGGTTCCGCCACCCGATCCCATGCTTGCCATTCCCAAGTATTGGGTGCGTCCGCCGCAGTCGCTCCTCGCCACTGCCGGCTCGCATCGCTTCCTTTGGGATATGCACTACGCGCCGGTTCCGGGCGTTCCGGCCGAGTACCCCATCGCGGCCGTTCCTCACAACACCGCGCCTCAACCCACTTCTCCGTGGGCCATGCCCGGCCGCTACACCGTCACTCTCACCGTCGACGGCCACAAGTACACCGAGCCTTTGACGGTAAAAATGGACCCGCGCGTGAAGACTCCGCTCGCCGGACTTCAGGAGCAGTTCACCGAGTCCAAGCGGATGTATGACGACGCCAATGCCGCCGAGAGCGCCATTGAAGCCGTTGCCTCCCTCCAGCAGCAGGTCGAACAGTTGCGGAACAACCAGTCCGCTGCTGCTCTCTCTGCCTCGCTCGATGCATTCTCGAAGAAGGCCAGTGAGCTTGCCGGTGCCGAACCGAAAGTCCGCTTCGGCCCTCGTCCGCCCATGACCACCTTCACTGGAATGCGCGATGCGTTGCTGGCAGCTATGGAACTCTTCCAGGGTGCCGACGCCACTCCAACCGTTCAGGGCAAGGCGGCTGCCGCCGAGCGCCACGGTCAGTTCCTCAAACTCATGTCTCGCTGGCAGGCCTTCCGTACCACGGACCTCCGCGACCTGAACATGCAGTTGCAGAAAGCAAACCTGCCGGAGCTTAAGCCTTAGCTGCTTGGGTGGCCCATGCAAGCTTCCGTTGCTTGCATGGGATTGGCTGACAACTTCTGATTCGGGTGCCCCGCGTTCGCGGCCGCTTCTGGCCGATAACGTGGGGCCTTTGCTTTGTCTTGCTTTTTCTCGAAACTCGAAACCTGAAACTCGAAACTGCCTTCCCTGAAACATCCGAAACTTCCGAAACTGTCCCTTTTCGTGCCCTACCCTTGTCGCGCGCCGTTCGCGACAGGGTGGGGAAGTTTGCCTTTTCTTTTCCTTTGTGTCCCTTCGTGGCCTTCGTGGTTAGTCTTGTTTTCCGAAACCTTCTTCCGTCCAACGTCCGTTCTTGCCTCTCCCCAGCATTTCCACTATCCTTCTCCTCCAACTCTTCGGAGGCCTCCGTGCGCAAATCAATTCGTCTGTCGTTCTTCGTCGCCCTGTTCCTTGCTCTCGTCGCCACTGCCGGCGCGCAGCAGGTCACGCTCTCCAAGGCCGTACAGCAATTCGTCAAGGTCGACGCACCCGTCGTCGCCCTTACGCACGTCCGCGTCATCGACGGCACTGGCGCTCCCGCCGTTGACGACCAGACCATCGTCATCAAGGATGGCAAGATCGAGAGCGTCGGAACCTCCGCTCCGCCCGCCGGTGCGGATGTCCTCGACATGTCCGGCCGCACCGTCATTCCCGGCATCGTCGGCATGCACGATCATCTCTTCTATCCCAACGGCCAGGGCTGGTATCCCGAGATGGGCGTCAGTTTCCCGCTGCTTTATCTCGGCAACGGAGTCACCACTATCCGCACCACCGGCTCCGTCGAGCCCTATTCCGATCTCGAACTCAAGGCGAAAATCGACACCGGACAATTTCCCGGCCCGCACATCTTTGCGACCGGCCCTTATCTCGAAGGCCCCGGCAGCTTCACGCCGCAGATGCACACCCTGCGCGGTCCCGCCGACGCCACCGAGACCGTCAATTATTGGGCCGATGAAGGCATCACTTCTTACAAGGCCTACATGCACATCACGCGCGCCGAATTGAAGGCCGCCGCCGATGCCGCTCACAAGCGTGGCCTCACCATCACCGGACACCTCTGCTCCGTAGGCTTCCGCGAGGCCGCCGATGCCGGCATCGACGATCTCGAGCACGGCCTCGTCGTCGACACCGAATTCCTCAAGACCAAGCAGCTCGACGTCTGTCCCGCCGGCGCCGACGCTGACCTCGCCAAGAACGTCGACATCAACGGCCCCGAGGTCCAGAGCCTCATTCAATACCTTGTCAGCAAGCACGTCGCCCTCACCTCCACCCTTCCCGTCTTCGAGGACTTCGTGCCCAACCGCGCACCCCTCGATCCGCGCATCCTCCAGGCGATGTCGCCCCACTCCGCCGTCGCCTATCTCACCAACCGCGCGCGCATCGGTATGAACGCCAAATCCTACTGGCCGGTTCTCTTCCAGAAGGAGATGGACTTCGAGCGCTCCTTCGCCAAGGCCGGCGGACTCCTCCTCGCCGGATGCGATCCCACTGGTATTGGTGGCACTCTGGCTGGCTTCGGCGATCAGCGCGAGCTCGAGCTGCTCGTCCAAGCCGGCTTCACTCCCATCGAAGCCATCCGCATCGCCACCCACAACGGGGCGCAATTTCTCCGCGAGGACAAGGTTTTCGGAACCATTGCTCCCGGCATGCGTGCCGACCTCGTCGTCATCCGTGGTAATCCCGCCGAGAAGATCAGCGACATCGAGAACACCGAGATCGTCTTCAAGGACGGTGTCGGCTATGACTCTCAGAAATTGATCGATGCCGCTCGCGGCCTCGTCGGCATCCGTTAGCCCAGCTCCGCGCTGCATCGTGCCCATCAATCCACGGTGCAGCGTCTTGACTCCGGGTATAGAATCATTGGCCTCTTCACTTGTTTGCCAGAGGAGGCATGATGTCTTCTACTGCTGTTTCCACTGTTCTACCCATGTTCATTGCCGGCGAGCGCCGTCAGTCTCGCGGGCACGCCGAGCAGCTTTTCAACCCTGCCACCGGCGCCCCCACTGTTATTTTTCAGCATTCCACCCGCGACGAAATCAACGCCGCCGTCGATGCTGCTCAGGCCGCATTTCCCGCCTGGAGCCGCACTCCGGTGCTTCAGCGATGCCGCGTTCTCTTCCATTTCCACGGCATGCTCGAGCGTCACGCCGACGAACTCATCGCGCTTATCACTGAGGAAAACGGCAAGACTCTCGAAGAGTCGAAGGGCTCATTCCAACGCGGCCTTGAATGTATCGAGTTCGCCGGCGGAGCCACTTCGCTCATGATGGGCGACACCGTCGAGCGCGTCGGTACCGGCGTCGATGGCTACTCCATCCGCCAGCCGCTCGGCGTCTGCGCCGGAATCACGCCCTTCAACTTCCCCTTCATGGTCCCGCTCTGGATGTACCCCATGGCGATTGCCTGCGGCAATACATTCGTCCACAAGCCGTCCGAACGTGTCCCCCGCAGCGCAATGCGCGTCGCCGAACTGCTTCATGAGGCGGGCCTTCCCCCCGGAGTCCTCAACGTCGTCCACGGCGCCAGGGACACCGTCGATGCCCTGCTCACGCACCCCAAAGTCCGGGCCGTTTCCTTCGTCGGTTCCAGCGCCGTGGCCAAGTACATCTATGCCACCGCGGCCGCCAACGGCAAGCGCGTACAGGCTCTCGGCGGCGCCAAGAATCACTCCGTCGTCATGCCCGACGCCGATCTTCGCAGTGCCGCGCAGGTTGTCATGGCTTCCAGCTTCGGATGCGCCGGTGAGCGCTGTGTCGCCACCAGCGTCGTCATCGCCGTCGGCAACATCGCCGATCCTCTCATCGCCGAGCTTCGCCGTATCGCCGATTCCATGAAGGTTGGCGACGGTGCTGCTCCCGGCGTCGAAATGGGGCCCATCATCACCCCGGAGGCCAAAAAACGGATCGCCGGCTATGTCGATGCCGGAATCGCCGACGGCGCAACTCTCGTGCGCGACGGCCGCAAGGATAGCTGCGCGCAATCTTCCGGAAACTTCCTCGGCCCCACCATCTTCGACAACGTCACGCCGCAAATGAAGATTGCCCGCGAAGAGATCTTCGGCCCTGTGCTCTCGGTCGTTCGCGTCAAGAATCTTCAGGAAGCCATCGACCTCATCAACTCTTCGCAATACGGCAACGCCTCGTCGATTTTCACCCGCAGCGGCAACACCGCGCGTGAATTCGTCACCAGCACGCAGACCGGCATGGTCGGCGTCAACGTCGGCGTTCCCGCGCCGACGGCGATCTTCCCCTTCGCCGGTTGGCGCGGCTCGTTCTTCGGAGACCTCCACGCACTCGGCAAGGATTCCGTACAGTTCTACACCGAGTCCAAGGTGGTCACCTGCCGCTGGCCTGAAGATTGATATTTGTGAATGGATAGAAAATTCTGCGGGTGCCCCACCCTAACTTGTTAGGGTGGGGTTGTTGCTTTTGACTTTGTATTGCCCTCGCCTTTTGCTTTGGCTCAGCAGCTTAGCAGCTCAGTAGCTCAGCAGCCTTCCTGGTACCTCTACCTGGTCCCTCTCTTTACAAAACTTCCTGCTCCCGCCTTCCCCAGGAACTTCTCTCCATCCACCAGCACGCGTCCGCGCGACAGCACCACGTCCGGCATCCCGGTTACCGTAATTCCCTCGAACATCGAGTAGTCCACTCGCATGTGGTGTGTCTTCGCGCTGATCGTATGTTTGCGCTTCGCGTCGAAGATCACGACATCGGCATCGCTTCCAATGCTGATTGTTCCCTTCCGTGGATACAGTCCAAACAACTTTGCCGGCGTCGTCGCCGTCACTTCCACAAAGCGGTTCACGCTGAACCGTCCCGCCGCCACTCCACCCGAGTACACCAGGCTCATCCGGTTTTCGATTCCCGGCCCGCCGTTGGGAATCTTCGTAAAATCTCCCTTGCCCATTTCTTTCTGTTCCTTGAAGCAGAACGGGCAGTGATCGGTCGACACCACGCTCAACTGGTCTTTCGCCAGTCCATTCCACAGCCGCTCCTGGTTCCACTTCTCGCGCAGCGGCGGCGTAAAGACATACTTCGCTCCCTCGAATCCCGGCGCATCCATATTTTCCAGCGACAGGAAGAGATACTGCGGACACGTCTCCGCGTACACCGGCAATCCTCTGTCCCGCGCCTCGCGCACTTTCTCCAGCGCGTCGTTGCAGGTCAGGTGGACGATATAAATTGGTGCGCCCGCCATCTCCGCCAGTGCAATCGATCTCGATGTCGCCTCCGCTTCGGCTGTTGTCGGCCTTGTCAGCGCGTGATACTTCGGAGCGGTCTTTCCTTCCGCCAGGGCCTGCTGCACAATCACGTCGATTACGCCGCCGTTTTCCGCGTGCATGCACACCATCGCCCCGTTCTTCGTCGTCTGCCGCAGCACCCGGAAGATCGTCGCATCGTCCATCATGAACACGCCCGGATACGCCATAAAGAGCTTGAAGCTCGTCACGCCTTCGCGCACCAGTTCGTTCATCTCCTCCAGTTGCGCCGCTCCCACGTCGGTAATAATGCAGTGGAAGCCGTAATCGCTCACTGCCTTCGACTCGGCTTTTTTCATCCACGCGTCAAACGCCGTGCGCAGTGTTTGTCCTTTGTACTGGATGGCGAAATCTATGATCGTCGTCGTTCCGCCGAAAGCCGCCGCCCGTGTTCCCGTCTCGAAATCGTCCGCGCTCGTCGTTCCGCCGAACGGCATATCCAGGTGGGTGTGGACGTCGATTCCTCCCGGCAATACAAGTTTCCCTGCTGCGTCCAGCACTTTGCCGGCGTTTTCCCGTGGCAATGCCGCACCGATTGCCGTGATCTTGCCGCCTTCAATGCCCACGTCCGCCACGTAGGAATCCGTGGCTGTAACTACCGTGCCGTTCACTATCAGCGTATCGAATCGCATTTCGTTCCCTCCCGAGTTGGTCCACGCGGATGCGAAACGTTATATAACGCTTTCCCGTTTTGTGCTAGACTTCGCCTCCTCAAATCGTCTCACCTGATCTTTCTTGGGAGCGTACTTATGGCTCTGAATCATCCGGCCCCCAGGCTCTCACCCGAGGAACTTGAGCGGACTTTCGCCGATATCAACCCGCCGCTCACCCGCGCACAAGCCCTTGAAGAGGGTTCCCGCTGCCTCTTCTGTTACGACGCGCCCTGCATCAAGGCCTGTCCCACTCGCATCGACGTTCCGCTTTTCATTCGTCAGATCATGACCGGCAACACCGTCGGCTCCGCCCGCACTATTCTCGACGCCAACATCCTCGGTCACAGTTGCGCCCGCGTCTGCCCCACCTCGGTCCTTTGCGAAGGCGCCTGTGTGCTCAACGCGGAAGGCAAGCGCCCTGTCAGCATCGGCAGCCTTCAGCGCTACTCCGTCGACCACATCCTCGACTCCGGCAAGCGACTTTTCTCTCCTGGACCCAACACTGGCCGTCGAATCGCGCTCATCGGCGCCGGCCCTGCCAGCCTCTCCTGCGCCTTTGAACTCCGACGCTGCGGACATCAGGCCGTGCTCTTTGACAGCCATCCCACTCCCGGCGGACTTGACGCCTATGGCATCGCCGCCTACAAGATGCGCGCTCACGACGTTCAGCGCGAAATCGACATGATCCGCGAGATGGGCGTCGACATTCGCTGCGGCGTTACCGTCGGTGCTGACGTTTCTCTGGCGCAACTCGAGTCCGAATTCGATGCCATCTTCATCGGCGTCGGACTCGGCCGCACCGATCGCCTCGGTGTTCCCGGCGAAGACCTCCAGGGCTCCGTCGATGCCCTCACCTTCATCGAGCAAACCAAGATGAACGGCCTCGCCTCCGTCGCCATCGGACGCCGTGTCGCTGTCATCGGCGGCGGCAACACCGCCATCGATTGCGTCACCGCCGCGCGCCGTCTCGGGGCCGAAGAGGTCTACATGATCTACCGTCGCGGCTCCGAGGACATGACCGCCTTCGCCTACGAAATCGAACTCGCGAAGAAGGACAACATCACCTTTCGCTGGCATACGCTTCCCGTCCGCATTCTCGGCAACAGTTCGGTGGAAGCCGTACAGCTCATTTGCACCAGGCCCGGCCCGCCCGACGCGTCTGGCCGCCACGCACCCGAACCCGTCCCCGGCTCCGAGTTCACTCTGCCCGTCGACATGGTGATTCGCGCCCTCGGCCAGCAGAAGAAGGTCGACTTCCTCTCCACCATTCCCGCGCTCGCGCTACGCAAGGGTTGCGTCGTCGTCGATCCCGAGACTGGCCAGACATCCAATCCCAAATATTTCGCCGGTGGAGATTGCGTCAACGGCGCCGCTGAAGTCGTCGATGCCGTCGCCGAAGGCAAGCGCGCCGCTCGCGGTATCCATGCCAAGTTCTCCATCGATTCGACAGTTGCTGGAAGGGAGGCTTCCCATGCCTGATCTCAGTGTGAATTTCTGCGGAGTCCGTTCGCCCAATCCCTTCTGGCTGGCCTCCGGACCGCCCACCAACACGGCCCACCAGGTCATGCACGCCTTTGAAGAAGGCTGGGGCGGCGCCGTCTGGAAGACCATCGGCGAACCCATCATTAATACTGCCTCGCGCTATGGCGCCGTCGATCTCAAGAATGTCCGCATGATGGGTCTCAACAACATCGAGCTCATCAGCGACCGTCCCATCGAGGTCAACTTCCGCGAGATCAGCGAAGTCAAGAAACGCTTCCCGCACAACGCCGTCATCGCCTCGCTCATGGTCGAGTCCCGCCGCGAGTCATGGCAGGAGATCACGCATCGAGCCAATGACTCCGGTGCTGACATGGTCGAGCTCAACTTCGGTTGTCCCCACGGCATGAGCGAGCGCGGCATGGGAGCCGCCGTCGGCCAGGTGCCCGACTATGCTGCCATGATCACCGCTTGGGTTAAGGAAGCTGCCACCATCCCGGTCATCGTCAAGCTCACGCCCAATGTCACTGACATTGCGCACATGGCCGCCGCTGTCACTGCCGCCGGTGCCGACGCCGTCTCTCTCGTCAACACCTTTAACAGCATCGTCGGCGTCGACCTCGACACCTTCTCCCCGTGCCCGCAGGTGCAAGGACACGGCAGTCACGGCGGCTATTGCGGCCCCGCCATCAAGCCCATCGCGCTCCACATGGTCTCGTCCGTCGCCCGCCATCCCGGCGCGCAAGTCCCCATCTCCGGCATCGGCGGCGTTGGCACCTGGCGCGATGCCGTCGAGTTCATGCTTCTCGGCGCAACTTCCGTGCAGGTCTGCACCGCCGCCATGCACTTCGGTTTCCGCATCGTTCGCGAAATGGCCGCCGGACTCGACGAGTACCTCCGCGAAAAAGGCATGGCCTCGGCCATGGACCTCATCGGCCGCTCCTTGCCGCGCATCATGGATTGGGGCGATCTCAACCTCAATTACAAAACCATCGCTCGCATCGACGCCGAGAAGTGTATCGGCTGCAATCTTTGCTATATCGCCTGCGAAGATGGCGCGCACCAGTGCATCACCTCCGACGCGCGTCCCGCTGCCGATCTCCGCCACGGCCCCATCCCCAAGCACGTTCCCAAAATCCTCGACGACGAGTGTGTCGGCTGCAACCTGTGCTCGCTCGTCTGCCCTGTCCCCGGATGCATCTCCATGGTTGAAGTCGACACCGGCCGCCCTGCCATGACCTGGCGTCAACTCCAGGAAGCGCGCGGTAAATCTCCCGCGTGCGACATGCACGACTTGCTTGCAAAAGGAGGCGTCGCCGGAGACTAGAATGTTTCCTGTCTGCTTCTTGCGAAGGTCAGTCGTCACGTCGTGAGGATTTTCAAGTCGCCGGAGGTTCTTATGTTGCGACGTTTCGTTGCCGCCAGTGCAGTCGCATCCGTTCTCATCGCGGTTGCCGCTCTTGTAATGCTCATCGTCCCCGCATTCACCATCCAGCGCTTCGCTCCGGTTCTGCTCGTGTGGTGCTTTGCTCCGTGCATTTGGGGATTGTGGCTGATGATGGCGCCGGCCTCCATCGTGCCCGAAAAATTGCCCGCCTGGGGAGCGATCCTTGGAGTCGTCGCCGCTGTCATGGCTGCCTTCGTCCTCGACATGCCCGCGCGCGTCTTCGGCACGTCATTCCCCTCCATCTTGCGTTGGGTCGCCGTCATCGTCATGGTCATCTTTTATTTCCTGCTCTGGATGATCGTCCGCACGGTCTACCGCAACCTTACGGAGAAAACTCCGCACGCGCGCTGAGCGAAAGCGATGGGGCAACAGACTACATTGTGTGGAGCTGTTGCCTTTGCGGTTGCTTTTGCTTTTGATGTCGTTATCCTGAGTCGTACTTTTACAACTCAGGATCTATGCATTCTGCTCTTGTCTTTGCTTGCCGCTTGTGGCTCATACTGCTGTGTCTGTCAGGCTGAGGTGTGCCGCGGATTCTTTGATTCCCTGAGCAAATCCGCACTTATCCGCAACAATCCGCGGTGCTCTCTTTCCCTCCACGTTCATCTTTCGTTTTTACTTTTCCCTTTCTACTTTTTACTTTTCACTTTCCAAGAATAAGGGGCGTCCCGAAGGACGCCCCTTGTCAGGGATTGCAGGAGAGACTTAGAAAACGAGCTTCACCGACAGTTGCGCCTGGCGTGACGTTCCCTCTCCCACCAGGACTCCAATCGTCCTTGTGCTTTTGCCGAAATTCACGTCGTTCATGTAGCCCGACGGACTTGCAAAGTTTGGATGGTTCAGGATGTTGAATAGGTCGCCCCGGAACTGCAAGCCGAGCCGCTCCGTCAACTTCGTCGTCTTCGCCAGTGACAGATCGGCCTGCGCGAAGCCTGGCCCACGTCCGTAGTTACGCGGCGTGTTGCCATACGCCCCCCACGCCGGCGCCACAAAGGCCGCCGGGTTGAACTGATTGTATGGGGCGCTGTAGTTCGTTGGCTTCACTGAAACTCCCGGCACCAGGTTCGGACGCAATTGATCGATTCCCAGGAACGGCGCCGACAGCGAGATGTTCACCGGCAGGCCGGAACGCACCTGCACGATCGAACTCACCTGCCATCCGCTTGCTAACTTCTTCGGAAGGAAGCTCGCCTCTGGAATCTCGTACACCATGCCCAGCGTGAAGTTATGCCGCACGTCGATATCGCCGCTTGCATAATCCATCTGCGGATTGTGCGAGTCCTGGAACGCGCCCAACAGGATGTTCACCGCATCATCCAGTTCGTGCGACCACGTATAGTTCGCGTCGATATTCAGCCCGTGTCCCACGTGCCGCCGCAAGCTTACCTGCAGCCCGTTGTAGTTTGAGCTGAGGAAATTGCCCAGGCGCCGGATGTTCCCGTAGTTGTTGCTCAGTTGGTTCGGGTAGAACGCGAACGGCGAGTAGTTCAATTCCAGCCCGGCATAAGCAGCGCCGGCCGGCAACTTGATGCCGCGGTTCCCCACGTAGGTCAATTCAAGGATCGTGTCTCTTGCGAGTTGACGCTGGATGCCAAGGCTCCAGTGCGGAGAGTACGTATCCCGCATGTTCTGGTCAAGCGCGTTCACGCTCGCCGGCAGCGCCGGACTACACGTCGGCAATGTCGGCGGCAGCGGATACGCAAGGTTCAGCGCCGGTGTACAAGTGCGTGTTCCGAACAGCAGATCGAGTACGTTGACGCTGAAGCTCTGCTGGTAGTTACCTGCCAGCGAGAGTGCCGCTCCGGTCAGCAGCGGGCTATAGAAAATGCCAGCTCCGCCCCGGATCACCGTCTTGCCCGTGCCCCAGGGATCCCACGAGAAACCCAGTCGTGGCCCAAAGTCGTTCCGGTCTGCATTGTAAAGTGGCGCGCCCTTCGGCATCAGGCTCAGTGTCGCGACGTCGAAGTTTCCGATCTGCGAGCCTTGCAGCACCGAGTTGAATTCATACCGCAATCCCACATTCAACGTGAGCCGCGGCGTCACGTGAATGTCATCCTGAATGAAGTACGCGTAATTCGTGTTCGACACGCCCACCATCGTGTGGCCGAGTGTGTCGAGCTGAATCCCGTTGTTGTTCAGAAAATCGGTTTCGTTCGCGTAGCTGAGGAACATCTGCGGATCCAGCGCGTCATGGGTCACGTTGTGTCGGATATCCGCTCCCATGTGGATCGTGTGGATGCCCTTGATCCAGGTCAGCGTATCCACATACTCAAACGAATGCTGTGGCCGCCGGTTCGAAAACAACGCCGGTCCCGGAGCCGTCTCAAAGTTGTTCGTATTGTTGCAACCCCAGAACGAGCTGCACTGGAAGATCGGGAAGTTCCCGCCTCCGCCCAGCGAGTCCGTCTGCGGACGATTGAGCGCCGCCGAGAACTGGTTTAGCAGCGTCGGGCTGAACACGTGCGTCCATCCCAGTTTCAACAAGTGGTTGCGGCCCGTGGACGGTGAAACCTGCCCCGTCGCGAAACCATACTGCGTGCTCGTGTACGAGTCCGCAATGTTGTACCGCAGATTGAACGTGTCCTTCGGCGTTGCGTCGTAGTCCAGCTTCACCGACCCCGTGTCCTCGCGAAGCGTGTTCACCAGGTTCCCTTGGTACCAGCCCAGATCGTTGCGTACGATACCGCCCGGAAACACTACTGGCCCCGGAAGATTCGGCAGCGGAATCGCCGCCATCACTGGCGCCATCGAGGGCACTGCCAGCGCCTTCGTTGCCGCTGTCATCACGGCAATTTCCGTCGGATTTCCCACCGACTGCCGCACTCCTTCGTAATTCACGAAGTAGAACAGCTTGTTCTTGACGACTGGCCCGCTCAGGTTGCCGCCAAACTGGTTCAGGTGGAGCGGAACCGTCTGCGGCGAAAAATAGTTCTTCGCGTCCATCTTGCTGTTGCGGAAGTACTCGAACCCCGTCCCGTGCATCGTGTTGCCGCCCGACTTCGTGATGATGTCCACAATGTCGCCCGACGAACGTCCATATTCCGCCGAGTACACGCCCGAAATCACCTTGAATTCCTGGATGCTGTCCACGCTCGCACGGCTGATGCGTGATGCTTGCCGTCCCAGTTGCGTGCTCACCGCGTTCACGTCGATGCGTGTTGCGTCCGTGCCGTCCAGCAGCACGTTCACGCCCGCCATGTCCGTCTCGAATCCGCCCAGGCTGTTCTGTCCGAACTGTCCCGTTGTCACCGCCCCCGGAACCAGCGTAATCAGCGAAGTGAAGTCGCGTCCGTTCAGCGGAAGGTTCTCCACGCTCGTCTGGTCCACTGTGCCGCCCGAATTGCTCGTCGTCGTATCGATCGACAGCGCCTGTGCGCGCACATTGACCGTCTCCGCCTCCGAGCCCACCGCCAGCGTAACGTTCACTCGCGGAGTGTCCGACGTGTGCAGGAAAATGTTGGATACCTCGCTGGTCTTGAAGCCCTTGCGGTCGACTTGCACCTTGTAGGGCCCTACCGGCAATCCAGTCACGCTGTATTCGCCGACCGCCCCTGTCGTCGCCTTCCAGGTCCGGTTGGTCTTCGTGTTAGTGACGGTAACGTTCGCTCCCGGAACGACCGCTCCCGTCTTGTCTTGGACGACTCCCATGATGCTGCCCGTCTCGAGTTGTGCCCAACTTTGCACGGTCCCGACAACGAGGAGCAGAGTAAGAATCGCGCAGATGTGCATGATCGTACGGGTTGCACGACACATACTGGCTTGTTCCCTCCCTAGCTAATGATCAGGCGGTTCTTTTCCGCTCGTTTCCCGGCCCTCACCGCCACGGTGACCGGTTCCTTCACGTTGCCTTCCGTTTTTTGAGTGCTCTTTGCCACTTCAACGGAATGAATGTGCTGCTTGATTAACTTCTCCGCGTACATCAAGTCGTCGAACACGGCCTTGCGCGCCAGTTCCGGCTTGCGGTCGCGGATGCTGCGGAAAACTCTTTCGTGTCTGCGCCAGTGCGTCCCCATGTTGTCGATCAGCGGCAGCGCCGCCTTTCTCGCCTCCGACGTCGCGTGGTACAGCATGCGCATCGTCGTCGTCAGCGCCACATTTCCGGACGCATACATGAACGCCTCGTGGAACTCAATATCGTGTGCGTGAAATAATTCCGGCGACGCAATGTCCATCTTCATCGCCTCCAGCGCCTGCTCCATCCGTTCGATCTCCGCCGTCGTCGCCCGCCGCGCCGCCATCGCCGCCGCTTCCGGTTCAATGATCTTGCGCAACTCGTAGATCTCCAGATATTGCACTTCGCGCAGCAGGATCATCCATTGGAAGTGCTGGTTCAGCACGCGGCCCAGCGATGACTGGATGTACGTTCCATCGCCCGCGCGAGACTTGATCAGTCCCAGGTACATCAACCCCTTCAGCGCTTCGCGTAGCGAACTGCGGCTCACCCGCAGCATCTGCGCCAGCTCGGGCTCCGGCGGCAATCGGTCGCCGGCCTTCAGTTGTCCCGAACGAACCAGGTGCTCGATCCGGCGCGCTACCGTGTCCATCACAGTCTCGCGTCGAACCGGTTCAATCTCCGACATCACGGCGGAACTTACCGCCCGGGTACGGGCCATCGAACACTCCTTGTGAATTTGTCCTACATTATGACAATTACGCAACAAGTCAAGAAAAAAGAATCCGCACGCGCCACCGCGGCCCGCAATTTCTCCATCTTCCTCGCGTCGCCACTCGCCGCCTCCGCTCCTCCGGCGAAGCGCTGTATCCCCGATTCGCCTGCCAATAGCGCTTCTTGCGCCTTTTCAGCCCATCCATGGCCAGGTGCTTCTCCACGTTTATCCGCCCGTTCCCAGCTTGCTCCCGCTCCTCCACCGGCGCTCCTACTCCGGCGATTCCGGGCGTTCGAGATTCTCTTGACTTCATTCCATGACCGCTATATATGTTCAAATGTCTGACAAAGTATTGACTCGTTTCGGCCCGTTCCAATTCTGCCTTCCGTGAGGTATTCATGAGGCCCAGGATCGCTCTTGAGCAGTTCGAGGTTTTCGCCGAGGGGCTCGATCACCCCGAAGGTCTCGCGTTCGATGCCGATGGAAATCTCTGGGCTGGCGGCGAACTGGGCCAGGTCTATCGCATCGATCCTCGCGGTCGCGTCAAGACCGTGGCCACTCTCGGCGGCTTCCATCTCGGTGTCACTCTCTCCGTCAGGCAGGAACTCTACTTCTGCAACACCAAGCCCGGCGCGCTTGTTCATGTCAGCCGCAGCGGCAAGGTTTTGCACTCATGGGATCGCGTCGGCTCCTATCGCTTTCGTAATCCCAACTTTTCCGTCTTCGATTCCGAAGGCAATCTTTACTTCACGGACTCCGGCGAGTGGATGCGCGATGACGGATACATCTTCGTTCTTCGTCCCAGTGGACGCATCGAGCGCCTTGCCGGCTCGCTTGCGTTTCCCAACGGAATGGCCCTGAGCGCCGACGAGCGCACCTTGTTCGTCGTCCAGAGCACGCGCGACAACGTGCTCGCCTTCCCGCTCAAGGGCGATGGCACACTCGGACGCGGACGCGTCTACGCGCGCAACCTGCATCGCGTACCTGACGGTGCCGCCCTCGACTCCGCCGGGAATCTGCTCGTCACCTGCTACGCCTCGGACAATGTTTACGAGGTCAGCCCATCGGGCAAGGTTTCGCTTTATGCCTACGATCCCATGGGCACCATGATCGCCCGGCCAACCAATGCAGCATTCGGCGGAGCAAACTTCGAACAGGTTTACTTCGCCAATCTTGGCCGATGGCATATTTGCCGCGCCCCCGCCCGCATCAGCGGACAGCCGCTCTTGAATCAGCGGTAGCGCGGTGTGCCAAAGAGAAGGATTATGAAAATTACAGACGTGCGTTGGACTCCAGCATTCATTCCAATCGAAGCGCCCCTGCGCTATGCATTCGGCTCGCATCCCGGATTTTCGCGAATTGTCATCGAGGTCGAGACCGACGAAGGCATCACCGGCCTTGGCGAGTGCTACAGCGGCGCCAGCCGCATCGGCCAGCTCCAGGAGATGAAGCCGCTGTTGATCGGCGAAGATCCCTTCAAGCTTGAGCGCATTCGCTGGAAGCTCGCCGCTCCCACCGCCCTCAAGCTCTTCGGACACGTCCTCGGCTTCGCTGGCCTTGAATTTGCATTACTCGATATACAGGGCAAGGCTCTCGGGCGCCCCGTCTGCGATCTCATCGGCGGAGCCGTGCGCGACGAGGTCCCCTTCTCCGCCTACCTTTTTTATCGCTACCCGAACACCCAGGGCGTCGGCGAGGTTTCCAACACTGAGCAGATGGTGCAGTTCGCCACCGACCTCGTAAAGCGTTACGGCTTCGAAAGCATCAAGTACAAGAACGGAGTCTTCCCGCCCGACGAAGAGATCGAAACGTTCATCGCCCTGCGCAAGGCGTTTCCCAAGCATCGTATCCGCCTCGATCCCAACGCGGCTTGGGCCGTCACCACCGCAATTCGCGTCGCCCGTCAACTGCACGACTACGACGTCGAGTATCTCGAAGACCCCGTCTGGGGATTCCGCGCCATGGAGCGCGTCAACGCCAAGGCGCCGTGGATCACGCTCGCATCGAACATGTCGATCTTCGCCTTTGAAGATCTGGCTCCGGCCGTCATGTCCAACGTGCTTGATGTTGTGCTCCTCGATCCGCACTGGTACGGCGGCATCCATCGCGCCAAGCTTGCCGGACAGATTTGCGAAGCCATGGGTGTTGACGTGGGCATGCACAGCGGGGCGGAATTCGGCATCTCGCAGATGGCGATGATTCACCTCGCCGCCGCGTTGCCCAATCTCACCCTCGCCCCGGACTCTCATTATCACCACCTCACCGACGACATCATCGAAGGCGGAAAGTTGCAGTATCGCAATGGCAAGATGGCCGTGCCCACTACACCCGGACTCGGCGTCTCGCTCGACCGCGACAAACTTGCAAAATACAGCGAGCTTGCCAAGCGACAGGAAATGGGTTCGTGGATTGAGGACCCCAAGCACCCCGGCGTCATCACCCATCAACCCAAGTGGTAACGATGGGATCAGCAATATGCGGGTGCCCCATCCTGAGCGCAGCGAAGGGTGGGTAGCAATTGGTTGTTGTCGCTGTTGTCTTTGCTTTTGCTTCTAGCTAATAGCTAACAGCTAGTCGCTAGCAGCTATTTTGCGGGTGCCCCATGCAAGCTTCTGTTGCTTGCGTGGGATCAGCAACACGGGGGTGCCCCACGTTCGCGCCCCGCTTTTGGGCGATAACGTGGGGTAATCGGGTGCCCCAACCTGTGCGCAGCGAAGGGTGGGTAGCAATTGGTTGTTGTCGCTTTTGTCTTTGTTTTGCTAGTACCTAATACCTAGTACCTAAGAGCTATCAGCTGAATGCCAGAACTCTATAAAGCCGTCCGAATCTACTGCGCTGCCGCACTCCTCCTGTTGTGCGGCGCCGCGCAAGCCGCCACTCCATCCACCGTCTGGCGCATCGGCACTTTCAATGATTCTTCCGGTGAGTTCCGCAGCCAGGACATCGATTACCCAAGCCCCGCGAGCGATCCCGTGTATCGTGTCGGCACCAGCACGGATAAGGATTGGCTGCGCTTCCAACCCGGCCCCGCCAACGGACTTGCCGGTGGACGCCTGCATCCCTTCACCGTCGTATTCGATCTCAAGGATCATCCGCGCGGCGTTTACTCTCTCAAGCTCGCCATGCTCTACGAGACTCCGCGTCTCTCTTACCTCAAGCTCGATATCAACGGCCACACCGGACTTTTCTACTTCCATCCCAAACTCGACTACGCCGCTGGCGATTGGGAAGGTACGTTCGTCCCGCAGACTTCGGCCGATACCAAGGTCATTGAGATTCCCGCAAGCTGGTTGAAGCAGGGCGAGAACCGCTTGGTACTCACCGCGCTCGACGATCCGCCAACCGTGGAGCACTCCCTCGGTGCCATTGCTCCCGGCGACAGCGGCCTCGTCTACGATGCGCTCGAACTCGATCACGATCCAGTCGCGAAATACGATAACGCGCACGTGACTGCGCTCATTCAGCCCACCATCTTTTATCGCACCACGGCACAGGGACTCACCGAGCAGGTCGATGTCTTCGCCAGCTTTGCCAAGCTGCCTTCTCGCGGCGTCGCCACGCTTCGCATCGCCGGACACACATTTACGCAGCAGATCTCCCCCGGCCAGTCCTTCGGCGAGCAGAAGTTTTCGTTTGAAGTCCCCGAGTGGCAGGGCACTGTGCCCGCTCGCTTCAACGTCCGCGGGCGCACCATCGACGCATCGTTGACCGCCGCAAAGAAGTGGAACGTGATGATCGTCCCCTTCGAGCATCTCGATATCGGCTTCACCGATTACCCCGAAAAGGTTTCTGAACTTCAATCGGCGTCCATCGACTCCGCCATGGACGTCATGCGCAAGGTCCCCAGTTTCCGCTGGACGCTCGACGGCTCATGGCTCGCCGGCCAATACCTCGCGGGACGCTCCAAGTCCGCCGGTGATCGCTTCCTCCAGCACGTCCGCGACGGCAAGGTAGTGATCACGCCCGAGTTCGCCAACCAGCACACTGGCAATGCTTCACTCGAAGGCCTCATCCGTTCGCTCTACGGCGAGCACCAGTTGGCCCTCAAGTACCATCTGCCGGAGCCCAACGCCGCGCAGATCGTCGACGTGCCGTCCTATACCTGGTCCTACGCTTCTGTCCTGCACGATTCCGGCATCAAGTATTTCGTTGCTGCCAGCAATAGTTGGCGCGCTCCCATCATGCTGCTCGGCCGCTGGAACGAGAAGTCGCCGTTCTACTGGGAAGGCCCTGACGGCGGGCGCGTCCTCATGTGGTATTCGCGTGCGTATCTTCAGATGCACACTCTCTTCGGCAGTCCCTGGCACATTGCCGCCGGACGCGACTCACTTCCCGTCTTCCTCCAGGCCTACACGCGCCCCGATTACAAGGCCAATAGCGCCATCATCTTCGGCTCGCAGTTGGAAAACACGCCCTTCGATAACGGCCAGGCCGAGTTGCCGGGCGAGTGGAACTCTCACTACGCATTCCCCCATCTCGAATTCGCAACCGTGCAGTCCGCCATGCAGCGCATCGACAAGGAAGCCGATGGGAAGTTCCCCGTCTATCGCGGCGACTTCGGTCCCTACTGGGAAGACGGCTACGGCTCCGATGCCTTCTACACCGCCATCCATCGCCACAACCAGGAACGCATCCTGACCGCCGAGAAGATGGGCACAATCCCATCCGTGCTCTCCCCCATACTGCGCCCTGACGAATCGTTGTTGCAGCAGGCATGGAAC
>Ga0307375_10001301_pt1 | contig 27619 bp, 73 predicted proteins | sample TR1MG_FD_202531 | JGI IMG/M metagenome (GOLD analysis project Ga0307375, IMG submission 202531) | Soil microbial communities from Risofladan, Vaasa, Finland - TR-1 | ecosystem: Environmental > Terrestrial > Soil > Coastal area > Acid sulfate soil | place: Finland: Risofladan, Vaasa | collected...
GATATCTACATTAAGCCTACAAGAGCGGCTGAATTTATTGTACTTAATCTTATTGCTACCAAAACTGGAGCAAGCTTTACAGAACTGGTTGCCGCTACAGCACCTAGTTAAAGATAATTAGGGGGAGAAATCCCCCTTAATAAATCAACAAAGAGGAGAAAACAAAATGCCAGATATAAGGAATTTTAACATTGAGGGATTTAAAGCAGGGTTCGGAGATGGAGCGAAGACTTCATTATTTTACTATCAACCATCCTGGCCAGCTAGGTTAAATGCACCTTTAACAGAACAGGAAACAATTTTCCTAGTTAAAACTGCTACAATGCCCTCAACCGCATTGGAAGAGGTAACAATCAATTGGCAGGGATTTGATTGGAAGTTTGCTGGAAAACATACATATACTGATGTTACCATTACTTTTAATGTTGACTTAAAAGCAAAGGTACGTATGTTATTTGAAAGATGGAGTAATTTAGTCCATAATCCTACAAATAACTTTTATACAACTCATGACGTACATATGAGAGATCAAAAGTTACAGATGCTTGGATATGAGGGTGAAGTAATTCTTGAATTTACGCTACATGATGCTTGGCCTAAAGAGGTAGCTCAAATGTCAATGGACTACTCTTCTACAGATGTAGTTACATTCGATGTAACCTTTACTTATAGCTACCATGAAATTAGTTTTAACGAGACTGGAGGATCAGGTATACCGTATATTCCAGCCACTTAAAAAATATAAATATATTGTGAAGACTTTAAAAAAGGAGGTATAGTAATATGTCAGATAAACCAAAGTTTTATGATCGTATAAATGTTTATGAGTTTAGTTGTGAATTGCCTGGGAGTGGGCAAGAGGTTACTTTTAAACCAGTAAATACTGGACAACTAAAAAAGCTTTTAACATATGAGAAAGAAAAAAATCTACTACTTCAAGAACAAGCACTAGATGATTTGATATCATCTAGTGTTTTGACAGAAGACTTTAATTCGGATGATCTTTACTTAGAAGATAGATTTTTTCTTCTAGTGGAAATGAGAAAGAAAACAAAAGGGGAAGTTCTTGAATTCACTCTTACTTGTCCAAAATGCAATTCACAATCTTTGAATAGAGTTGATCTCAATTCAATGCCCATCAAACAACTTGATAAAGAAGCAGACTTAACAGTAGATCTAGTTAACGATGTAAAGGTTCATTTGAGAAGAGTTAAAAGGAAACACCAAAAAGAAATAAAACCTTCTTTTTTAAAACCTAATCTAAGTAATTTGCAAACATCAGCAGAAATGCAAACACTTTTTCATGCTTGTGCTATAGATAAAGTAGAAACACCAGATGGAATAGATGAAAATATTAACATGACTGATAAAGTATATCTCATTGATAATATTCCTACAAGTGAATATGATAAAATTAGAAATAAAATTGAAGATATATCTTTTGGATTAGATTTAACTTATAAAATAAAATGTAGAGCATGTGATTTTGAACAAGATACAATAGTTCCAGTAGAAAACAATTTTTTTTCCTAATTAAGCTGTGGACTACTTCCTTACAACAGATTATTGAAGAACAATACATACTAGCAAGGAAGATAAATATTAGTCCAGATGTAAGTAATATGTTACCTGATTTCGAAAGAACGATTTATGTAAGTCTATTAATAAAGGAACTACAAGAAGAAGAAAAGAGAATGAAACAATCTTCAAAGAAGTAAAGGAATACCTACACATGGCAACAACTGATACAAGAACAAATGAGCAAATTCTTAAAGCGATCAAGCGAATGTCTGATAAGGTTGGTAATACTGCTGATGCCCAAAAAGAAAAGAAAGAACGTCAAGATCTTCTAAAGCAAGAATCTATATTACAAGAAAGGATGATGATACTTCAAGAAGAACAAAAGAAAAATATGTTAAAAGAAAAACAAACCACTATGGGATTGTTTAGTATGATCAAATTTAATGCTAATCAATATTTTGATGAGACTAAAAATAATCAAATTACATGGGGAAATTTAGCTAATAATGTTAGAGAAAGTATGAAAGATTGGTTCGATGCCGCTTCTAAACAGAGAACTATGTTAGGAGCCACATTAAGACTAGGTGCTTCTTTATGGAAAGCTACTCATACTCATATCATTAGTGCTGTTAAAAATGTATTCAGTAAAATCGGTAGTCATATGAGAGAAGTACTAGGAGAGTTAGCAGAAGTTTTTGATGCTGTTATGGGTGTCTTTAAATCTGCTTTTAATTTTTTAAAAGACTCCATATTTGGATTTATGGCAAGAGTTCCTCCAGCGGATAGAAAGAGAAATAAATTACTACAATGGATGGTAAATCACTTTAGGTGGCAAGAAAAATTGGAAATGATAAAGCTTGGTAAGAGTACCAAAGTTGATAATTGGCTATTAGCAGGATTAGCATTGGTAACGGCTGGAATTATTGGTGGTATTATTAGAAAATATTTACTTCCTTTTGAATTAGCATTTAAAGCATTGAGAATTGGGAAAGCTTTTGGATGGATTGGAAAGTTTTTTATGAAATTTTCACTAGTCGGAAAAATGTTGGCTCCGTTTATTGGTGCTGGTGGATATATGGATGATATAATTAAAGTATCTGGAAAATTAGCAGTAATGTTTCCTAAATTTGCCGCAGGGTTAAAACTTATGGGTTGGGCTTTCAAAGTAGGATTTAAATTTTTTGGTTGGCCTTTACAAGTTCTTCTTTCCGCTTATGACTTCATAACAGGATTCAATGCCGTTGATGGAGACTTCCGAGCGAAAATGAAAGGTGGTCTTAAAAAAATGGTAACAGGATTCTTAGAACTTCCTATAATAATTCTTGCATGGTTATATGAGCAGTTCACAGGACAAACAACATCAGGAGATCAATGGATAAAGGAATTTGAAAAAGGAATAGACCCTTTATTAAGCTTTTGGGCTTCTTGGATGTCTGGCGAAGGATTTTTTGGAGCCTTACTTGCAATGATGGAGGATCTTGATCTACTTAATGATGAATACATAAAACCAATAACGGATTTCATTCAAAGTATTAGAGATTTTAAAATTACTCTGCCTGGACTTGGTGCTATGCCTAGTGGTAGTCCAAAAGATTTTACTAAGCTAACAAAAGAAGAAGATAACAAAAGAATAGATCAAAACTTATTTGATTATAGTTTTGGTTTATTAGGAAAAAACTATAAGAGTCCTATAAATGAAGTATCACAAGCGGAAGCAGATAAAAATATAACAGCACAAGAAAATAGTACTAAACAAATAACACAGGCTACAGAAAAACAAACTAAAGATATACTAACAGGTGGAAAGAAGATAGCAGAAGATAATAAATCAAATACACAAGTAGCGGTGAAAACTGGAACAACTGGTGGTGGTGGGAGTTATGAAATTCCTCAACTACCAGAAGGTGTTGGGCCTTTGGGATTTAACGAAAACGAAATTGGAGGTTAACGGAGTTATTAATGACAGATGATAAAGATATAGCTAGTAGGAATTCAGTAATTAAAAGAAATCCAAGTCGTACTCATCCTTGGGCTAGAAATCCAGGAAGTAGTGGTTTTGTATGGATACATCTAAACGGTAAAAAAATATTAGATCAGACTTCTAAAGGTACTGGTACTGTATCAATACCTATAGGAAAACCAGATGTACAATTTGCTTTTCTAGCTCCATTAGCTATAACTGAAACTGTAGCTCATAATTGGAATGAATATGATTCTCTAGCGTCTAGATTAGCTCAGAAAGCAAGAACAGCGGCTAAGATAGGTGCTGAATGGAACGCATTAATGAAAACTTTCAGTACAGGTACACCATCGGATAATGCTAAAACTGTACTAGCAGTTCAACATAAAGGTAAAAAAATAGGATCTGGTCAAGGTCAATTTATTTCTAATTGGATGCAATCCGCATATGAATCGGTAAATCCTCATTCTATATCTAAGACAAAAGTAGATACACCATTATATTATGAAAGCTCTGATAGAAGAAATTTAAATTTTGAAGTAATGTTGGTTGCGGAAAGAGATCCTAAAGCAGATATAATAGATATAGTAAAAGACTTAATGAAATATTCTTCTCCTAATTTGAGAAACAAGGGAATAACTATAGACTTCCCTTATATGTTTGAGCTTTATACCTATCCTAAAAAATGGATAAAGTATACTACTCTAGCTTTAACTGCCGTACAACCTACTTATAATGCTCCATTCATAAGTGGATATCCTTCAAGTTGTAATTTGCAACTGACATTTAAAGATATGAGTCCTCTATATAGAGGAGCTATAGAAACTGGATCTGTTGTTAATGTTAGGGAAGTAGCCCCTGGATCTGGAACTACTTCCGTTATGAAAGCATCTCCTCAGAGACATTCAATAAGATATGATATTGGAAAACCTTCTGTAGAACAAGCTAGTGATAGTGATGCACTAACTTCTCAGTATTTTAGGGAAAGACGGAAAAGTATCCAGGGAAAAAACTTTTTCCTTGGTGGAGCTTAATACAGGATCATTCCTTTACCCATTGAGTCTAATTTCAAACCGTTACATGAAAATATTTCCATGTCATCTTCATCATCTATAAAACAGGTAGCTTGATTAATAACAGCTTTTAAAATATCTGTAACATCACCTTCTTGTAGAACCACCCCAGCCGTGTCATTACCATACATACCTCTGCCAGAGTACGATTCTCTAAGGCTCACATCAAGACCATCATCCTCACAAACTTGAACTAACATTTCAGCTAATTTCCTATCCATGATTAAATCCTTTATAGGTAGCACAACCTAAAACAAAGTATGTCCGTAGACTCCCATTTCAACTAAGCTTCGGTCATGCTACCAGTCAATTAAACAATCGGAAATGGGTTCGATAAAGGTCAATCGTATTACAAAAGAATCTTTTTGTCAAGGTTTATTTTCTGCAAAGTTGGCATGAATCTTGCATATAGCTGAAATTATTAATAAATTATTTTCTTGACATAGTTTCTTATATAAGATAGAATGTATGTAGAAACTCAAACAAGGGGATTAAACATGATCGTAAAAATTACACGTACAATGACAAAAGCAAAAATTGGAAGAGATTTCTGGATTTATAATTCAGATGCTCCCATGAAAGGAAATTCATTATTTAAAATTGGTGGATATGCGTCTTTGTCTTCTCTAAAGTCTTATATCAAGAGGGTTTATGAGGATGTTGAATTTTTCGTTACTTGGTAAATAATGCTTGACAAAGTTTCTTATATAAGATACAATTAGGTATAAACTAAAAAAAGGAGCAAAATATGAATTTTCAAATCGGACAAGAAGTTAAGCTTAACGGTAAAACCTACAAGATTACTGGTACGCATAAAAGATCTTGGTTATTAACGATGAATGGTAAAACTTTTAAAGCTACTTCTGCTTTGATGAAAAAAATTCAGGATCAAAATGAACGTGGACTTGGAGTAGGTAAGCGAAATAAACGTGAAAAAAAATCCGCTACCTTTCATATGGAAAAACGATTGGCATATAATAAAATTTTTAATCCAGATGCGAAGATGCCTGAAACTGATGAAGAGTTGATGAAAGCATTGGATGTTCTTTGTGGTGAGCTTTCACCTGAAAACCTTTTTTGTGACGGTGAAATTTCCAGATCAGCGGCAATGAAAAAAGCAAGTGCGTTAAGAGCCGAATGGAAAGAGGTTGAAAAAAAATTAGGACGGAAAGTTTCAGAGGAAGAAGCCGAAAGTCATTGGTTTAGTAATTTTAAATAGGAGCAAAAAAAATATGAGTACTTCAAAGGATGAAGCAAAAAAAATCTTAGAAGAGGAAATGGGTATCTGTCCTGAATGTCATGATCATAAACCTTGCGGTTGTGAAAATGATTTTGACTTGGAACCTATTAAAATTTTATTAACAGGTTCCATTAACAAACTGGAAGGTTTACTAAAAAATAACTGTGACGATGATTTAATAGAAGAAGACTATCCTTTTGAATGTGCTGTATGTGGGTTAAGATCCAATTTAGAAGAAAAGCTTTCCAATAATGGTAGATGCTTTAATTGTGATTCCCCTTTATAAAGGATGTGCAACATGAATAACAAGGGATTTACATTAGTTGAAATCATAGCAGTACTTCTAATACTTGGAGTCCTTACCGTTGCTATTGTACCTAAACTTATAAAGGTAGATAGATCTGCGGAGATTCATGGTATTAAAGTAGGAGTACAAGAAATCAATGATAGAGAAAAATTAACATGGTCTAATAAAAAAATCGGAAATGATTCTTATAGTGATGAAGAACTAGATGAAATTATTAAACTTGAAGTTAATAGAGATATATCTTATAAATACTCATGGAGTGGAGATACTTTAACATTTTGTGGTATCTCAATAAGCCTTGAGCGTATTCCTGCTACAAACAAAAAACCAGCTTACTATAAAGAAAAGGAATAACATGAATAGTATAATAGAAAAAATAAATCTATTTAACTACAGTAAGGATTTTGTAAAAACTGGCAGGGTAGTCATTGACCTTACTGAAACTTCTACTCCGTATAAATACGTGGCTTTTAACGAAGGTGAAGATATCATCTACTGGATTGCCGCTTACGATTGGGATAAAAGTAAAATGTCTGGATATCAAAATTGTCCTCACGGTGGATTCAAAACAGCTAATGGATGTAAGAAAAATTTTCTCAAACACATGCTGGACTAAAAAAGGAGAAATTCTAATGAAGAAAGCAACTTTTCAAAAAACTGATGAAGGTGTAAAATTAATGGCTATTTACATTGCTCAATTGACCAGAGAAGGTATGGAATACCAGTTGGATAATACCATTAATCACTATACCGTTATTATTACAGGTTTCTAGGAGGTCATTATGGATCTTTCTAAAAAATATTTAGAATACTGTGATAAACCAGAAGAGGAAAGAGGAGTCACCTTTGATGATTTTTTCGAATGGGTAGGTATTCCTCCAGAGCAAAGAACAAAATTTTTAGTTGGATCAATTTTAAATAGAGCGCAAAAAATAATCAGGGGAGAAGTGTAATGCATTTCACTCCCATTTCTACGCAATTCCCCGAAGAAGCAAAAAGACTTTGCCATAACTTTGAAGTTGAAAGTCAAAGGATAAAGACGGAAAGAAATATCCTTATTCCTGATAAAAAAGCAATAGTCAGAATAGATACTAATCAATATTTAGGTACGGTAGGTTTAAATTGGGAACCTGTTCAACCAGAAGTCCTTTACAGTATGTCAGGAGAATTGATCAAAGCCACAAATGGATATATCAATGGTGTAGTCAATCTACTTGACGGAGCAGTAATAGGGATTTCTTTCAAGCTTGCGGAACGTGAATATGTTGAAAATGATAAAATAGATCTAAACTTTATCATGCTTACTGCTTTCAATGGTATGTATGGACTTTCTGGAAGTGCCTTTTCCTACAGACATGCAAGCGATAGCTCTGCAAATACAAGTAACAAAGTATTCAATTTAAAACATACAAAGTTTGTAGGCAATCGAATTGAAGTAGTCAAAGAAATGCTCCAATACTACAATCAAGAAATCACTTCCTTTGATCTACTTATGAATAAGCTTATCGCAACTCCAATGAGCATAGACGTAGCTACTGAATGGTTTGAGAAATTATTTCCTAGATCCTCTAGACATACTTCACAATTTAAGAACGGTGTGGAAATCTTTAAGGAGTTATTCAGGAACCATACCATTCAAGGTGTCTCTCGTACATCATATGGAGCTTGGTGTGCAATGATTCAGTATGTTAATCATTATAAATCTATCAGAGTCCACAATGAAAGAGATCCAGAAGAAGTAAAGTTTCGATCAATTCATATCGGAACTGGTAATAGGCTTATCCAAGCAGGAACTACTAAATTAACCAATTTTCATTTCGAAGAAGATGAATTTCTAATTGACTAGAACCAAAAAGAAGGAGAAAAGTAATGTTGTTTTTAGAAATTGTAGTTATTCTGATAATTGTCTGTGCTATTTTATGGTTATTCGGATTGGAAGGGATAGTAGAATTCATTATATCAATGGCTATTCTATTTGGTATCCTATATGGAATAGGGTGTATCATCGGACTAGGCTTTAAAGGAGTTTGAGATATGAAATGGGTAGATCGTTGGTATGTAAATAGTCATTCATCAGATAAAGAGTATACAGTCTCAAGAGCAGAAGATGGAGAAACTTGGGGCTGTTCATGTCCAGCATGGACGTTTCAGAGACATCGAATTAGAGATGGTATATGCAAACATATTCGGGAAGTAAAAGGAGGATTATTTGATGATGTATCACATTCCCCCACCATCAGGCATGATGATTTCTTTACAGAAGAGGAGTTTGCATTATGATATTTATATTCGGAAATGGGATGGAATTGTTTTTCGGTTATCAAAATAATAATATACTATTTCTAAACTGGTTCTGTAGTTGGGTTTATATCAATGAACCAAATTATTTTTATTTTAGCTTGACATTGTTTGGGATATCTGTTACAATCCAATACAGAAGAAAGAAAAAAGTTAAAATATAAAACAAAAGAAAGGAAAAAAAATGAACTACAAAAAAATCGTTTTATACATGATCGTTGGGGTTATCATTGCAATGCTTAATGTTGTTTTCTGGAATGATGCATATGCGAGAAATGGTAATGGTAGTGTGGCAGGAAATTCAGGAAACGGGCAAGGGCATGGTGGTCATGGTGGTGGGAATAATGGAAATGGAGTAGGTGGAAGTGACGGAGGTAATCAAGGTAATGATAGTGGTAATGGTAATGCTTCTGGAGGTCATGGTGGATCAGGTGGGAATGGGAATGGTGGTGGATCAGGTGGGAATGGGAATGGTGGTGGATCAGGTGGGAATGGGAATGGTGGTGGATCAGGATCAGGTGCAAGTGGATCAGGTGCAAGTGGATCTGGTGCAAGTGGATCTGGTGCAAGTGGGGCAAGTGCAAGTGGTGGAGATAATGATTTTTCTACATCTAATTGTCCAGATGATGGAATTTATGGATTTATAAATGGAAAACCTGTAAATTGTATTAATTAAAAATAATGAAAAAAATTGGAATCATAGGAACTAGAAGAAGAAACACCAGAACCGATTTTATAGATGTTAAGGATGCTTTCTTTTCAGTCTATGAAGATGGTGATTGGATTGTATCAGGTGGATGTCCAAAAGGTGGAGATGCCTTTGCGGAGAAGATAGCTAAAGACTTTGGTATTCCTATTCTTATCTTTGAAGCCAGATGGAATCATGAATGGAAAGAAGGGAAGTTTATCCGTAAGTATAATAAAGCGGCTGGATTCATACGCAATACTCCTATAGCCGAACATTCAGATATACTTATATCTTGTGTACATCCAGATAGAACTGGTGGAACAGAAAATACAATTAAGAAATTCAAAAAACTTCCAAATAAAGGAGCTTTGATATTAGTATGAAAATTACAGTCAAAATGTCAGATACTACTGTAGTCATTTGTTCCAAGTGTCATTGGTCTGGAGCTATCGAAGATGCACATTGGATGCAAGAAACTGAATATGGGTATTGTCCTTCTTGTGGAAGTGCTGAATTCGATGATCTTGAATCATGGGAACAAGCAGACTATGGAGAAGAGGAGGAGGAATGGACATGGACAGGCTGGAAAGCAAGGGTAGCTGTTTTTGCTTCACTAGTCGGTATAGCTGTCTTTATAGTTGTTCCTTGGGGTTTTGGAGTATATCATATCGTTAGAAATTGGATATATTAAAATGATAGGATATTGGGCAAATACAAAAAGATGGACTCAAACTCATATTGTTAATGATGAATCTGAAAAACCAATTTGTGGTAGTCAAATCAAAGAAGATCTATCATTTCAATGGTGTTGTAATGGAATTCGATTAGATTATATAGAATGTAGTCATTGTAAACATTGGTATAAAAAACAAACAAGGAAAAAATAAATGCTTGACACTATTTCAGATACACTATTTATTATCGGTATTCCTATTGCTATGTATTTTTTATGCAAAATATATATAATTCTAAAATCCATTAGAGATATGATATTTTATAAGAGGATGTAAATGCTATTTTCAAGCGATAAAACTTGGTTTACTGCTGATCAACATTTCTTTCATAAGAATATGTATAAAGAAGATTTCTTTGCTTCTGGATTTAAGCGTCCTTGGAGGACAGAAGCAGAAGGAAGAAAAAATATTATCGAAAGACATAACTCACTAGTCAAAAAAGACGATTGGGTTATTCATGGTGGAGACTTTGCCATGATTTCAAACTCCATGCAGGACAAATTAAGACCTATCATAGAAAAACTCAATGGAAGACATATTCTTGTCTTAGGAAATCACGATGAAATAAAACCATTTAAATATATTGATATGGGGTTTACAAATGTCTCAACTTCATATATAATAGAACTTGATAACAGATGGAAGATTTGTATAAATCACGATCCATCAATTAGATGTATTATTCACAAAGATTGGATTTTCCTATGTGGACATATCCATGATTTATTTAAATCTATTCCAGAGAAGCTAACGGTTAATATCGGTATAGATGTATGGGATTACTACCCTATACGATTAGGACATATATTAGATGAATTAAAAATAACAAAAGAACCATATAAAGATTGGAGATAATATGTCACTTTGGAATACAGTAAATAAAGTTTGTAGTCAATTACCTAAAGGATTTCAAATAAATTTATGTATGGAAAATGGAAGTGCATGGGTTCAAGCCTATGATGATCAAGATAATGAAATTAATCTACCAGATTCAACTGATAAGCAATTACAGGAAGAACTTAATGATGCTTTAACTGAATCTATAAACATATATAAAGAAATACTAACATGAAACTAGAAGAATGTTTTAACTTAGCAGAAGCATGTGGACTTACAACTATAGGCGAAGCATTTGATAATGTTAGAATACATGCCATTAACATATTTATCTATGAGGAGATAACAAAAGAGCTACAAGAACTTGTCGATGAAATAGATGGTCTTAAACTAAAGCGAAGAGATTTAATAGAAGATGTGAAAAATGGGAGGTAGTATGGATCTAATTAAAAGTGTGTATGATATTGCAGATGAATTTTTAAATCTACCTGTTCCAGTAAGACAGCATGTAGTATTGAAACAGAATTTTATCGACCATCTTGCACAAGCTATGCTGATTGATGGAAAAGTTAGCTTTTATTCTACAGAAGATCAAGAAGTAGAAGAAAAGAAAAATGAACTCTTCATCGTCCTTAGAGAACTGGTAGCTAGCTCAATTAACTACTGCTATTGGTATGGCAATGCAGACGTTAGACCAATGGGAGCTAACTCAGGAGATATGTATGCCCTTGTGGATACCGCTCTAGATCATGCTTTGTTAAAAGATATAAAAAGTAAAGAATATTATGAGGGGATCTTTTATACATCTAAAATGGCTTCTGCTATAAAGTTTCTTATTGAATTGCTTTCACTTCATAGATATCCATTACTGGAAGAGCGGAAGAGACATCTTCTTGAAGTTGTGGATCATGGATTAAGATTTGCTAATAATATTGTCATCAATAAGGAGGATGAGCATGGAGGAAAATTACTAGAAGATCTTATAAGGAACTTTACAGGATTTGCTTCCGATACTTTCCTGAAACGTGCTTCCCTTTTCTTCATCCAGATACATAGGCAACTTGGATGGTTTCCAGAACTCATGCAGGATATATTTGTACCAGCGGATTATCAAGTACCTAAAATGCTACATTATTTCAAAGCTATTGAATATAGCAATCACTTGTCTTATAAGATTCAAGAAGGGAAGTTAATTGAGAAAGGATCTCTTATGGAGTGCCAGATTAGAGCCGCTACAATTAAGGTCTGCCGCATGATAATGGATATTACAGGCTGGAACATATCAGAGGTTGATACTTGGTTGTGGACTAAGAGAAAATTGCCAATAGAAAAATTTCACTTGACAATCACTTCGGACTACTGATATGATGAATTCAGATGAATTTATAGATAAAGTAAAAGTACTGAATTTAAAAAAGGGAGATGTTCTTGTAGTCAGATATCAAGATTACGATTCTACTTCTTCTTTAATATCTAGAAATGTTTGGGGAAAACAAATGAAAAGGGAATTAGATATTTTAAAAGAATATTTTGAGAAGATGGATAAATTAGGAGTAATATTTGTTCCTAATACCATTGATTTTGAAGTAATAAGGTTGGAAGAGTGGTTCGTATAAATAACTAAAAAGGAGATTGAGTCATGGAAAATGAAAAAAAAGCAAAGCGGAAGGAAACACAAACGGTATTAGATTCCTACTTTGAAAATGCTATGAATGATAAGCATACCAGAGTGGAATTTATTCGAAGATCTAAACAAAAGGTAGGAGTCATGTTTGCTTGTTTAGATCCGTTAGATCCTGATGAAAAAGTGATTATCGGATTTTCTTTATGTCATTCCAGATATGATGAGTTTGATCATATCAATTTTGGTATAGTGAAGCAAAAGAACATCGGTAAAAAGATTGCTCATCGAAGAGCTATGAAGTTTAGGGATTGCGTAGAGTACTACGTCTATGACAAAAACCTTGAAGAAAATTTCTTCAAGGAAACTGTTTACATTCCTGCTACTGTAAATGCCGCTCTTGTAAAATTCATCTATGATTGTTATAAGTACTATAAGGATAAAACATTTCCTCTGTGGGTTGGAGAATACTTCCCTAGGTCTGTATTTGGAAGAGAAGATGGTAAAGTCGAAGTGACGGAAGATGAAAAAGCAGAAGTCAAAACTGATTAACTAAAACTGAAAGGAATTTGAAATCATGAAATACGGAAAACATGATCACGGTAACTACGGTCTAGAACAGTTGCAAGAAGCAAGAGAATTAGCTACAGATCCAATTGTCAAAATGGAAAACCAGAGAAGTATTGACGCTTATTTCTTTGGATCTAATGCCAAAAAGAAAAGCAGAAAAGAACGTAGAAGGGAAAAAAGAAGAGAAAGACAAAAGATACAGGAGGAGGAATATTAAATGTTAGAATTTCTATGGAGTTGTATGGTAATTGGATTTAAAGGAATGATCGGTACTTTCATATGGTTCTTTGTATTTCTATTTGTTCTTATGGTTATAGGGCTTTGTCTATATCCCTTTACAAAAAAGAAAAAAGAGATAGAAGTAAAAGAAAGACCTGATGATACTCCTCCACCATCCGAACCTACGGAAACCGTGAGTTTAGGAGATTTAAAAGATAAGACAATACATTAACGGAGGTATAATATGAGTTACGATGATTTATTAGGAAATGATGAAGACAAAGGAATCAAAACGAATCTTGGATTTCAAGATAAAGGCGTTACCTATGTAGCAATCATAGGAGATCATAGTGGTTCAATGAGTGAGCTATTGGAAGGTAAATCCAAATCAGATCTGGCTATGTCAAATTTCAATGAGCAGATTGCTACTCTGAAACAAGAAGCTGATGAGGGTATGGAGGTACTTGCTACCATCATTGACTTTGATAGTGAACTTATCTGTCAGTATGAAAATGTTGACATAACTGAAATCAAACCACTTGAGAAATATTGGACAAGAGGAATGACTTCTCTGTATGATGCTATTGCATACGGTATTACAAAAATTCAATCCAAGTTTGATAAAGACAGTAGAGAAAATAAAGCCGCTATAGTCATTGTTGAGACAGACGGTTATGAAAACTCTTCTAATGATTATGGTATTCATGCAGACGGATTAGAAAGACTGAAAAAATTAATCAAGGGTCTTGAAGATACTGGTAAATGGACGTTTACATTTTTAGGTGCTGGTCTGGATGAAAAGCTTGCAATGAGCATGGGATTTTCAGTAGGAAATACCGTAGTTCCTCAAGGTCTTGGAGATACACAAAATGCTTACTATGCCGCAAATGCTGGATTAAAGAACTTCATGGGATCTAGAAAAAGGGGAGTAACGCAATCGAAATCTTTTTATACAGATGTAAGTGATAATGTAAGTGATAATATAAATGTAAGTAGTAATAGCGATCCTAAAAAAGAAGATAACTAGGAAGGGTGTCCGAGCGGTTTATGGATCTGGTCTTGAAAACCAGCGGTGTGTCAAAAGCATCCCAGGGTTCGAATCCCTGCCCTTCCTCCAGACTCCAGAGGAGATATATAAAATGATAGATCCTGTAAAGTACAATAAAATGTTTAACTCTATAGAACAAGATGTAGATATAATAGATAAAATAGTAGAAGGATTATTAGAAGGAAAGGCTATATCTTCTCCATATCAACCTCATGCTGGATCTGTAGCAATCGCTGAATTGCTACAAGCGAAAGCAATGCTTTTAAAACTTTGGAAGGAGTAACAAATGTGGATAAACGGTAAACCTATGAATGAAATGCCTTTTGAGCATGTATCTATATATGGTACAAAATTTACTTGTGCAAGATGTGATTTTATAGAACCTGTCAAAGTAAAAATGGAAGTCTCATTAATGGAGATAGCAGACTATCAAGCTCTTCAAAGATTAATGGTTGACATTTCCGAAATGGTAGGATATCATAGTAGAAACATTTGGGATCAGCTAAATGGATTCCAAGGCTATGACTGTATAAACTACGAAATTGTTTGAAAGGTAAAAAATGTCAGCAGAAAAATTATTTAAAGTAATAGTTATTATTAGCTTGGTATTTATACTCATTGGTATTTCCTTTAACAGAAGAGATGCAAGAAGAAGAATAGAAGCTCTTGAGAATAAACTAATAGAAGTAAAAGCAGAACTAATCAAAACAAATGAAGACAATAAAAAACTTCATGCCTACCTAACAGAACTTGAAGCATCGGATAGTATTGATAAAGAAGAAATCATGCTCATGTGGCACTCTATAGGAACCATGAGAGGTAACTTTGTTGCATTAGGTTTAGGTTTTCATTTAGAAGAAAAGGATATTTGTCCAGAAGAAGAATGTCCATCTTGGGATGGTTGGGAAGAAGAAGATTGGATGGTTGAAGAAGGGTTGAAAGATCAAGGTTGATTACAGCATACAAAACATATCAACCTGTTTTCGAAAGGAGAAGTAAATGACATTATTAATATTTCAATCGTACTTAGTTATCTCTGGAGTCATGATTATTTGTATTCTTGGATATGCAGGAATAGCTAAACTAGACAGGATATTGACATGAAAAATATTATAGAGGAGAAATGTATCAATGAGAAAAACAATATATCAATGTAATTTATGTGAGCAACAATGGGAAGAGGATTATGTATTTGGAGTTTCACTAGATGACAATGGACAAGGAGATGAGGTAATTCTAGTTGAAGCAGAAAATTCCGAAAAACATATATGCAGAGGGTGTATCATAGCTATTAAAGGATATGAAAAATAATGCCGTATGTAACTTGCTCAAAATGTCACCATGAATGGGAGACTACAAACTTGAAAGAAAAATGCCGTTGGTGTAAAGCCCCTATTGGTAAGGTTTTAGAAGAAGAGACACCATTGGAAAAAATGATGATGAACTATGAAGAAATTTTAGAGAAGGCTAGGAGGAAAAAATAATGTACGATGATCTATTAGGCCCACGAAAAAAACCAGAAGAGGAAATTTCATTAAAGAAGAAATACAAACTTAATGATCCTCCTCCAACTTCTCCTCCGAATGATCCTTGGGCTGGTGCTGGAGAAGATTTAAAAAACGAAGAAGAAGAAATTGATTTGCCTGAATTCGATTTGGAATTTGATGAGGAGGAGGAATTGGAAAAGGAATTGGAAAAGGCATTAGAAGGTTTTGCCGATGATGATGATTGTGAATGTGAACCTGATGTTTGTGACGGTTGTGACGGTTGTGACCAAGACAGTCAATTAGATCCAAGTGAAGACATTGGTTGAATGGAATTGGGTAAATAAAATGTTGAAGTAAAATTAAAAAGGAGAAGTAAAATGAAAATGAAAACAACACTAATGGTTTTATTGGCAATCGCTTTAATCATGACAAACTTTTCTTGTGCTAGTAACAATCAACAATTAATGGGTGCTATGGGTGGAGCGGCTGGAGCAGGAGCGGCTTTGTATCAAGGTCTTAGTCCTACAGCGTTAGCTTTATATACTATCGGTGGAGTGGTTACAGGTATGTATGTAGGAGATGCTATTGATCAAAAGAAACAAAAAAACAGAGACAATGATCAATATTACCTCATTGAAAGAAACAGAGCAGAAGCCAGAGAACAAGCAGACAAACTTTGGAAAGAAGCCGAAGCAAGACAAGCTTCTGTCAATGTCTACAATAGTAGCGGTGTCAGCGGTGGTAGCTATGCAAACCCTGGAAATACAAATTGTGAGAAAGTAACTAGGAGACAATGGAACGGTAATCAAGTTATCAGCGAAACTACAGAAGAGGTTTGCAGAGGACAAAGGAATACATCCACGTATTGATATGTATAACTTAAACATACACATAGAATCAGAAGATCTTTTGCGGCTAAGTGAAATCCAACAATCTTTATCTACTGTATTTAATTCAGATGATAAAGTGTGGAGGGTTTCCTTTAATCATAAGAAATATCTATACCATCTCCAGACGTATGAACAACAAAGAGGAGGAGCAGGAAGAGATGACTATACTGCTCCTCCTCCTGCTCCTGAGTATAATGGTCTAACAGATCTTCAACGAGAAGCCTTTTCAAATATCTTAGAATCAGAAAACTATATAGATGAATTAAAATCAGAATTAAGAAAATACATATTGGATTGGGATGACTATAAAAAAACGAGAAACAGAGACTTCATTGACGAAGAGGAAATGAAGTTATGAAGAATGAATTTGAAGATGAACCAGTAGGATCAAACACCGAAGATTGGAGTCATTGGGAGAAGAAAATATGTAGTCATTGTGGATATCCACTAGGCTATACAAACCCTTCTGGTGCATGTAAGATCTGTAAAAAAGCAAAACATAAAGACTTCATTACCAAAGAGGAATTTGATGTATGATACCGTATGAATTGGTAATATGCCCACTTGTAGCAGAAGAAGGAAAATGTCCATACGATGAACATCAAGGTGATTGTAAACATGATCATCCTCATGATATAAGAGAGAGTTGTATTAGTCAGAATGTTCAATGTCCAGATTGTATGATACAAATAAAAGAAGAATTCATAGAAGAAGAGGAGATGAAGTTATAAATGTGGACTTGTGAGCATTGCGGAAAGGATGGATTAGATATACATAATATATACCAATGTTGGAAAGCGCATTTGACTATAAGAGTAATAGATGATTTAGGATTACGTGACGGAGCTATTGTATGTGAAAACTGTTATAAGTTTTTAAAAGATAAGACATTAGACTTATATAGAGAGATGAAATTTCCAGACTTCTTAACAAATGAAGATATGAAGATATGAATAAAGAAGATTGTAAATATTGTGAATATTACGAAATAGAATATGACTATAAAACTTACATCGGAGAAGAAGTAAGTAGAAGAGTAATTATAGGAGCTAGATGTAATCATGAATCTTACTTCTCTGGAGTATGTCAACTAAAACTTGATCAAGGTTTTGCACCAGATTTTATATCAAAGGAGGAAATGACAATATGAATTCAAAATTAATAAATGCTTTAAAAACAGAAGCGAAAATAGAGTACGATGACACTCACTTCCTATTATCTTTACTTCCCGATTGGGCTAAGATAGTTCCATCAAATCTTGATCCTACCTTCTATGGTACAGGTTCATATGACGGAGACATGGAAGTAAAAGATAGAATTGACAGGATAAAGAAAAGAGCCAAACAATCATATGAAGATATTATGAATTTATGACAAGGAAATAAATGTGATTATGATAGAAGATCCATATATAAAATGTGAGACATGTAAATATTCAAGAACAAACAATCAACGCCTATATTCATTATGGAATTGTGCAATTAATAAAGAAATGATATGTGGAAATATGAGAAGAAGAATTATAAACACATATCCATTTTGGAAATGTAATAATACAATAGGAAGTACTTCTGATTCATCTTTCAGTAGTTCTTCTACTACAATGGATAATGACTTCATAAAAAAAGAGGAAATGCAATTATGAAGTATGTCTTCATGGAGGAAAAAATAATGTACGATGATCTATTAGGCCCACGAAAAGAAAAACAGATAACACAAGTAGTAAAGGGATCTTCTATCAGAAATCAAAAGATTATTTTTCAATGTGATATAAGAACTCCAAATGGAAGACTGTATCCAAGAGTCACAATGGATGTAGCTCTAACTATTGCTTTGAAACAAGTATCTGGATTCTATCTAGTGTCTGGTGGAACTCCGAAAGATCCAATGGTTGTAAATTTAGCACATATTATAGGGTCTGTCAAAAGCTACTTAATAAATGCAAGAGGAGATGTATGTTTTGAAATAAAATACCTGAATCCAAAACTTGCGGAAGCTTACGGAGAACTACATATATCTCCTTGCTGTATAGGCAACGTAGATAAAAATCTGGTAGTAATGAAGACCCTTATCATTACTCAACTATATGTGATATAATGAATAACTTTCTACATTTCATAAATGTCTTAGAAATCATAGAAGATCATTTTTTAGATAGCTCTTCTTCTTCGTCTTCAAGTTCGCTATCGTCATCGTCAAGTTCAAGTTCCCTGATCAATGAAAAGGTTCCAAGGGAGGATGAGACTGTACATCTATTCACCGATATCTTTAAAGAGAAAGCTCTACCAGATGAGATGAACGTACCTACTCCTACTCCAGAAGGTAGAGGAGGATTCTCTTTACATATGGCAAACTACTATAAGTGGTTAGGTCAAGATCAAGATCGAAATTATATAGATTATATACCAGCTATAGCTATTGGGATTTGCTTTCTCTTTATAGCTTCTGCCGCTTTACTTGGATATATTAGCGTTTGGTTTTTTTAGCTTTAGATGCCGTACCATTTTTAGCTTATTGGGGAAGACAATGAATGAATATATGCAATGTCCATATTCCAGAAGTGTCTTATGTGATGAGAAGTCATGTAATCATCATCCTATTCATGAAAAAACTACATCTTGTCAACATATAGGAAGCAGATTTTGTGGTGGTTGCCCTAAATGCAATACTCTTAATTCCTTCTCTGATTTTATCAAAGAAGAAGAAATGATAATATAGTCTGGCATAGGGGGGTAAGCCAGAATTTCTTATACAAGAAACTTATCTTTGAAAGGGGGGTAAGCCAGAATTTCTTATACAAGAAACTTATCTTTGAAATGTGGACTTCTTCCCAATCTTCTGATCTATGAACCCTGCTCTTGAAACTAATTCACCCTTCTGCAATCCCTTTACCAGCTTGAGAAGATTCTTAGTTGCTTTCTGTGTCTGTTCAACAATCTTAACAGCGTTATCAAAATCTCCTGTCATCAATATATCACCAGCATACTTTAAGGAATTAGACCAGTTCGTTAGTTCCTGTGCTACAGAAGCTTCACTACCTGTTAATTTATACTTCTTCCCTTCACCTAAATACTTGTCTAAGTTTAAATTCATATCTCTTCTCTCCTAACTATATCTCATTTTTATTCCCTGTACCTCTTTGAATCCATCTACCCATTTTGAAATGACTTTACCCTTTTCATTACCGTTAGCTGTAACAATTAACTTACTCCCTTGCTGTATTACCCATGCCGCACCAATTAGATTATCAGGATCTTTACTCCACTCTTTAGCTTGAGCTTCAACATCTTTTATCGCCTTTTTTGATACTTCATTAAGATATTCTCTTAATTTCATTTAACTCTTTCTCCAAAATCTTATACAAGAAACTATGCCAGTATGTTAGTAGGTGAAACTCCTTTGTAGTCTACCCAAACATACCCTTGCTTAGAAATGACTTCATAGAATACTCCAGCAAATCCTATACCCTTTTCTGTGAACCCTTCCTTGATAGCTTCTATCGCTTCTTGTGGTGATAAGTTTTCTTCTCTACAGTCAACAATTTTAATTACCTTTCTCATCTTCCTCCGTTTAAAAACTATTTCTTTAACTTCTTTATTTGATCATCCGTATATCCAAATTTCTTTCTCAAGATCTTTTCTGCTTCTTCGGCAGAAGGGCCACCTAGGAATTTTCCCTTCATCGGATTCTTTACCGTATCTATAAGTATCTTCTTCTGGTGTGTATCTGGTACTGATGCTTCACCTAAGTATTTTTCTGTTAAATCCATATTTTCCTCCGTATTATCTTTCACTCCAATGTTTTCCTTCTTCCCCTACTGTTTTCATTAGTAACTTCTCTACTTCTTTAATAGCTTGATCGGGATTCTTATAGAGGTCTGTAGATCCTACCCAACCTCCCCATGAATAAGACGCATAATATTTGCGGTCACTAGCAGTATAATTCAATGCTAGAAAAACTGGTTTTCCTTCTACCTTAACATACTTTCCTCCGTCCTTCCAATATTTCCTTGACTCTTTATATATCTTGTCTATCTCTTCTTGGTAAAGAGTCATAACGTCTTTCTTCATTCCCATAGCTTTAGCTACGTTAATTCCTTGCTGGAAAGATTTCTCTTCATAGTAGGACTGATTTAGAATCTGTCTCTGAAAATCATTTTTAGTATCCAATGATACCTTTCCTAATTTGACTACTCCTCTAACATCTTCTCCCAAATACTTCTCTAATAAATCCATAGCTCTCTCTCCTTATGTTATGCCATTGCATCCCAAACATGATACTCTTCATCTGCTTCCAGTACGGTAGTTCCTTGAGGATTCACCAATCCATCAACACCATGTTTCTTCATTTGCTTCTGGATCTTTTCTACTTCATCGTCAACACCCATGATTATGTTTCTGGCTTTTTCAAGCTTTGCGTTTGCTTTAATGAATCTCACCAATAATTTTTGGTGCATGTCTACTGCTTCATTTAAATATTTCTCTACATTACTCATCCTTCCGATTCACCTTTCTGGATTTTAATAGTATCCCCAGGGGATAGAGTAGAAGACCAATCCATAAGAACGGCTTTGATCCCTCTATTGTCTTTGACAAATTCCTTATCAAGTTCTCCACCTTTACCAGATAGGATTACCCAAATACCCTTCTGCATTTTTCCTTCATCCAAATACTTAGTTAGTTTCATATCTTCCCCCATATTGTTTTTCAAATTCTTGTGGAGTCATATTCCTTGATTTTTCCTCAAAGCTGTATTCCCCTCATATCTATTTATATATTTTTATCTCCGTATTACGGAATATCCTATAGGTAACAACCTCTTTCCCATTCCCATCTATCGAAACCATCGTCTATCCCCTCTTCGGCTTTACGGAGCCAAGCATTTTCCGCTTCCATCTCTGCTTGGTGTTCTTCTGCTTGATACATATATTCTACATAGTCTTGATACTCTTGACTAGTCATTAAGGGTGAACCGTTTTTCGGATCTGAAAACCAGCAATAGTCATCATAGTCTTTGAAGAAGTCTTGCGGTAATTGATTTTTCATGGGTATCTCCTTTTTTTAGTTGTATATGTTTTTTCTCACTTTCTATATACATTATACATCAGGAGAAAAGGGATGTCAAGTGTTTTCTCAATTATATCAGTACCTTGTTCGCTATTGCGAACATGGGTGATATCAGCAACTTACATATGTTTTTTGGAACAATGTGGTACTGCTCATTCTCTGGCGTGATTTGCTTTTCTCCGCTTATACCGAAATTGGGTTTTACGATTTAGAATTGGGATATGTTTACGAAACTGATTTCGGGAACACTCCCGAAGTGGCATGATTCCTGCATGTTACCATAGCTCCGTATTGGCTCAGATACCCACGAAATGGCTCAGATACGGCTCATTTGCATAAAACGTGCCAAATACCCTTATTTGCCTGAAATAGCCGTATTTTTGATATAAACCACTATATAGGCATACTTTTCGCAATACTTTGTGATTTTGGATAACTTTAATGCATATTCTGTGCCAGAAGGGTTGTTTTGGTGAACTTTTTCGAAATTTAGGTATATTTTGATGACTTTTTTCATTCCTACATACGGAGGATTCATTCCTGATATCCGAAAGATTCATTCCTACATACGGAGCTTTTCCTATGCAAGAAATATACCATCTTTAAGAAATTCTACAGGAAATTCTCCCGACCAAAAGAAAGAGCGTGGACGTTAGTGTGGTCTATCCCTACCCTAGGGAACCCCAAATCGACTCCGTATATAGGAAGAATTTTTCCTAGAGGGGGGTGTATCTTTTTGTATACGTTGCATATTGCAATATGGTGTGTAATAAGTATCCACTCCGTATGTTGGAATATACAACATACCAGCCCGACTTGATCGTGACAATTTTTGTCACTTACCCACCGTATGATAATGTGATGTTGAGGGAGATTCATTATATAAAAGTATCTTATATAAGACATCAAAGTTTACATAATATATCTTATCAGACGTTGCGGCTGGCTCCGTATGTTATAGTGTACACGAAATGTGGGCATATGACCATGTGTATACTTTGCTACTATAAAAAGATTTGAGGGTGACAATTAACGGCAAAAGCGGTGACAATTCTCGGCACACCTTTAGAAATACGGAGCAAGCGAGTGGGAAGGTGATATATTACCTCCGTATTTTGGAGTAAAAACAGGTACTTATAGCACTTCTTAGTGATATCCACGTTTTCCCTGTAAAATCTCCGTATGTTGGCATGAATATTGCATATACATGACTCTGGAAGCGGTATTCTATATGTTTTTTAGGAATTTCTATATGTTTTGGCATAGATCTTGCTTGTCTTAACCCTATCGGTATTTTTTCCTGCTAAAATGGCAGTTAAAATGGCAGTTAAGCCCTTACGGGATCAAAAAGTTTTGACCGAAAAAAGCATATATATTTGGGTCAAAAACATATATTTTGCTTGACAAACATATATAAATCGTGGTACTATTAGTTATGAGCATGAAAAAAGACAAATTTGGAACACCTGATTATTACAAGGAACGTGCGAAAGAGCGTAACAGCATTAACGGTACTTCCTATTATAAAGGTAGTGATACTCCGTTAGTTAAAAAAAGCTTGTGTAAAAAATGTGGTTGTGTTATAGTATGGTTAAAGAGTAAGAACGGTAAAATGTATCCTGTTAATTATCTTGACGATTACAGGGTTATTAGCAATGACTTTCATAACTGTGAGGAGAAATAAAATTAATAAGGAGAATGATTAATGGAATTCACTTTACTGAAACAGGAAAGAAGTTTGAATAATGATGAAATGGCAAAAGTTCATAATGCTGTTCATAATCTTCTCATGAAATCCAATGTAGGAAAATGTTTTGGATGTTTACTTGATTTTAATACTAGAGATCTTAAAGTCCATATGTATGATCATGATGGTGGATGGAATGTTGGTCTTGAAAAAAAACAATGGTTGTCTATTCTACATGAAGATTGTGGATATCATACAAGCTTTTCAAAATTAGGAATTAAGGAGAAATCATAATGAAAAACTTAGGTAAATATAATAAATTTCATTTGATTAAAAATGGTATGTCTAAAGATCAAGCTCTATCAATATGCCGTAATAAAAACATGGTAAGTAAATCAAGCTTTGTTGTAGTCAAGGAAGGTGATTGGCATACTATTGTACGTAGCGATACCTTACCTTCAAGTTCTACTGTTAAAAAGAGAAATCTTTTTGAGGATCATACCTATGTGTTAGCTGGTGATGTTGAGATTTTAAGAGAATCAATTTGTAATATTACTGATTCAAGCTTTACTTCCAAGGACTGTCTGGCATGTGAACGTCCTATTTGCAAATATAACGTATATCAATTCAATGGTATGAGGTAAGTCATGAGGAAATTCAAAATTAAAATTAAACTGGATGGATGCCCGATTACCTTTAAAAAAGAACTAGGTGTTGGGGTCATTGCAAGTGAGGATATTGAAATTCCTGATAATGTCTCTGATGTTATGATTGCCGCTGGATTGTTAGAACATGGAGAAGAGCTTAGAGATAAATTTGTTGAGATTGAAATGGTGGAGATTTTTTAACTTTTAACTTGACATTATAAAAGAGGTAGTGTAATGAACTTTCTATATCCTTATGATTTAGCTTTGATATTAGCTTTGTTGATATTAGCTTTGTTTGTTTTGATTCCTTGTTTTCTTAGTAAACGATGTATATTCCACAAATGGGAATATTCAGGCGTGAATTTTAAAACATCTCTTGATACAATACATAACTTTCGAAGATGTTCTAAATGCAAGCGGAAACAATATACTGTTATAACCGATAGTGGTATTACTTCTATCTGGTTTGATCTTCATTAAAGGAGAATATTCAAATGACTCCATTTCAAATCTTAATATTACTTATCATTGTTCCTGTATTTATTTGGTTTATTTATCAAGGGTGGATAGAGTATTATTGTTGGAGTAAACCATTATATAAACCCATTAAGGAAACTATCATTACTTCTGGTATTGTTATTCCTTTAGTATTCTTTTTTGTTTGGTTGTCTAAAACTAAATGGCTGTTTACTAAACTATGGTGATTATAAATGACTAATACATATTCTTATTCGAAACTGTATAATAAAAAATTTCAAGTGCATTGTAATAAATGTGGATGGATAGACGAAGATGATACCAAATCCCTTAATATCGAAGAGGATATTCAAGGGGCTGATGTTCTGACTTTTGAATGTCCTAAATGTGATGGAATTAAAAAATCAAGAGTATATGGAAGGTAATTTATGACTACAATATGTGATGAATGTAAAAAGGAATTTAAGCTTGATTTTTATACTGTCTATATAGGGAGTGAACTAGAAGCTCCGCATGATCAAGTTGTAGTTATTTTATGCCCACATTGTAAAAAGAGAAAAGAGATTTAAAAATGAACTACGTATATAACTGCAATGGTCAAGAGAAGGTATTGACTGATGATCAAGAGACTAAGGTAGAGCATGGTCGATACTTTGTTGTGGTCTGTTCGGATTGCTGTAATGTTCCTGTACTCCATATGCTTGATAGAAAGGATTCTGATAATGAAACAATCAGAGCTTAATAAATTGATGTTTAAATTGGTAAAAGTAAAAAAAGATAAAATGAAATGGAGTTTTCGATTAAGGCATATCAGCTATCTATTTAGAAAAGACTGGTATGGTAACAGGCTGAAACTAATCAGGGAATACGGTGGGGATCTGATGTATAAAGATTATGCTGTCTTAATTGACTTAGGAGTACTTACAATAATTAAAAAAAGGTGATTAATTGGCATGATTCTTGCATATGACCGAAAAACATATATTTTTCTTGACAAAGCATATGTTTTCATGTAGAATATATATAGAATCAAATGGAGATAAAAAATGAATCTTAATGATAAAGAAGTTACCGATAATTTTGTAGCTGTTCATCAAGCTAAACATGAAGCTCTTGGTTATAAATTTGCGCTTGCATTTCCAGGGGAATATGTTCTAATGTATAGAGAGAAGGATGGTTCGAAGGTTCGGATATATGAAAACGGAACTGTATGGGAATACAAATAAGGAGATAAATCTTGAAAGAGAAACAATACACTAAACTGTTTGTGGATCTATTAGAGAAAAGAGGATGGAAATTTCGTGAAGCTACTAAACATGAAGATATGTATGAGCATATAGATGGACATGTTACTGTCTGTGATGATAAGGGTAAAGCTATATGTGGATTTAGCGTTGACTTGAAGGGAGACAAATACACTTCAAGGCGTAATGAAGGATTGGAGCAATGCCTATGCCAGTACGTGGAATTTTTGAATGTTCGGGGTTCAAAAGGTTGGCTCTTTGGAAAAGCTGATTATATCGCAATTTTGAACGAAGCACAAAACGGTTTCTATGTAGTCGCTAGGCAAAAAATCATAGAATTTTGTGAAGAGCTATTTAAAGTAAAGCTTGAAGGTAGTGCTAGTCATATCCGTCATGAATTAAATGATCGGCATTGCTGGACGGAAAGTGTTGACTGTGCAATGCATAGATTATATCGTAGATATGACCGTCCTGATGAAGCGGTATGCCAAATCAATATGGATGATATTAAATTAATAGTCAAAATGGAGATAAAATGAATTTACTTGATCTGTTAAATAACGTAGCTCCTTATGTCGCAGCACCCGATGAAGAAGTTAATGGGAATGATATCCGTAAACTGTATAACGATACTGAGATAGTAGTTAATGTAACTGGTTTCCTGCTACCAATAGAGAATGTGAAAATCAGAGATGATAAGATTATTCTGGTTATTGGTACTTCTTCCTTTGAGGATCGTCAAATCTAAATACACTTGGAGAAATAAAATGGAAACTTGTCCTTTAGCGATAGTTGAAAATGAAAGGAAAGCTAAAATATTTGAAGATATGCTTATTCAAATAGAACTGGAAGAGAAGTATCCAGGCTATCATAAGTCAGATTATGTTGGTTCATATGACGTAGCTGAATTTTTAGCTGAAAGGAGAAATGAATAATGGAACTTTGGCATATACTGTTAGCAGGATCTATAGCTATAGTCATTTGGTTTTTAAGATTCAAACATGAAATGAATACAATGGAGAGAAAAAAATATATATGTAAGAGAGAAACAAATATATAGTAAAATATATGCTTTTCAAGAGTAGTAGTCAAATTTTTAGATTGGGATAATAAAGTATATATCTTATATATGGAAAAATATAGGAAATCAAAGGAAACCATGAAGAGAACTAAAAAAATCGTATGTTTACCGATTGAAGTACCTGTAGGTGATTATTGTTGGGGATGGAATGAAGAAGATGATGGTCACTTAATTACCATTCTCTGTCAATATTTTAATAATGAAGGTGGACATCCTAAATGTGAATTAGGGCTTGATTGGAAACCTTTCCAGTTGCCTAAAATATATAAAGGGTTAGAATATGATAAAGAAGGTGAAGTTCGTAAACCTGATTACTGCAACAATCTAAAAATTCCATTTAATACTGATGAATTAGATTTTGAAGCAACAGCAGACCGTGATGAATAATTGGCACGAATCTTGCATACCTAAAAAAACTTGAAAAAAACATATATTTTTCTTGACAAAATATATGTATTTTAGTAAAATGTATATATAAGGATGAAAGGTGGAAAAACGTCATGTTTATTGAAATTGGTCTTATTGCTATTATTAGCTTGAGTGTTGTTTTTATTCTGTCTGTATTCAATGGAATTCCTTTAAATATGTCTTTAATCTTAGCTCCATTTACAATTAAAAAGAGAGGAATAAAAAATGAAAACTGATCTAACCTATGATGAAGTAATTGAGAAATTGAAAGAAGCTATCCTTGAGCAAAGTCGGATATCTGGAAAGCTTATCAATCCCCTAAGTAGCGGCTCTAAACATGTCTTTAATATCATGTGTACATGGATACAAATGTTCAAGGCTATGGAAATGGCTGAAAAAGAATGGAATCGAACTCACCCTATATACTGGCTAAACGGAAAGTCCTACCGTAAGTTGTCAAGGAATGAAGTCATTATGGAAGGGGCATTGCATAGCTATGATAATGGCGAACTGATG
>Ga0307375_10001304_pt1 | contig 27598 bp, 26 predicted proteins | sample TR1MG_FD_202531 | JGI IMG/M metagenome (GOLD analysis project Ga0307375, IMG submission 202531) | Soil microbial communities from Risofladan, Vaasa, Finland - TR-1 | ecosystem: Environmental > Terrestrial > Soil > Coastal area > Acid sulfate soil | place: Finland: Risofladan, Vaasa | collected...
CGCGGGCCGCCTCGGCCCTCGCGGCAATCTCAGCGACCGATGCGGCGGTACAAGGGAACGCGGGCCGAGACGTTGATGCCGAGGTCGGAGACCTCGCCGCGCTCGAGGAAGCGGCAGCCGATGCCGGCGATCATGGCGCCGTTGTCCCCGCAGAGGCTCAGGGGAGGAAAACGCACCGTGAGGCCGCTCTTCGCGCCCAGGAGGCGGCGCAGGTAGGCGTTGGCGGCCACGCCGCCTCCGGCCGCCACGGTGCCTATGCCCGTGTCCTCGATCGCGCGGAAGAGTCGCGAGGCGAGAATGTCGATGGCGGCCTTGCGGAACGAGGCCGCGATGTTCTCGGGCGTGGAGGCCGCTCCCGGCCGCCTGAACTGCTCGAGCTGATGGATGGCGGCGGTCTTGAGCCCCGAGTACGAGAGGTCGTAGCGGTGCTCGCCCTTGTGGAGGGAGGGCACGGGAAAGGCGAAGGCTTCGTCGTCGCCTGACTCGGCGAGGCGGTCGATCGCCGCTCCGCCGGGATATCCGAAGCCGAAGTGCTTGGAGACCTTGTCGAAGGCCTCGCCCACGGCGTCGTCGATCGTGGTGCCCAGCACCTCGATGCGGTCGAAGTCCTCGACCTTGCAGATGATGCTGTGGCCGCCCGATACGAGGAGTCCGAGAAAGGGGTAGGGCAGGGGAGGCAGAGGCTCGCTCCCCCACTCGAGCTGGGAGGCATAGAGGTGGCCGAGCATGTGGTTGACGCCGACGAAAGGCTTGCCGAGCGACCAGGCCAGGCCCTTCGCGAAGGAGAGCCCCACGAGGAGGGAGCCCACGAGGCCGGGCTTGACCGTGACGGCTATGCCGTCGAGCTCGCGGCTCTCCATGCCCGCCTCGGCGAGGGCGCGCGAGGCGACGCCGAGAATCCATTCCGTGTGGGTGCGGCTGGCTATCTCGGGGACGACGCCCTGGTACTTTTCGTGGAAAGGTATCTGCGTGGCGACGATGTCCGACAGGATGCGGCGGCCGTCCTCGACCACCGAGGCCGCGCACTCGTCGCAGGACGACTCAATTCCCAGAACTCTCATCGTCCGCGGCCGCCTCCGAGAGCATGAAGCGGGAGATGGTCGAGAGCGAGAACCCCTCCTCGACGAGCTGGGGATAGAGCTCCATCAGCGTCTGCGCCAGATCGGCCGACCAGACATGGCCGATCATGATGGCGCTCCCGTTCTTCGCCGCGAGTCGTTTGCCGTCCTCGACGGCGCGAACGATGGACACCCGGTCCGTTGAGTTGTCGAGAAACACGGAGCGCTCCCAATATCGTATTCCCTCCCGACGGGCGGCTATGGGTACCGCTGAGTCGGAGACGGTCAAAGAATCAAGATAGTAGATTCCCCGGGCTTTGGCAACCGCCGTGACTTCTTCCATGAGGCCGAGGTCGGCCGTGGCGGCCGAACCCATGTGGTTGTTCATGCCCACGGCGCCGGGCACGGTCGCGAGATTCGCGTCGATGATGCTTCGCACCTCGTCGGCGCCCATGCCGAGGGTGAGCTCTCCGGGGCCGGGGTTCTGCCTTCCGATGGGCTGCATGGGCTGGTGGAGGATGAGTTCCTTGCCCGCGGCGCGCACGGCCCGGGCGTCGCGCTCGCTGTAGGGAAGCCGGGGCAGGACGGCCACCGTCAGCGGGAAGGGCAGCTTGAGGAAGGGTTCGAGCTGGAAATAGTTGTTGCCGGCGTCGTCGATCACGAAGATGAGGGTGCCCTTCCCGCCCCGGCGCTCGGGCGGGATGGCGGCAGGGCGCGAGTTCAGGGAGGCTGTTCGGGCGGGCAAGGCAGGCAGGGTGCGCGCGGTGGCCCTCCCGGGTTCGCGCGCCGCGCCGCGCCGGCCTGAGCCGTAGACGGGGCCTTCGCCTCGGACGGGGGCCGCGGCGCGCAGCGCCGCCTCGGCTTCGGCGACGCCCGCGGCGTCTATGGGCTGCGGGGGCTGCTGTGTGGGCGGCGCCACGGCGGGATTGCCCGGCTCCTCGGCTCCGACCGCAGAGGGCGATACCTCCGCGGCGGGAGGCGCTCTTCGCGCCTCGCGGGGCAGGACGAAAGTGCCGCCGAGGACGAGGGCGGCCGCCATCGCCGCGCCTACCATGGCGAGGAGGAAGAGGGCGTGTCCGAGGGGGAGGGTAGTGCGGCGTCGCCTGGCTGCGGTGCGACTGGTCACGGCGCGTTTGGCCGTGGCGCGCCCGGGAGACTTCCGATCGGATGAAGAACGTTTCGGCACCGAAGGCACTATAGCCGAGGAGCCGTGGCTTTACAAGACAAGCGAAGCCGCTCGGCTCAGGACAGCGCAGCTTCGCTGCGTCGCCCCGAGCCGAGCGATCGACGCTAGGAGACGCAGGAGAACTCCGTCAGGGACTTGGACTCCCGGAGCTTGCGCAGGGCGCGCTTTTCGATCTGTCGCACCGTCTCCGGCGAGATGCCGAGCTCGGCGCCGATGCTCTTGAGGGTGTGGCGGGTGTCGCCGAAGAAGGCGAAGCGGTATATGAGGATGCGGCGCTCCTTCTCGAGGAGTATCTCGAGCATGTCCAGCGTCTCCTGTCGTTCGCAGGACCGCATCAGCTCGTTGTCGGGACTGTAGCTGTAGTCTTCGAAGATATCCATGATGGAGCCGGATTCCTCGCCGGTTTCGGTCTCCAGCGGGACCATGGGCGAGGCCATTTCCATGACGGAACAGACGGCCGAGGAGGGCACGCGCAGCTCGCAGGCGATTTCGGCCGTCGTCGGCTCCCGCTGGAGCGCCTGGGCGAGGCTCGAATAGGTGCGCTGGATCCTCTTGAGAAGCTCTTCCTTGCGGTGGGGCAGGCGAATCGCCCGCTTGGAGTTGACCAAGGATCGGGTGATGGCCTGCTTGATCCACCAGGATGCGTAGGTCGAGAAGCGCACATTGCGCTCTCCGTCGTATTTTTCCGCGGCGCGGATGAGGCCGAGGTTGCCCTCCTGGATGAGATCGAGCAGCGGCATGTCGGGTGTCACGAAGCCCCGCGCGATCTTGACGACCAGACGCAGATTGGACTCTATGAGGCGCCGCCTGGCCGCTTCCTCTCCCGAAAAAATGCGGGCGGAGAGATCCTTCTCCTCTTCGGCGCTGAGTAGAGGAATTCGTTTGATGGCGGTATAATAACTTCTAAGGCTTTCATCGCCACCGCCCGGCGTGTTCGTCGTTTTCATCTGTGTTCTCCTCTTCCCACAGATGATTGAGCAAGTTTCGTGCCAGAGTCGTAGAATCGCCGTAGCGCGTTTCTATGTGATTATGCTATAATAAAATAAAAACGAGGATCACCGGCCGGTTTTCCTCGCACAATGAGAATAGTCTACATAATCACACTTTAAGTCTCTCAGCCTGTATACTGGATCATACTTCAAGGGATGAGCGCCGAGCGCAGTTCGGTGCGGCCATGAAGTATGTCGGCGCTTGCGCCGGGGGCGGGCAGGTCACGGATCAGGGTGAAGATGGCAAAGAGAACAACCACAGCAACGACTATCTTTCGCATTCTTTACTCCCAGTCGGGTATCTAGGATATACCTGACGCGAATCTCCTTCAAGTGCCGCAGCTTCGGCGGCTCGTGCGAAATGCATCCGCATTTCGCACGAGCCGCATTTCATCGCAGATATTTGAGGGGATTGACCGGGTTCCCGTGGAGATAGAGCCCAAAATGGAGGTGCGGACCCGTGCTGTAGCCGGTGCTGCCTGAAAGTCCGAGCTGCGTCCCCTGGCGCAGCCGCTGGCCGATCCGGACCGAATAGGAGCTGAGATGGGCGTAGAGGCTTTGAATGCCGTCGGGGTGGCCGAGAATGACATAGTTGCCGAAGGTGGGATTGTATCCGACATCCACGACTTTCCCGTCCATGGCGGCCTTGACGGGCGTGCCGAGATCTACGGCTATGTCGATGCCCGCATGGAAGAAGCGCACCCCCGTGAAGGGATCGGCCCGATAGCCGTAGGGCGACGTGATGTAGCCGTGGACCGGCCACGAGACCCGCGTGCCGAAGATGCGCTTCAGCTCGGTGTCGGGAAGCTTGGCTCCGGGGATGAACAGCCGCTGTCCTACCTTGATGACCGAGCTGCCCAGGTCGTTCGCGTCGGCGATCCTGCCGCTTTCGATGTTGAAGAGCTTGGCGATCGAGTACAGGCTGTCGCCCGCTCGGACCTGATACAGGAGGCCGTTCATATTGGGCACGCGGAGCTTCGCGCCGAGCTGGAGGGCTCGCGCGTCCTTGATGCCGTTCATCGATATGAGGGTGTCTACGGCGATGCCGAAGCGCTGGGCCACCGTGGACAGCGAGTCGTTCTTCTGGACGGTGTAGGTGCTCAGTTCGAGGACGGGAAGAGGCGCGTTTTTGGCGTCCTGCGCGGAGGGAGCCGCCTTAGCCGCTTGCGTCTGGGCTCCGCCCGCCGCCTCGGCCTGCGTGGTCTCTTCCGATGCGGCGTAGGCGAGGAGCACTCCCTCGTCGGTGCCGCCTTGCGGGAGGAGCGTGCCCTGAGGCAGGGGCACCGCGGGGTGAAGGAGTATGGCGGCAGCGACCGCGGCGAGGAGCGCCGAAAGGGCGACTAGTCCGAGGGCGAGGCGCATGCGCGTGCTGAGGGCGCGCGAGGCGCCGAGGGCCCGGGCGAAGGCCGCGCCCAGCGAGCGCAGGAGGGCTCGAAGCGCCCGTGCCGGCAGGAACGAGTCCCTCCGGGGGCCGGGAAGCTTCAGCCTGTGGGCGGAATTGCCGCCGGACTTCTGACCGCGCTCGGGCGGATGATGGCGCCGGGCCGCGGGCTTTTGCCTGAATTCCGGGAAGCGGCCCGATCCGTCGGCCGCGGGGAAGGCCGGCATTCTGGCGGCGATGGGCAGGAGAGGGAGCTCCAAACGGGTCGGAGGGGCCTTCCGCGGGCCGAGGTGGTCCGGAATGAAGGCCTCGCGGATCCGAAGCGGGCTTTTCGAGTCCGAATTGCGCCGCCGGGATATCTTCTGTGCTCTGATTATGCTTTCCATGTCTAGACTCTTATCGACAATTCGGGGCGCGGGTATTATAGTCGGAACCTGCCCCATGTCGCGAAGCAGCATCCGACCGGGACCGGCAGTCCTGGCAGCCGCCCTCATTGCCTTGGCTGCAAAACTATTCATCCTCGACGCCGCGGTGGTCGACGGCCGCTCCATGCTGCCCCTCTTGAAGCCGGGCGGCGTCGTGCTCGTGCTCCGTTGCGCCTATGGCCTGCGCTGGCCCTTCGGCGGCGGCTACATCCTGCGCTGGGGAACTCCCCGGCGCGGCGATGTGATAGCCGCGGTCAACCCGATGGACGGCAAGACCGTGGTCAAGCGCGCCGCGGCGGTCGGGCCGGTCCTGCTCAGTTTCGACGACGGGCGGCTCGTGGGCCCCGACCTCGACCTGGGCCTCCACGGCGAAGCGGCCGATCGCTGGTCGCGGGGCCTCTACCTCCGCGAGGGGCAGATCTTCCTCCTCGGCGAGAACCTCCCCGAATCCATCGATTCCCGGATCTACGGCCCCATCACGGTCGATACCGTGCGGGGCGAGGTGCTGCTGCCGCCGCGATGGGCCAAGCGATGACAAGCAGGTCCTGGCGCTACTGGACGGTAATCGGAGTCTTCGGCCTCTTCTCGCTCTTCGTGCTCTTCCGCTACGCCTCCCTGGCCCTACATCCCAACGCGGACCCGGAGGCTCAGGAAATAGCCATAGACCGCGGCAATATCGTCGACCGCTCGGGGCGCATCCTCGCCATGGACACCGCCTTGTACAACGTCGCCGTCTGGCGCCCCGAGACCGACGAAAAGGCCTTTCCGGAAGATGCGAATCGTCTGGCTTCGATGCTCGGCCTGGACGCCGCGGATATCCGCAACACCTGGGCCAACGGAAGCGCGGATTTCTTCTATCTCAAGAAGCGGGTTCAGCCCCAGGTGGCGAGGGCCATTCGGGAGGCCAAGGCCAACGGAGATTTCCAGGGCGTGGTGGTGGAGAAGGTGTCGGGGCGGCTCTATCCCGAAAAAAGCCTCGCCTCCCATCTCGTGGGCTTCGTCGGCGACGGCAACAAGGGGCTCTCGGGCATCGAGCGCAAGTACGACGAGGAGCTCTTGCCCGACTCGGTGCCCTTCGGCCAGCTGAAGCCGGGCGGGCGGCCGCGCGGCGACACGGTCGTGCTGTCGATCGACGCGAATATCCAGTACTCGCTCGAGGAGATCGCGCGCCAGGCCATGGTGGATACCAAGGCCCACTCCCTCATCCTCCTCGCCATGGACTCCCGCACGGGCGAGATGCTCGCCTATGTCGCTCTTCCCGACTTCGATCCGAACGACTATATGGCCTCGCCTCCGGAAAACTGGTACGACTGGCCGAGCGTCTACGCCTACGAGCCGGGCTCGGTCTTCAAGATCTTCTCCCTGTCCTCGGTCGTCGATCTCGGCGGAGCGACCTTCAACTCCATTTTCTACTGCGACGGGGCCTATCACCACACCACGCCCTCGGGCCAGGTGATCACGATCAAGTGTCTCGGGGTCCACGGGGCGGTCAATATCCAGCGGATACTCGAAGTCTCCTGCAACGCCGGGGCCGGCTACGCCTCGGACACCGTCGATCCCCTCGACTTCTACAACAAGCTCGTGACCTACGGCTTCGGCTCCCCGACGCAGCTCGCTCTCCCCGGCGAGACCTCCGGACTCCTGCGCCCGCCGGATCAGTGGTCGGCGAGGTCCAAACCGACCATCGCCATCGGCCAGGAGATCCTCGTGTCGGCCCTGCAGATGGTCACGGCGGCCACCGCCATAGCCAACGGCGGCATGCTCCTCAAGCCCATTCTCGTCGAGCGGCTGGTCGATCCGGCCGGGAAGACCGTGTGGGACAATCCGCCCCAGCCGGTTCGGCGCGTGATCTCCGCCGACGTCGCCGCGAACATGCTCAAGGCGATGCGCACGGGCTCCTCGCTGGGGGGGACGGGATTCCGCGCGGGCATCCAGGACGTGCCCATGGCGGTCAAGACGGGCACGGCCCAGATGATCGATCCCAAGACTCGGGCCTACTCGGACAAGGACTACATAGCCTCGACCATGGCCATATTCCCGGCCGACGCCCCCCGGATCATTCTCTATATCGCCATCATCAAGCCGCGCGGCGACCAGTACTACGGCGGACGCATCGCCGCGCCCGTGGTGCGGGAGGCGGCCGAGGCCATACTCGGCCTGACCAACATCCCGCGCGGCGACAGCCCCGTCGCCACGCACTCCGGCACGGTCACCGTGCCCTCCGCCGTCCAGGTCGATATCGGCGCCACGATGCCCGATCTCAGGGGCACGCCCAAACGCCTCCTCCTGGGGCTGCTGGGCCGAAAGGACCTCAAGCTGCGCCTGAGCGGCGAGGGCTACGTCGTGAAGCAAAGCCCGCCCCCCGGCAGCCCCGTGGCTCCGGGCATGCGGATAGACCTGGAGCTCAAGTGAGCTCGCCGACCGGTTCCGTCGACTCGCCCTCGGCCGGTCTGCCGGCGGAGGCCCAGGCCGGCATCTGGGCGGCCAACCTGGCGGCGCTCGGCTCGCGCTTTCCCGGCCTCGTCGAGCTCCTCCTCGAGCAGCGCGGAGCGGGCGAGAGCGCCGAGCGCCGGCTTTCCGTCCACGAGACCGCCTCGGGCCAACCGAGCGCCAAGATCGAAGGCGGGTCCTGGCTCCACTCGCCCCGGGATCCCCGCGAGGAGGCTCGGCGCCTGGCCTCCCGGGGCTTGGAGAGCGGGTCGGACGCGGCCCTGCTGCTGGGCTTCGGCCTCGGCTACCTCGCCGAGGCCTGCCTGGATCAGGGCACAGAGCGGGTCATCGTCTGCGAGGCCGACCTCTGCCTCCTCGCCGCGGCGCTCGAAAGCCGCGACCTGAGCCGGGCCCTCGCCGACACCCGCCTGGGCTTCGTCGTCGGCGGCGAGGCCGACGCCATCGTGAGCGCGCTCGAGGTCTCGGGCGCCTCGCGCGCCTCGGTGCTCGGCCTCAAGGCCGCCGAGCTCGCCTATCCCGAGTGGTACGAGGGCGCCCGCGAGGCGGCCTCGCGCTGGAACGCGAAGGGGCAGGCGAACGAAAACACCCTGCGCCGCTTCGGCCGGCTCTGGGTGAGGAATCTGGCGCGGAACATCGATCAGGTATCCCGAGCGCCGGGGGTGCGGGAGCTCGAGGGGCGCTTCGCCGGGATGCCGGCCCTCGTCCTGGCGGCCGGGCCGAGCCTGGACGAGGTGCTGCCGCTCGTGGGCGAGATCGCGCGCCGCGCCCTCGTGATCTGCGTGGACACGGCCCTGCGGAGCCTCCTCGAGCGGGGGCTCGAGCCGGACTTCCTCGTCGTGGTCGATCCCCAGTACTGGAACTGGCGGCACGTCGCCGACCTGCGCTCGCCGCGGTCCATCCTGGTCTCGGAGTCCGCCGCCTGGCCCGCGGTCTTCCGCTTCGCCTGCCGCGGCGTCTATCTCGGCGGCAGCCTCTTCCCCCTGGGTCGGCGCATCGAGAGCTTCTTCGGCGCCAAGGGCGATCTGGGCGCCGGCGGCTCGGTGGCCACCAGCGCCTGGGATCTCGCCCGGCTTCTGGGCTGCGAGCCCATCTGGATGGCGGGCCTGGACCTGGGTTTCCCGCGCGGGGCCACCCACGCCCGAGCGAGCCTCTTCGAGCAGCTCGCCCTGGCCCGCGGCTCGCGCCTGAGGCCGGCCGAGAGCGAGCAGGCCGCTGCGGTCTGCGGCCCCTGGACCGGCGACGCTCCGGCCGCGGGAGGCGGACTCGTGCGCACCGACGCGCGCATGCGGCTCTACGCCTGGTGGTTCGAGGCGCGCCTGGCCCGCCCCGGCTCCCCGCGGACCCTCACCCTCGCTCCCGAGGGCCTCGCCATCCCGGGCATGGCCCTGGGCTCGCCGGAGGAGCTGCTGGACGGGCCGGTCCTGCGCCCGGCGATCGATCGAGTCCTCGCCGGAATTTCGGCCGCGCCGCCCCGAGAGGCGGACGATCGCGGCCGCTCAGGGCTGTCGCGGCTGCTCGAAGAGCTGGAGGCGATCGCCGCCGAGGCCGAGGCCGCGGTCGAGGCGGCGGCCTCGGCCCGAACCGCCCTCGCCGAAGGGGCCGCGGGAGCCGGGCGGCTCAAGCTGGCGCTCGGGCGCCTGGATGCAGCCGACCGCTCCATCGCCGACTGCCCCGCCAAGGAGGTGGCGGCCTTCCTCATGCCGCCGCTGGGCGACCTGCTCTCCGGCCGGGCGCGGAACCTGGAGGAGAGCATCGCCCAGTCCGAGACGGTGTACCGCAGCGTGGCCGAGTCGGCCCGCTATCACATCGAGGCGCTCGCCCGCGGCGCCGAGGTCGAGGAGCTGGCTCGCCCTCGGCCTTCCTCGTCCTAGTGAAGTGTCCTGTCCGAAACGGAATGCCCGAGCCCGATCCGTCCCCCGACCAGGCGGACTAGTCCGCCGGTCTTCGGCGCTTGCCGGGCGGGGGAAAGCTCGCGATGAACACGGCCCCGCCCTCGCTGTGGTTCGAGGCGACGAGCTTGCCGCCGTGCAGGCGCAGGACCGAGGCCGCGATGCTCAGGCCAATCCCGTGGCCTGGACCCGCGGCGTTCCGCCCGCGGTGGAAGCGCAGGAAAATCGAGGTGAGCTCGTCCTCGGGTATGCCCCGGCCGTGGTCGCGCACCGTCACGACCGCGCCCGACTCGCTTTCGGAACTCGAGAGCTCGATGGCGCTGCCGGGCGGGGCGTAGCGGAGCGCGTTTTCGAGCACGCTCATGAAGGCCTGGTAGAGCCGCAGAGGATCGCCGGAGACTCGGGCGGGCGACAGGGCCGAGAGGTCGAAGGACATGCCCTGCTCGACCGCCAGGGGCTCGAAATCGTCGGCCAGCTCGCGCAGCACGCCGTCGAGCCGCACCGGCTCGGCGGCAGCCTCGATCTTGCCCACCTCCAGCCGCGCCAGGTCGAGCATGCGCCCGACGAGGCGCATCATGCGCTCGACCTCCTCCAGATTGCTTTCGAGGACGCGCTCGTATTCGTCGGAGGAGCGGGCGTGCTTGAGCGCGAGTTCGAGCTCGCCGCGGAGCACGGTCAGCGGCGTGCGCAGCTGGTGGGCGGCGTCGTCGGTGAAGCGGAGCTGCTCGTCGAAGGCCGCCTCGACGCGGTCCATCATCGTGTTGAAGGCGGCGGCCAGCTCGGCCAGCTCGCGGCTCTCGGCCGGCGCCGCGACGCGCTCGTCGAGGCGCCGTTCGGTGATGCGCCTGAGCGTCGCGGCCATGGAGCCCAGGGGGGCGACCATGCCGCCGCCGATGAGGGCCGCGGCGCCCGCTCCGATCGCGGCGAATCCGGGGGCCAGGAGCATGAGCAGGAGGCGGAGCGTGGTGAGGGCCCCGCGCACCCGGCTCTGCGAGACGATGACCTGCACGACCGCCCTGAACCCTATGTCCAGCCGCAGGGGAACCGAGAGGACGCGGAAGTCGGTGGAGCCTCCGATATCCTCGGCGGTTTCGACGTCCCGGAACAGCGACTTGCCGTCGCGCGCCATCTGCAGCGCCTCTTTCGAGACCGGCAGCACGCTCTCGAAGCCGTGGGTCGCGGCGAGGATCCCGCCCTCGAAGTTCACTATCTCGACGCCCGTGCTGAGGAGGAAGCCCGAACCGGCGCGCTCGTCGGTCCAGAGTTTGGCCAGATCGCGGAAGGCCGTGGGGCCGGGCCTGCCGCCGCTCCTGCCGGGGAAATCGCGGGCATAGGCGCGGATCGAGGCCATGACGCCCACCGCGCGGGAAGCCAGGAAGGCGTCGAGATCCTCGTCCAGTATCCGCTTGAAGTAGGCGTAGAGCGAAAGGCTGAAGATGACATAGGAGACGAAGACGATGAGGCCCAGCCTGAGGGCGAGCCGCGTCCTGAGCGAGCTCTGCCTCAACGGGGGCCTCTCATGCCCGATCGGCCCCCTCGTCCCGGTTTTCCAGCTTCTTGATCTCGGGCTCGTCGGTGAGGCAGTAGCCCCGGCCGCGCACGGTGCGGATGAGCTTGAGCTCGTGCCCGGCGTCGATCTTGCCCCTGAGGTAATTGATGTAGACGTCGATGGTGTTGGTCCCGGTGTCGATGACGATGCCCCAGACCTGCTCGGCGATCATGGTGCGCGAGAGGACGCAGCGAGCCCGGGACATGAGGTACTCGAGGAGGGCGTATTCGCGGTTGGAGAGGACGATCTCGGACTCGCCCCTGCGCACGCGGCGCGTCCGCTGGTCGAGCTGGAGATCGCCCACCTTGAGCACGGGCGAGGGGCTTCCCTGGGCGCGGCGCACGAGGGCGCGCGAGCGGGCCAGGAGTTCCTCGAAGGCGAAGGGCTTGGGAAGATAGTCGTCCGCTCCGGCCTCGAGGCCGCGAACCTTGTCGGACAGGGAATCGCGCGCCGTGAGAATGAGCACCGGTACGCTCTGGCCCGCGGCGCGGATGCGCTCCAGGAAGGAAAAGCCGTCCAGGCCAGGAAGCCCCAGATCGAGCACGACGAGATCGAAGGACTGCGACTCGGCGAGACGGGCGCCCTCCAGCCCATCGCTCGCCACGAGCGACTCGATGCCTTCCTCGGCATAACCGCGCGCGATGAAGGAAGCGACCTTGGCCTCGTCCTCGACGATGAGTACTCGCATCTTTAGCTCTCATTCGCGGCTGCGGAAGCGGATTCATGAACTGCGACGTGCAGGTAGCCCGCCGACCTCGATGGTGCCGCGGGGCGTAGTATAGCGTCTATGCGGCGTGAATCTCAAGAACACGGAACGCGGATCGCAGGCCCGGCCCTGCGACTCCCTTCGAGGCGCTTTCGCCGCCCGCAGGCGAGCCCGAAGGCTCAGGCGAGTCCGAGCCTGGCGAGGGCGAGCGCCGAGGCGGCCAGGGCGGCCGTCTCGGTCCGGAGTATCCTCGAGCCGAGCGACATCGACCTGAAGCCGCGCGAGGCGAAAAGCCGCGTCTCTGCCTCGGTCCAGCCGCGCTCGGGGCCCACGGCGAGGAGGACCGGCGGCTCAAGCGGCTCGCCCGAGCCCATGCGCTCCGGGGCGCCGTAGGGGTGCAGGACGAGGCGCGATCCGGGCGAGAGCGTTCCGGGCGAGCGCGTTTCGGCCTCGCCCAGGGCGTCGAGGCAGCGCTCGAGCGACCAGTGGGCGCCGACCGCGGGAAGGCGCGGGTTGCAGGCCTGCTCGGCCCCCTCGACGAGGTGGCGCCTCACCTCGCCCTTGGCGAAGAGATCGCTCTGGGCGTAGGACTTTTCGCCGAGCTCGGTGAGGGTGAGTTCGATCCTGGACAGGCCGAGGCTCGTGAGGTCCCGCAGGATGCGGGCCGCCTGGATGGGGCGGGGAAAGCCGAGCACGAGGACTATCGGGGCGAGGGGAGGGGCCTCGCCCTCGGCCTCGAACTCGAGCACGAGGCCCGCGTCGTCGAGCTCGCGCAGGAGGGCGCTCCCGACCGCTCCGTCGACGATCCCGGCCAGGAGGCGGTCGCCGGGCCGCTTCTTGAGCACCTTCCTGACGTGCTCATAGCGCCGGTCCGAGCGCGGAATGCGCGAGCCGGACTCGCCGGGCTCGAGGAGAAGCATGTTCACGGTCTGAAGCCTAGCCCGGCGAGGGCGGATCGGTACGGCACGATAGTGTCACGGAGCTTGCCTGAACCTTCGGCGAGGTCCGGGCGACGCTCAGGCCTCGCCGTAGGGCGAAACGTCGGCCTCGTAGTCGATGCCCTCGACCGCGAAGCCGTGCGCCCGGAGGAAGTCCGAGCGGAAGCCCTCGACGTCGGCCAGGGCGGCGAGGTCGGTTTCGTCGACCCGCGCCATGCGCGAGGCGACCTCGGCCTGCACCGCCGCGCCCATCTCGAGCTCGTCGATGCGGATCCGGCCTTCGGCGTCGAGGGCCGGATCCGAGCCGGAATAGAGGCGGTCGCGGAAGAGCCGGTCGATCTGGTCGATGCAGTCCTCGTGGATGCCCCGCTCCTTCATGACCTTGTAGAGGATCGAGACGTAGAGGGGAATGACGGGTATGACGGCGCTCGCCCGCGTGACGAGGGCCTTGTTGATCGACACGTAGGCCTTGGCGGCGCCCGTCTCGGTGATGCGCTTGGCCGTCGCCTCGAGGTGGCTCTTGGCCCTGCCGATGGTGCCGTCGCGGTAGATGGGCCAGGAGAGCTCGGGCCCGACGTAGGAGTAGGCCACGGTGGTCGCCTCGGGCGCGAGCGCGCCCGCGCCGCGCAGGGCCTCGAGCCAGAGGGCCCAGTCCTCGCCGCCCATGACCTTGACCGTCTGGGCGATCTCGTCCTCCGTCGCCGGCTGGACCTCGGCCTGGGAAAGCACCGAGCTGAAGGGATCCACCGTCTTGCCGCGGTAGACGCCGCCTATGGGCTTGATCGCCGAGCGGTACACGGTCCCGGTCCCGGGATCGGTGCGCGCGGGCGAGGCCAGGGAGTAGACGACGAGGTCGAAGCGCAGGCCCAGCCCGCGGGCCGCGGCTATCACCTGTTCCTTCATCGCCGCGGAGAAGGCGTCGCCGTCGAAGGTCCGGGAAACGAGGCCTGCGGCGCCCGCCTCGGCGTCGAAGCTGCGGTTGTTGTACCAGCCGGGAGTGCCGGTCGAGGCCTCCGACGGCCCCCGCTCGTAGGAGACGCCCAGGGTGGCGGCCCCGAAACCGAAGGCCGCGGCGATGCGCGAGGCCAGGCCGTAGCCGGTCGAGCAGCCTACGACCAGGACGGCCTTGGGGCCGTCCAGCCGGTCGTAGGCCGGCCGCTTCGCGCGGATGGCCTCGATCTGCCGCCCGGTCTCGACGGCGCAGCCGCCGGGATGGGCGTTGATGCAGACATTGTTCCGCACCATGGGCTTCAGGATCACGAGGCCTCCTCGCTGTCGCCCACGATCGCGATCCACTCGGCCTCGACCGCCGGCTCCTCGCCGACGTAGCCGGTGCCCTTCTGGTGGATGATCTTGGGCGAGGCGCGCAGATTGACTATCTCCATGCGGAAGGTCTCGCCGGGCCGCACGGGGCGGCGAAAGCGAGCTTCCTTGATCTTGGCGAAGAAGAAGGTCCCCGCGTTCTTGATGCCCATTTTCCTGATGCCGACGCCGCCGCACTGGGCCATCGTCTCGACGAGGATCACGCCGGGCACCACCGGGTAGCCGGGGAAATGCCCCGCGAAAAAGAACTCGGTCTCGGGGTAGGTGCGCTCGGCGAGAATCTTCCCGTCGGCGATCTCGACCTTGTCGACGAAGAGGAAGGGCTCGCGGTGGGGCAGCAGCTCCTTGATCTCGGCCCGAGGATCGCTGGGATCGATCACCGGGGTCTCCTCATGACGACGACGCCGTTGTGCCCGCCGAAGCCCAGGGAGGCCGAGGCCGTCGCGTCGAGCTTGGCGTGCACGCCCTTGTTGGGGACGTAGTCCAGATCGCAGCCCGACTCGGTATCGGGATTGTCCAGATTGATCGTGGGAGGGATGAAGCCCTCTTCCATGGCCTTGATGCAGGCCACCGCCTCGATCGCTCCGGCGGCGCCGAGCATGTGGCCGTGCATGCTCTTGGTCGAGGATATCTTGAGCTTCTTGGCGTGCTCGCCGAAGGCGTGCTTGACCATGAGGCTCTCGGTCGGGTCATTGATCTGCGTCGAGGTGCCGTGGGCATTGTAGTAGCCGATGTCCTCGGGCTTGAGTTCGGCGTCCTCGAGGGCGAGGGCGATGGCCCTGGCCCCGCCCTTGCCTTCGGGATCGGGCGAGGTGAGGTGGTAGGCGTCGCAGGTGGCTCCGTAGCCGGCGAACTCGGCGTAGATGCGGGCGCCGCGGGCCACCGCCTTGTCGTAGTCTTCGAGAATGAGGGCGGCGGCTCCCTCGCCCATCACGAAGCCGTCGCGGGCCTTGTCGAAGGGGCGCGAGGCCTTGGTCGGGTCGTCGTTGAAGGCCGTGCTGAGGGCCTGGAGCCTGCAGAAGGCGCCGATGGCGAACTCGGTGATCGTCGCCTCGGCGCCGCCCGCCACGGCCATGTCGCAGCGGCCCGAGCGGATGAGGTCGAGGGCCTGGCCGAGGGCGTCGGTGCTCGAAGTGCAGGCGGTCACCGCGGTGTAGGCCGGACCGAGAATGCCCAGGCGCATCGCGATGTTGGCGGGGCACTCGTTGGAGATCATGAGGGGCACGGTCATCGGCAGCATGCGGCCGGGGCCGGATTCCAGCATCTTCTTGTGCGACTCCATCATGACCTCGAGGCCGCCGATACCGATGCCCATGACCGTCGCCACGCGCTCGGGAGAATAGGGCAGGGCCGGCGCTTCTCCGCCCTCCGGCGCCCGGAAGCCCTCGCCCAGACCCGCGTCGCGCCAGGCCTGGACGGCGGCGGCGACTCCGTACTGGGTGAAGCTGGCCATCTTGCGGGCCTCTTTCTTATCCATATAAAGCGTGGGATCGAAGTTTTTCACCTCGGCCGCCACCTTGGCCTCGACGCGGGACGCGTCGAAATGAGTGATCGGGCCCAGGCCGGAACGGCCTTCCTTGAGGGCGGTCCAGAAGCTGGCCACGTCGTTGCCCACGGGACTCACGACGCCGAGACCGGTGACGGCCACTCTCCGTTTCATCAATTAAACCTCCCGGCGGCTCCGCGGCCGCCAAATCGAACGCATAGTTCGTCTATAATACCGCAGATCGTGGGTCTTCGTCGCGGTCCGAACCTACCAACGCACGACGGTGGCACCGTAGGTGAGCCCGGCGCCGAATCCGATGAGCATGATGAGCTCTCCTCGCTTCAGGAGGCCTTTCTGCGACATCTCGTCGAGGGCGATGGGAATGCTCGCGGCCGAGGTGTTCGCGTACTCCTCGATGTTCATGAAGAAGCGCTCCTCGGGGACGCCGACGCGCTTGGCCGCAGCCTGGACTATGCGGGCGTTGGCCTGGTGCGGCACGATCCAGGCGAAATCGTCGAGGTGATAGGCGCTCTCGTGCATGATCCGCTGCATGAGCACGGTGATCGACTTGACGGCGAAATTGTAGACGTTCTTGCCGTCCATGTAGATCTTGGGCACGGTCGCCTCGGAGCGCTCGAAGGTCTTCGTGCGGGGCGCCTGGACGAGCACGAGGTCCTTGTGGCTGGCGCCCTCGGCCCCGAGCATGGTCTTGAGCACCCCGCGGCCCGATTCGTCGATCCGCGACAGCACTGCCGCGCCCGCCCCGTCGCCGAAGAGCACGCAGGTCGATCGGTCGGTCCAGTCGGTGACGCGAGTGAGGGTTTCCGCGCCGATCACGAGGGCGTGGCGCCCCTTCTTGGCCTCGAGCATGCTCGAGGCTATGTCGAGGGCGTAGATGAAGCCGGTGCAGCCGGCCGTGACGTCGAAGGCGGCGCAGCCGAAGGCGCCGATCTTGTCCTGCACGATGCAGGCCGCCGAGGGAAAGCCGAGGTAGTCGGGGGTAGCGGTGGCGACGACGATGAAGTCGAGTTCCTTCGCATCGACGCCGGCCTTCTTCAGCGCCGAGCGCGCGGCCTCGGCCGCGAGGTCGCTGGTCTGCATCCCGTCGGCGGCCACGTGCCGCGCTCCGATGCCGGTATGGGAACGGATCCACTCGTCCGTCGTATCTACCATGGAGGCGAGCTCCTCGTTGGGAATCCTGCGCTCGGGAATATAGGAACCGGTGGATCTGATCACTACGGACATGAAAGCCTCCTCGTGACAATTATCGAACAAGTGTCATGGCCGTAGGATACTGATGCGTCGAAAAATGTCAATCCAGTAGAGCCGCTTCGGAGGGAGCGCTACGCGTATCTTGACATATTCCGGTCAACTGTAAGATAAGTATACGCCTCAGAAAAGGATGTTCCGCCCAAAGGGCCGCCCAGGCCGGCGTTTCCGTCCGGCCGGCATGAACAGCAATTCCACTACGAAGATGCAGGAGGTACCGATGCCCTACAAATCGGTAGTACTGGTAAAACAGGTGCCGGATACGAAGAACATTACCGGCGAGGCGATGACACCGGAAGGCACGATCAACCGCACGGCCTTGCCCGCCGTCTTCAATCCCGAGGACCTCAACGCCCTCGAAATGGCCCTCGAGGTCCGCGATCGGCACGGCGGCGAGGTCACGGTGATCACGATGGGCCCCCCCGGCGCGGCGGAGGTCCTGCGCGAGTCGCTCTTCCGGGGCGCGGACAAGGTCGTGCTCCTGAGCGACCGCCGCTTCGCGGGCGCCGACACCCTCGCCACCTCCTACGCGCTTTCCTGCGCGATCCAGAAGCTCGGCAGCGTCGATCTGGTGTTCTGCGGGCGCCAGGCCATAGACGGCGACACCGCCCAGGTCGGCCCGCAGACGGCCGAGAAGCTCGGCATGCCGCAGATCACCTACGCCGAGGCCATCGAGAAGCTGGAAGGCGGCTCCATAGTCGCCCGGCGCGCCCTCGACCACGGCACCGAGATGGTCAAGTGCAGCCTCCCCTGCCTGCTCACGGTGGTGTCTTCGGCCAACGAGCCGAGGCCGGCCTCCGTGCGCCGCAGGATCGAATACAAGTTCGCGGCCACGAGCCTCGAGTACAAGTCCCTCCTGGCCAAGTGGCCCTCCTTCAAGACCGAGGAGGCCCTGGACGCCTTCCTCGTCCGGCGCGAGCTCAAGATTCCCGTGTGGACCGCGGCGGACATCGGGGCCGAGGAGCAGAAGCTCGGCATGCCGGGCTCTCCGACTCAGGTGTACAAGGTGAACTTCGTCGTGCTGGAAGGCTCCGAGTCGAAGGTCGTCGATCCGACGAGCGACGGCATCAAGGCCCTCATCCAGGAACTGATGCAGGAATACATCGTAGGGTAGGCGGAAGATGGCAGACAACAAGAACGTTTGGGTTTTCATCGAGCAGGACGAGGGCACGATAGCCGACGTCAGCCTCGAGCTTCTGGCCAAGGCCCGCGAGCTCGCCGGCATCCTCAAGAGCGAGGTCTGGGCCCTCCTCTGCGGCCAGGGCGTCGAGGATGCGGCCAGGAACGCGGTCGCGCACGGAGCCGACCGGGTGCTCCTCGCCGAGCATCCCGAGCTCAAGCTCTACCGCACCTTGCCCTATGCGCGCATCGTGTCGGCCCAGGTGCGCGAGAAGGAGCCGTACATACTCCTCTTCGGCGCCTCGCCCGTGGGCCGGGACCTCGCGCCTCGCGTCGCCAGCGCGGTCCGCTCGGGCCTCACCGCCGACTGCACGGACCTCCAGATCGGCGATTTCGATTCGAAGAAGGACGGGAAGGTCTTCAAGGACCTCCTCCTGCAGATCCGCCCGGCCTTCGGCGGCAACCTCATCGCCACCATCGTCAACCCGCACCATCGGCCGCAGATGGCCACCGTGCGCGAGGGCGTGATGCGCATCCAGGAGCCCGACCCGAAGCGGAAGGGCGAGATCGAGCGCGTGAACTGCGCCTTCGAGAGCTCGGACTTCGCCCTCGAGGTGCTCTCCCGCGAGATCAGGCATTCCACCGTGCGGCTCAAGGAGTCGCCGGTCATCGTCGCCGGCGGAGCGGGCGCGGCCACTGAAGAGGACTTCGAGCTCATCCGCGAGCTCGCCCACGTCCTCGGCGGCGAGGTGGGCGCCTCGCGCGCGGCCGTAGACTCGGGCCTCATCGGCAAGGAGCACCAGGTCGGCCAGACCGGCACCACCGTGCGGCCGCGGCTCTACATCGCCGCCGGCATCTCGGGCGCCATCCAGCACCGGGCCGGCATGGCCGAATCGAACAAGATCATCGCGATCAACACCGATCCCGACGCGCCGATCTTCCAGATCGCGGACTACAAGATCGTCGGCGATCTCAATGAGGTGATTCCTCTCCTCATCAACGCCCTGCGCGAAAAGGCGAAATAGGAGAAAGACAGGCTATGGCAGACAACTTTTACCTCGACAATCCCGATCTCCGTTTCCGCGTCGAGCGCTGCGGCCTCGACGAGGTGGTCGACATCAAGGAGCGCGGCTACGCCTACGCCGCGACCGAGCGCAAGGCTCCGCGCGACTACGCGGACGCCCAGGACAACTGGCGCCTGGTGCTCGAGATCCTCGGCGAGATCTGCGCCAACGTGATCGCCCCCCGCGCTCCCGAGGCCGACGAGGAGGGCGCCCAGTACTCGAACGGCCAGGTGACCTACGCCGCCGCCACCCAGGCGGCCATCGAGGCCTTCCGCAAGTCCGAGATCCTCGGCGCCATGCTCCCCTGGGAGTTCGGCGGCCTCAACCTGCCCGAGACGGTCTACCAGGCCATGATCGAGATGGTCTCGCGCGCCGAGGGCGGCCTCATGACCATCTTCGGCCTGCAGGAGATCGCCTCGACCATCAACGAGTTCGGCGACGACGCGATGAAGGCGCGCATCCTGCCGCGCTTCGCCCGCGGCGAGGTCTTCGGCGCCATGGTGCTCACCGAGCCCGACGCCGGCTCGGACCTCGGCTCGGCGCAGTGCCGCGCCACCCAGGACGCGGACGGAAAGTGGCGCATCAACGGCGTCAAGCGCTTCATCACGAACGGCAACGCCGACATCCACCTCGTCCTCGCCCGCAGCGAGGAGGGCTCCAAGGACGCACGCGGCCTCTCGATGTTCCTCGTCGAGCGCGACGCCTCGGTGCGCATCCGCCGCATCGAGCACAAGCTCGGCATCCACTCCTCTCCCACCTGCGAGCTCCAGTACACGAACACCCCCGCCGAACTCGTCGGCAAGCGGCGCTTCGGCCTCATGCGCTGCGCTATGGCGCTCATGAACGGCGCCCGCCTCGCCGTGGCCACCCAGGCCGTCGGCATCTCCGAGGCGGCCTACCGCGAAGCCCTGCGCTACGCGGGCGAGCGCATCCAGTTCGGCAAGACCATCGGGGACATGCCCGCGGTGTCGCGCATGCTCGTCTCCATGAAGGGCGAGATCGAGGCGGCCCGCGCCCTGATCTTCGAGACCTCGCGCTGGGTCGACTCGCTCAAGGCCTACGAGCAGCGGCAGGAAGAGCTCGAGCGCGATGGCAAGGCGGCCGATCCCGCCTTGATCGCCAAGAAGAAGCAGGCTTCGAACCTCGCCGACATCCTCACGCCGATGTCCAAGTACTACGCCACCGAGATGGGCAACCGCGTCTGCTACAAGGGCCTCCAGATCCACGGCGGCGTGGGCTACATGCGCGAGTTCAACGCCGAGCGGCACTACCGCGACGTGCGCATCACCAATATCTACGAGGGCACGAGCCAGCTCCAGATCGTCGCCGCCATCGGCAAGATGGTCGGGCGCGGCCTCGACCTCCTCCTGGACCTCTGGGCCGCCGCTCCTTGCGCGCCGGCTCTCGCCTCCGTCAGGAAGGAACTCGTCGAGACGACGGAGCTCTTCAAGAAGTGCTGCGACACCCTGCACGCCGCCGACCGCGACACGGTCGACTACTTCGGCGCCGACCTCATGGACATGGCGGCCGCGGTGGTCAACGGCTGGCTCCTTCTGCGCGACGCCCAGGTCCAGGAGCGCAAGGCCGACCTGCTGCGCGCCTACGCCGCCGAGCACCTGCCCCGGGCCAAGAGTTCCGGAGCGGCCGTGCTCGCGCACGACATGGCCGGCGTCGCGGGCAGGCAGAGCATACTCGCCTAGGGCGGGCATTGTGGCGCGGTTCCTGACCTGGAAGGGCAGAGGGCCGGGCGGCAGCGAGCCGTCCTCTGCCTTCCCCGGCCACCCGCCGCGTCACGATGCCGCCGGGCGCCTTGCCGGCTCTATCGCGGCTATCGCGGCTATAGCAGCTGCGCGGCGAGGGCGGTGATGTCGTCGGGTTGCAGCGCCTTTCCCATGAAGGCGGCGATCTCCTTGTCCAGATCGGCGATGAGCTCCGAGGGCTTCCGGTCGAAGCGCGAAAAGAGAAAGTGCTTGAGCTTCTCGTCGTCGTAGCGCTCGCCGCTTTCGTTCTTGAGGTCGGTCAGGCCGTCGGAGTTCATGAAAATCTTGAGGTCGGGGAAGAAGGGCATGGACTGGCCGTTTCCCTCGGACTTCCCGAAGGGCTCGAGCCCCAGGGGGCAGAGACTGGAGGAATAGATCCGGCACTTGCTGCGGCCGTCCGGGGCGCTGAACAAAACGTAGATCGGTGAATAGCCGCAGTTGAAGATCGTCAGCTCGCGCCTCTCGGTGTCGAAGAAGACGAGGGCTCCCGCGATGAAGAGCTCTTCCGGCGTCTGGTCCAGGATCACCTTGTTCAGGGCTTCGACCAGAGAGGCGGGGTCGTGCCGGGCCAGCAGGCCGCCGGTCTTGAGCGTGGCGAAGAAGGAACTGACGAGACTCGTGGCGAGGGAGGCGGCGATGTTCTTCCCGCAGACGTCGAAGCTCGCGACCATGTAGAGGCCCTTCCTGAGTTCGAGCGTCTGGAGGAAGTCGCCGCCGACCTCGTGGGCCATCCGGAAATAGGTCTCGACGGCGATCTCCTCGCTCTCGATCGTGTTGCGCGAGAGCAGGAACTCCTGGATCGAACGGGCGCTTTGCAGGTCCATGCCGCGGATGAGCGCCACCTGCTTCGTGAGCGCGAGGAAGGAGCCCGTGCCGAAGAACCTGTTGTGGCGATAGATGAGGAAGTCGTTGAAGATGGCCGAACTCTGTCGCTCGAGCAGCGAGGAAAGCGCCTTTTCGACATTTTCGTCGGCGTCGAGGATGGCCGTGTCGTGATCCAGGTATTTCCCGATCGAGCCGCTGCGCAGGGCGTCCAGGGCGGATTTGGGCCGGAGCATGAGAGCGGTCCGCGACACGAGGCCTATGACGCCGCCGTCGGACTCGATCGGTATCGAAGACAGCTTTTCGTCGGCTCGAAAGCGAGCCGAGGCCTCGTCCAGGTCGCCCGAAGAACTCAAGGGATCGACGAAAGAGGCGATGATGCCGACGCTCGTGATGGGAAAAGCGACGGCGACCGCCTGCTCCTCGACGGACAGCAGCTCGACCGCGTCGGGCTTCCCGGCCGTGTCCTTGAAAATGGGTTCCCGGAAATACGGGAAGACATCCATGTCCTCGACGGGATTTTTTTGCTTGGCCATGCTGCTCCCCCGATCGGCGACCGGATGTGGGAGACAGGATACAACCGAAATCGCCCAACCGCAACCGCAATTCGTCGCGCGGCTCGCCCGCCGGGATTCCGCGGCGGGCCGTCCGCGAGTCCGGGACCGTGCCGATGTGCGCTACCGGTGGACCACCGTGGAGAATCCGATCCCGATCGGAGGAGTTCGCCTTCTCAGCCGCCGAGGATCCGGTCCTTGACCGACCTCAGCCAGGCGGTGATCTCGTCGGCGCCCTCGCCGGTCCTGCCGTTCAGCGGCAGGAGCAGGGCTCCGGGCGCGGTCCCCGCGAGTCCCTTGCGGAAGAAGTCCTCGTCGAAGCCGACCGCCTCTTTGAGATCTATCTTGGTGAGGATGCAGGCGGCCGATCTGGCGAAGGCCGCGGGGTACTTGTAGGGCTTGTCGCTGCCCTCGGCCACGCTCGCCACCACGAGCTTGATGTCCTCGCCCACGACGTACTCGGCGGGGCAGACCAGGTTGCCGATGTTCTCGATGAAGAGCCAGGAGCCGTCGGCGACGCTCATGCGGCCCAGGATGCCTTCGATCATGGGAGCGTTGAGGTGGCAGTCGCCTCCCGTCTCGATCTGGTAGGCCTCGACGTTGAGCGACCGCAGGAGGCGCGTGTCTATGTCGCTGGCGACGTCGCCCTCGATCACCGCGAGCTTTTCGCCGGCGGCGTGGAGTCGTTCGGCCACCCGCGATATGAAACTGGTCTTGCCCGCCCCCGGTCCGCCCAGGATGTTGATGGTGAAGATGCCGCGGCCGCGCAAGGCCTCGTTGATGGCGCGCGCCCGCGCGTCGTTCTCCTCGTAGATGGCTCGCTTGAGGTCGATGGATATGCTCATGCCGCTTCTCCCTTTCACGCGTTCGGAATACTTCGAAGGGCGGGTCCTGTCGGCTGCAAATCGAGAGCGATTACGCAGTAGCTCCATCGCTCTCGATTTGCAGTCGCCACCCGCCGCGCTACGATGCATTTTGGAAGTGTGGCAGGTTTAGGTCAACCGGGCATATCCTCGATCTCGATGCTGTCGATGTAGAATTCGCTGCCGATCTTGGTAGACTGGCCCTGGCCGCCGCAGAAGGGGCATTCGAAGGAGAAGCGCTTGCGCTCGAAGAGCTTCTGGCAGGAGGAGCAGCGGAGCTGGGGCTTTATGTAGGTGACGTCGAGGACGGCGCCTTCGGCGGCGCTGCCCTTGCCGAGCGCATCGAAGTAGAAGACGAGCGCCTCCTCCAGATGGCCGGTGGCCTCGCCTACTACCAGATGCACTTTCCTGACTCGGCCCGCCGCCCCCAGCTTCTCCGCCTCCTCCGAGACGATCTTGACGACCGACTCGATGGCGCTCGCCTCATGCACCGGCGCTCGCTCCTCCGGCGGGGCCGGCGCCGGAGCCGTTGCCGGCCGCCGGTGCGGCTTCGCGCCGATGTTCGTGAACCCTGCCGGCCGCGTCGGAGAAGTCCAGGGCCGTGGGGCGCTCGTTGCCCATGGAGAGGCACTTTACCGGGCAGGCGCGGATGCAGGCGCCGCAGATCACGCAGGCGAAGCGGTCGATCCGCCAAAGCCCTTCGGCCTTGTCGACGACGATGGCGTCGGCGGGGCAGTGCTTCGCGCACATCGAGCACAATATGCATTTGGGAAAGTCGTTCAGGATCCGGCCCCGGCTCGTGGGGTAGGTCGGGCGCACCACGAAGGGATAGCGCCTCGTGGCCGGCTTGGTGAACAGGTTGCGGAGCGCGGTGCGCGTCATGGGTATGAAGGCCACGATTTACCTCTCGGTGCAGGAGATGCAGGGGTCGATGGTGAGGATCACTGTCGGGACATCGGCGAGCGACACTCCCTTGATGGCCTCGACCATGGCCGGGATGTTGGCGAAGGTGGGCGTGCGTACGCGGAAGCGCTCGAGCTGCCTCGTGCCGTTCGAGCGGACGAAGTAGAGCACCTCGCCGCGCGGCTGCTCGAGCCGGATCCAGGACTCGCCGACGGGCGGCATGCCCTTGATGGGAACGGAGACGGGACCGGCGGGCATCTTCGCGACCACCTCGTCCAGGATGCGGAAGGACTGCTCGATCTCGCCCAGGCGTACGAGGACGCGGGCCATGCAGTCGCCCGCGGTCTCTACGACCGGCTTGAACTCGATCTCGCCGTAGGCCTCGTAGCCTTGGGCGCGCGCGTCGTAGTCCACGCCGGAGGCGCGGAGCATGGGTCCGACCGCGCCGAGGGTGTAGGCCATTTCCTTCGAGACATAGCCGACGCCGGAGAGCCGGTGCCGGACGGTGGGCTCGCCGATCCAGACCTGCGCCAGCCTGAGTATCTCGGCCCGCACGGGCTCGATGGCCTTCATGCAGCGGCGCAGGGTCTCGTCGCCGGGATCGCGGCTGACGCCGCCGACGATGGCCGAGCCGAAGATGACGCGGCCGCCCGAGGTCTCCTCCGCGACGTCGATCACCGTCTCCCGCGCCCGCCACGAGGCGTGGAAAAGATTCTCGAAGCCGAAGGCGTCGGCTGCGAGGCCGAGCCACAAGAGGTGGCTGTGCACGCGCTCGAGCTCCGACCAGAAGGTGCGGAGCCAGCGGGCGCGGTCGGGCACCTGGGTGCCCAGGATAGTCTCCACCGCCTCGCAGTAGCCCATGCCGTGCATGAAGGAGCAGATGCCGCAGATGCGCTCGGCGATGTGCACGTAGTCGAGGTAGTCCCGCTTCTCTACGAGGAGCTCCAGGCCGCGGTGGATGTAGCCGATCTGGGGGATCGCGCCGACGACTTTCTCGTCCTCGAGGGTGAGGTCGAAGTGGAGCGGCTCGGGCAGGACGGGGTGCTGTGGCCCGAAGGGGATGACGGTGGGTCCGGGCGCGGCCTTCTCGTGGCTGCTCAACGGGGGCCTCCTTCGCTGCTGGTCGCGATGACGGTGATCTTGCTGAAGGCCTTGCCCTCGACGGGATCGTAGACCTTGCCGAGCCAGTCGACCGCGATGCGCTCGATCTTGACTCCGAAGAGGTCGCGTATCTCGTTCTCGTAGAGATACGCGCCCAGGAAGACGGAGGTGATGGACGGCACTTCGGCTTCCGGAGCCACCATGAGCCTGAGGATCCTGTGCTGCATGCCGAGCCCGAAGGAGTAATTGAGCTCGATGTGGTCGGCGCCGGAGACGCCGAGGATCTGGATGATCCGCCAGCCGGCGGCGCGGAGCGCGTCGACGGCCGGGATTAGCTTGCTGACCTCGATCTCCTCGACGGTCAGGACTTCGCGTTCGATCATTTTGCGGCCTCCTGGGCGGGGCTCTTGGCGCGCCGCGCCTTTTTCATGGCCTGCTTCTTCTCCGCGAGTATCTGCGCGGCGCGCACGACCCCGTCGAGGATGGACTCGGGCTTGGCCGCGCAGCCGGGGACGTAGACGTCCACGGGGATCACGTTGGCCACGCCGCCCTTGACGTTGTAGCACTCGGCGAAGACCCCGCCGGAGTAGGCGCAGGCGCCGATGGCTACGACCGCCTTGGGCTCGGGCATCTGCTCGTAGATGTTCTTGACCACCGGAATGTTGAGGTTGTTGACGCTGCCCGTGATCAGGAAGATGTCGGCCTGCTTGGGGTCGCCCGTGACGATGCAGCCGAAGCGCTCGGCGTCGTACATCGGCGTCAGGCAGGCGAGCACCTCGATGTCGCAGCCGTTGCAGGACGAGGCGTCATAGTGGATGAGCCAGGGAGACTTTTCGATGCCGCTCAATGGACTACCCTCGCGATGAGATAGAAGGGGATGAGGTTGCCCATCCCCGCGACGATGGCGACGATCCAGGCGGAGGTGAGGGCGAGCTCCCACTTTACGCGGGCCGTGACATTGTCGATCAGGATGATGATGAAGTAGGTGACGACCGGGCCGAGGACGGCGGCGATCGGATTCCAGCTGAAGAAGAGGAACACGAGGCCGTAGAGGTAGACGCTCTCGTACCAGTCCGCGAGCTCGACGAGGCCGAGGGCGGGGCCGCCGAGGTCGGCGGTCAGGCCCTTGACGAGCTCCTGGTGGGCGTGGTGCGAGGTCGAGATGTCGAAGGGGGACTTGCGCAGCTTCATGATGAGCACGTACACGAGGCCGAGGAAGATGCCGGGCAGGAGGAGGATGGTGGGCTTGCCGACCGCGGCGATGTCGCCGAAGTGGAAGGAGCCAGCGACCTTGAAGAACCCGACGAGCGTGAGGATCACCATCGGCTCGTAGGCGGTCATCATGATGAGCTCGCGGTTGGCGCCGATGGCGCTGAACGGCGAGCCCGTCGAGTAGGCGGCCAGCACGAGGAAGATGGCCGCGAGCGTCAGGACGAAGATGATGAGGAGCATGTCCGAGCCTTCGAAGATGAGGAAGCCCGTCGCCACCGCGAAGATGAAGTGGCTCAGGACCAGCGGCATCTGGAGGCTGTTCACCGGATCCAGCTTGCGCGAGAAGAGCTTCTTGAGGTCGTAGAAGGGCTGGATGATGGGCGGCCCCACGCGCCCCTGGAGCCTGGCCGTGATCTTGCGGGAGACTCCGTCGAGCAGACCGCCTATGAAGGGTCCGAGGATGAGATAGGCGATCGCGAGATACAGTTCGTAGCCTTTCATATGAGGACCGTCCCGAACATGGTGATGGTGAGAAGGATGGAGATGAGGATGCCCCACCTGAGGAGCCAGGGCTCATCGAAGTACTTGACGAGGTAGTAGGAGCGGAGCTCGACGGCCTTCTCGACGCCCGCCGTGCCCTTGAACACGAGGCCCGCCTCGGTGGGCCGGCCCGACATGTAGGCGCCGGAGAGCCGCTTGGTGCCGCGGCGCGAGATGGTCAGGAGGAGCCAGGGGATGACGACGGTCATGACGACCATGAGCACCGTCACCACGACGTTGCCCTGATCGAGGGTGAAAGCCTGCCCGTAGGCGGAGAGGAGGAAGGGCGCCACCACGTAATGCGAGATGAAGGGGAACGTGGCGCAGGCGAGGATCGCCAGGATCGCGAGCGAGCCCTGCGAAAGGAACTCGGCCCCCGAGTACTTGTCCTCGAGCAGGCCGCGGGGGGCCGCGGGGTCCGACAGCCGGATGATGAGGCCGAGCCACTTGGTCCAGAAGAGGACCGTCGTGGCGCTGCCGAATGCCAGGAGGACGACCATCACCGGGCTGATCCAGGAGGTCATGTTGATGAAGGCCTCCATGGCAGTCCACTTCGAGATGAGCATGCCGAAGGGAGCGACGAACATGACCGCGATGCCGATCACGAGGAGCACGGCGATCCTCGGCTGCTTCACGATGAGTCCGCCCATATCCTCTATGTCGAGGCTCCCCGTTCCGAAGCTGGAGGATCCGACTGCCATGAAGAGCAGGGCCTTCGCGACGGCGTGGAAGAGGATGAGGAAGAAGGCGGCCCAGATGAGCTGGGGCGTCCCGATGCCGGCGCAGACCACGATCAATCCGAGGTTGGAGACCGTGGACAGGGCCAGGATGCGCTTGGCGTTCCGTCGCGAAACCGCGATGAAGGCGCCGACGATGAAGGTCAGGATGCCGATGAGCGCGACGACGAGTCCCGTCGGCGTGCCGACCATGGCCGGGGCCAGCCTGATGAGGAGGAAGACTCCCGCCTTGACCATCGTGCTCGAGTGGAGGAGGGCCGAAACCGGCGTGGG
>Ga0307375_10001305_pt1 | contig 27583 bp, 28 predicted proteins | sample TR1MG_FD_202531 | JGI IMG/M metagenome (GOLD analysis project Ga0307375, IMG submission 202531) | Soil microbial communities from Risofladan, Vaasa, Finland - TR-1 | ecosystem: Environmental > Terrestrial > Soil > Coastal area > Acid sulfate soil | place: Finland: Risofladan, Vaasa | collected...
GAGGACGTGGTCCCGCACCCGGTACTCACAGGCCTCGGCGGTGCGCGGACTGTAGTGCCGCCTCTGGCGGGCGAGACGGATCTGTTCCAGCAAGCGGGGAGGTTGCGGTGTTGCGGGTGTTCGGACCAGATAAGGTTGCTCCTTGTCGAAATCAGGGACCCTGGCGCAGAATACCCCCACAAAGCAAGCGCGGGTCCGTACTTACGGGGAAGAAGAACAAGGCATTCTTGCTCTAACCGCTGAAATCGACAAGGAAATGTCGATCAGAATTAGTATTTACTAATCCTGCATGGGCGGACTGGTGAGTTTGCCTATTACGAGTTATGCGTCATCGATACCAAGCGCGAGAGGCCCGGCCAATTGAGCGAGACCCTTGAGGCAGTAAAAAACTTGTTGCCGCCGGGCAAGTGCGGATATCCGAGCATGGGTACGACGAGATCGCGGCGGATGGGATATACGTCCGGGATGTGCTGGCAGGCGTGGACAAAGCCACTGTTGCCGAAGATTACCCAACCTTCCCCAAGGGGCGGGCCGTGCTGGTGCTACAATTTGACAAAGATTCCCGGCCCATTCATGTTGTGTGGGGGATTCCGAAGGGATTCAGTTCCCCGGCGGTGGTTGTAACCGCCTACCGCCCCGATCCCGAACGATGGGACAGGACCTTTACCAAGCGAAGAGGTAAAGATGAGTAAGCGCCATAGAGTCAAATATGTGCACGAGGGCAGGTACGCGGCCGAGGTGGACGTCGAGCTTTTTGAAGATGAAACGGAATGGTCACCGTATTTGTCGGTAGGAGACGCATACAAGCTTGACGATGTGCGCGATGCATTGAGACGCGGCGATATCGCGGCCGCCGCAAAGCTCGCGCGTGTATTTTCTCTTCAGCCGGTAGCCGTTTCCCGGTAATGCATAACAACTGCTTCGAAAACGACGCGCGGTGCTGATGCGCCGCGCGCGTCTCAATTTGGCTCCCCTTTAGCGTTGAAGATGGGGAAATACATGGCAGAGCACATCGACAAGGAAATCGAGGCAATCAAGGTCGTTCTCCATGCGCTTGAGCCCCTCCCAGCGGAGGTACGTGCAAATGGAATCGGAAGGCAAAATAACTGCGCGTATATTGCGCGGGCTACTTTGTAGATATTTGGCGCGATGCGGTGCCGTATGCAAATACTCGTTATGAATCAGAATGCTAAGTTCGCCCCATTTGTGACACTTTACGCCGATGCACACCGGCTACCTTTGCTATCGCATCTGACGTTGTCACAACCCGGGCCATTCTCACCACGGGCGAAAGCGAGCGCTGCACCCTCCGGTGCTTAATTCGGTTGTAGGCCGCCGAGGGCGGCGTATAGGGTCGCTTTGCCCGTGCAAGCGCTCAGCGCGTTGGCTTCTGAAGCGCGGCCTGTGCCTTGGTCCCGGATTCATCACTTGACTCAACGCATGTTTTCTCCTGACTTCACACCACACTTCACATAATGCCTTTTTCGGTCTAAGCTACGCACATGAATAGCGTTGTAGACCCATTCCTCGCGCCACCACCTGTGGAGGTGCTCCTCCGGGATGCACCTCTGGTCCGTGTAATCGCGCAACTCCGCTTTCCGGAAATCCTTGCGGTTGAGCAGCGAGATTTTGCGGCACCCTTCCAGGAGGCGATCCGCGAGGCGTACCCCATACTCCGGCAGGAGCAGACTCAGGGGATTGTTTTAGGTCTGGGCGGCGCCTCTACAGCGAAGTCGAAGGCGGCGTGGCGGTTCAGTGACGCGGCGGGGCATTGGCGCGTCTCTCTCACCTCGGAATTCTTGGCGCTCGAGACGACAAACTATGTGAGCCGATCTGATTTTTTTGGGCGCCTCAAGTTTCTCGCGGCGGCCCTAGGAGAATACCTAGAGCCGAGTCAGATTGACCGGCTTGGCGTGCGCTACATAGATCGCATTACTGGCGCTGCCGTTGACGATCTCGCCCAGCTGGTTCGTCCTGAGGTGCGCGGGATCAGTGGAACCATCGTTGGTGCGCACGCCCTTCATGCGCTGTCCGAGTCGGCTTTCGACTTGTCGGATGCGCGAGTGCTTGCGCGTTGGGGCTGCCTCCCACCGAACGCAACCGTTGATCCCGCTGCAATCGAGCCCATAGAAGAAAAAAGCTGGATCCTTGACCTCGATATGTTTAGTACCAAGCCGGTACCGTTTGTTGTCGATAGTGTCATTGCCAACGCAGAGCGCTATGCCGAGCGCATCTACGCAATCTTTCGCTGGGCGGTCACAGATGACTTCCTTACGCGCTACGGAGGAAAGTCGTGAGCGATCTTGGCACACCGCTTTCATTTCATTCCACCTCCGCCGCTGGGCCGATGCGCTTACGGCAGGTTGTGGCGCCTCTTGTTTTGGGCTTGATGCTTGTCGGTATCGATACGTCGACGACATCTGCGATTCCCAACGTGGCGCCGTATTGGCAATTTCCGGCAGGCCAAACGACATCTGGGGCACAAGTGCCCTTGGCGGTGGCATCTGCGGGTACCACGATTGGCGAACTGCGGCGGTTAAGTGGGCTCACCTGGGAGCAGCTGGCCCACTTGTTCAATGTCAGTCGTCGCTCGGTTCATTTTTGGGCGAGCGGCAAGCCGATGGCGCTCAGCAACGAGGAACATCTTCGCCGTCTTCTCACAGTGGTCCGGAAGGTCGATAGGGGTTCCGCGAGAGCCAATCGGGCGGTCCTTCTTGGTGCTTCTGAGGGCGGAATCTCGCCCCTCGATCTGTTGGCGGCAAGGGAGTACGAGCGGGTTCTCTCGCTGCTAGGGTCCGACGATGGCTACCGGGCGTCACCCCCCAAGATTTCAAAAGATGTGCGCACACTACGTGCGCCGCAACCACCGGAGGAACTGGTCGGGGCCTTACAGGACCGCATTCATCACGATGAGGGGACGGTTCGTGTGGCGAAGAGCATGAGGATTCGGGGTGGCCGTTGAAGGAGTCAGGTTCGCAGATCGCATCAATCGACACGATCCTCGCGTCATGGCGTCAGGGTGATTGCGTCCTGGGGGCGCAATGGTTTGTACATCGGATTGCGAAGTCGTCCGCTATGGCTGAAGCTCGCGAGGCCTTTACACAAGCAGACGCCGACTTAGTCGAAACGGAGGTGCGTGGATTCATCGTTGTCACACAGACTTGTGACATTGTTCGCTCGTGTGCCGCGCGTCCTTTTATTGAGCTTTGCCCTCTCGTCGTAGTGGACGCTGACCGACTTGAAGAAATCAAGAGGTGTCGCCGTCCGGCCTATGCGTTCGTGCCACAACTCTTGGCAAGGCGACTCGTTGCTGACCTTGATCGCGTGATGACTGTTGAAAAGCCTCTCGTTGCGACATGGGAGAGGACATCAGGGTGGGAAACCGACACCGAGGCAAGAGCCTTCGCGCTCGCGCTGTCGCGTAAGCGGGCGCGCTTCGCATTTCCAGATGACTTTTCTGCGCTCGCTAAGAAGCTGCTTGGTCGCCTGTCGGATAAGCACGAGAAAAATACTGACGAGGGCCGTGGGCTTCGAGCCCTCTCGGAAATCCGCGTGCAAGCTTCACCTTCATGGGAGGCGAAGGAAGTTGATATCTTTTTCTGGTTTTTACGCGAGGAGGACAATTTAGATTTCGAGAGCAAGAACTGGGCTGACCTTCTGAGAGAGTGGCTCAGTCTCGTTCCGGCGATGGGCCGGTTCCACGCCGTCTCTGGCCAAGTTACGACTCTTGAGGACATGACAGCCCGAGAGTATGTCGACAGCGACCACCTCGATCTTGATTACGTCTCCTTGACATTGTGAGCAATCGGCTTTTCAGACCGCTTATTTCGGGACATTCTAGCCCCGCTGCGCTAAGCCTTCGTCGCCCTTTTGCGTCGCATGTTTGACAGCGTCCCGCAGTGGTTGCGACAACACATTTTCTTCGTATTCCAGTTCTGGGAGCGTCAAAAAGTGACCCCGCACGTCTTCGGTATCACTGATTCTGGAGATTTGTCATGACAACCAAACCTAAGGCGCGAAGTCGAATTTTCGAGGCCGTTTATGAGACGGCAAGCGACCTGCATCGCCTCGGGTTCATCGACAAGCGCATAATGCGGAAGTATGACATCCTGTGTATGGAGCCCGTCCCGGAATACGATGCGGAAAGGATTCGCGCATTGCGGAAGAATCTCCATCTGAGCCAGACCGTGTTGGCCGCTGTGTTGAATACCAGCGTGTCGACTGTGCGTAAGTGGGAGGTCGGCGACAAAAAGCCGAGCGGCCCGTCATCGAAGCTTCTCCGCCTGATCGAACGCAAAGGGCTCGAAGCAGTTTGCGAGCGCAGATAGGGAAGGGCAAGCGGGAGTCCATTCGGGCGAGGTTGCTCGAGCGCCACGGTTGACTGGCGCACCCGATGAATAGGGTGGCGGATGGCTCCTCGGCCAACGCTCATATGAAACGTGTCACCTGGGATGGCCTTGGGCCCAGTTAGGTACTTGGAAGGCGCCTGGGCACGCGCTCTGACCCGAACTGAGCAGCCGCCCGATATTGTCATAAATTGATGCTATTTCAAGGAGTTGGTGCGCCCTAGTGGATTCGAACCACTGACCTTTGGAATCGGAATCCAACGCTCTATCCAACTGAGCTAAGGGCGCGTCGGCGCAAGAATAGCGCGATGGGCTCAGGCGGTCTACGTCCACTAGCCCCTAACGCGTGTCTGCGCTCAGGTCTTTGACGAAACGCCAGATTTGGACGGCTTGCTGTGACTCTCAAGCTCCGCCACCTGCAGTTCCAGCCGTTCCACGAGCTCCCGCGTCCTTTGGAGTACTGCCTGTTGCACCTCAAATTCCTCGCGCGTCACGAGCCGTAACCGCTGGAAGGTGTTATCAAGCACCGCCCGTACGTTTTTTTCCACATCGTGCCCAAACTCAGTAGGAACCGCTGCTCGGGCCGTAGCCGCTATTTGATCTAAGATTCGTGTCAACATGTCTTTAGTATAAGCCTTTATGGGTCTTGAGCGAAGAGGTTAAGGGGCTGGCGGTCGCGCCCAGCTTCTATATAATACCACCGTGATTACCCTAACGCGTCTTCGCCCAGTTCTCGCGCTGGCACTTGTGCTGGCGGCCCCCGCTTATGGTGAGGGGGTCAGCGGCCAGGTGTCCCTGCTCAGCAACTACGTTTGGCGCGGCATTCCCGAAACCAACAGCAATCCCGCGCTTCAGGCCTCAGTCCTGGCCGAAGGTCCGGTTGGACTCTATGCCCGGGCCTTTGCCACAACCCTCGATTACCAGGGCGCGCATGCCCGTGCCGATTTTTCGGGGGGCATCCACAATAGCACGCCCTCGGGGCTCGGGTTTGATGTGGGGGCCACCGCTTATTGTTTTACGGAGAGCCCGCTGAATTTCGAGGAGACGTATTTGCGTCTTCAGTTCGGGTCTTTGTCGGCGGGTGCCTATCACGATTGGCAGCACGGCAATACCTATCTGGAGGTCGGTTACCGCACGCGGCTTGGGAGCGGTATCCACTTCATGGCCCACGGCGGGCACACAAGCGGCGATACCGTCAGTTCCTATGACGACTATGGCCTGGGTCTCGATAAGTCCTGGGGCCTCTTCACAGCCGGGGTCTTTGTGACCACGATCGACCGCCACCCGCTCTCCGGGCTCCACGAAACGCGCGTAGCCTTGGTCTTGAGCCGAGCCTGGTGACAGCCGGCTACGCGCACCATCGTTTTATGGCAGTATCGCCTGGGTCTTGAAGGCTTTGCCGTTAATATTCTGGAAAATGATCGTATATTGTCCTGGGTTTAGATGAACCGGCTGCGTGGGTTGCAGCGTAATCCAGGCCTTTGCGCCCATTCTGGCCTTTATACCAAAGAGCCCGGGTCCGAACTTATTATAGGCATAGACATTCTGGATATGGTCCTTGGCGGCTTGCTCAAGCGCCTCCCCGCTCCAGGCCTCCACCGTTTCGCTGGGTCCGTTGATCGTAACCGCAACTATATGAGCCGGCACGGCGGGTGTTCCACCATCTAAATAAGCAAAGACCTTCAGTTGGCCGTCCGGGGACAGGGTGGCATTACTGAGGCTGAAGTGGTGTTTTCCGGCGCTTACGGGCCCACCATGAAATGGCGTAAAGATCGAGCCGCGGTAGTAATTGTAGAAGACAAGCGCGAACACGACGGCGATTATGCCAAGCCCCTTGCCCCAACCCTCCATTTCGCGACTGGTAAGCGGGGCGCTCCCTAGCCATCGAAACCAGCCCGCATCGGCCAGCCCTGGACTCCTTTTCATGAGCCAGCTGTCCACAGACCAGAGACCGGCCCCGGTAGTAAGCACGGTACAGCCCATGGCAAAGGTCGCTGACGCCATGGTCCATTCATCTATACAGGTCGCCCCCTGCCAGCCAAAGAGCAACATGAGCGAGACACTAAGCGCTATGCTCACCATCGCGTTTAACCGGGTGAGGGCGCCCACGATGAGACCGAACCCGCATACGAGCTCGACTGCGCTTACCAGCACAAGTAACCAGTAGACCAAATCCGGGTGGTGAAGAATGGCACTGACGGCGTGTCCGACGCCCAGGACCGCGCCAGGCATCCCGCCCTGGAGCTTGTTGGCCATCCAGCTGTGGGCAAGAGGGTTCAGCTTCTGGGGGGCATAGATGAAGCGGCGCGTTCCGCCGCCCCAATAGATCCATCCGATAATGAAGCGTACAGCAAGAACGGCCGCACCCATCATGCGAATGACCGCCATTCTGTCGTAGGTTTGTTCCGCTGCGTATCGGCTCATATGATGTTTGTGCTCCCCTATGATTCCATTCCCGCTGTGCGCGGGATTTATTTCGTCTTGTGAACCAGTATCGCGGTTCCCCTGGCAGACACCATGACTTAAAGCCAGCGGGTTCATTGCCCATCATGACTGGGGTCCCTGACGCCACTGGATCCTTTGCGGGTTACTGGCCGCCCTTTTATATTACGGCCCGACCACCCCGGCCAATGTCGTCTGGAGGCACACGCACGCCCTGTATTTTGCTCAGCCAGCAGGCTCCGCCCGCCGGGCGCGCGTATTGTGAGCTATCTCGAGGCTCTGGCATAGATCCCACAGCCCTCATTCACGCCCACGACCGATTTCCAGGCGGCCCTGAGTGAGACTACCGGGTCGCGCTTCAAGGGCTAGTGTCGCAAGCGGTTCGCAAGCCCCGGGGCGTCCTTCGTGATCGCCTTGCTGGTCTTGGTGTACCAGTCCTCGCGTGTCAGCGGCAGCCCCTCGAGTGACCGGGCGATTTGGAGTTGAAACACCACAAGATCGCCGATTGCAAAGGATGCCTCACACGCCGCCAAATAAAATTCCCACATGCGAGCAAATGACTCGTCCCAACGCCGCACGACCTCTGCGCGGTGGGCCTGGAAACGCTTTTGCCATTCGCGCAGCGTGTACCCATAATGAAATTTCAATATCTCTATATCGGCGAGCTTCAGGCCGACTCTCTCGATGACGGGCACTACCTCGGACAACGCCGGGTTATAGCCACCGGGAAAAATGTAGCGGCGAATCCAGGAGTTGGTGCGCCCCGGCGGACCGCTTCGCCCGATATGGTGCAGTAGGGCCAAGCCCGTGGGTGTCAGACGATCTTTGAGCGCCGTGAAAAAGGACCCGTAATGGGGGACCCCAACGTGCTCGAACATGCCTACGCTCACGACTCGATCATAGACCTCTTGATGTTCGCGATAATCTTCCACGCGAAATTGCACGCGCCCGGCAAGCCCTAGTTCGCGTGCGCGGGCTGTGGCGACGCGGTGCTGTTCGCGCGATAACGTAAGCCCCGTGACCTTGACATCCGCCTCGGAGGCTAGGTACAGGGCAAGCCCTCCCCACCCACAACCGATATCTAGCACGCGCTGGCCGGGCGTTAGCGCAAGTTTCTTGCGGATGAGCTCGCACTTGGCAGCCTGCGCCTCCTCAAGACTAATATTGGGTCGAGTGAAATACGCGCACGAGTAATGCATGTCGCGATCGAGGAATAACCGGAACAGCCCTTCGTCTAGGTCGTAGTGGTGGGCAATGTGACGGCGGCTCAAGTGGACCGGATTCGCTTGCTCCAGGCGCCGTTTTAAGCCGCCCAGCAGGGGGAGCGGGGTGTCTTCCGGGACATTGCGGAGCAGCACCTCGATCAGATTGACGAGCCCCCCAGGGGCCTCCCACGCGCCCTCCATATAGGTTCTTCCCAACTCAAGCCAAGGGTTTTTGACGAGCCGCCGGATGATGCCTCGGTCTTTGATGCACCACTCGGCTTCCGGCAAACCCTTGCCGTAGTGGTCTGTTCCTCCCTCTGGATAACAAACCGTCAGGTGGCCTACTTTTATGGTACTTGCCAAAATCCCTTCGAACATGGGCGTGTCCTCCGTCAGCTCAGTAACAACTGCACGGGCAAGCCTGCGACAGCGGCGGCCCTCCTTGCCGCGGTGCTTAACCCCTTGGTTCCCATACTACCCCAAGCCCTACAGGCTATGGTAGTCGCCAAAACGCGCCATTTTAGGTCCTTTGACCATTGACTCTGAGGCCGGTCAAGGTTAGCCTCCGCAAGCCACTGCGGGTGCCTGCGGCGGCGCCGTTTTGCCCCCAACTTCGATATCGACATGGGCGCGTGCCCCGGAGAGTCATGAGTATTGCACATATCCTTGGTTTCCCTCGCCTCGGCGCAGACCGCGAGTTCAAGAAGGCCTTAGAGGCTTATTGGAAAGGCAATTTGACCCAGGATGCCCTACGCGAGGTTGGCAAAGACCTCCGTATGCGCGCGTGGCGCGCTGAGAAAGCGGCTGGCCTGGATTTTGTGACCGTTGGCGACTTTGCCTGGTATGACCATGTATTGGAGACGAGTGCCCTTCTGGGCGTTGTGCCACCACGGTTTGATTGGACCGGGCCCGAGGTCGATCTGGACACGTTTTTCCGGATGGCACGCGGCGTGGCACCGACCGGTAAGGCCACCTATGCCTGCGAGATGACGAAGTGGTTTGATACGAATTACCATTATATCGTACCCGAGTTTCAAGAAGATCAGCGGTTTGCTATCTCCTCACCGCGTCTATTCGACGATGTCGCCGAGGCCAAGGCCGCCGGCTTCCCGGTAAAGGCCGTCCTCCTGGGGCCCTTGACCTACCTGTGGCTCGGCAAGGCCAAGGGTAAAGACTTCGACCGACTTTCCTTGCTGCCAAAGCTACTGCCCGCCTACCAAGAGATCCTAAAGAAGCTCGCGGATGCCGGCGTTGAGTGGGTCCAGATCGATGAGCCCGCACTCGTGTTGGATCTGCCTAAGGCCTGGATAGAGGCCTACCCGAAGGCCTACAAGGCATTCACGGGGATCGGCCCCAAGCTGTTGTTGACCACGTATTTCGAGAGTCTGGGCGCCAACTTGGATCTGGCGTGCCATTTGCCTACGGCGGGCCTGCATATCGATCTTGTGCGTGGCGCAGATCAACTCCATTCGGTGATGAAGGCGCTTCCCAAGGATAAGTTGCTCTCTTTAGGCGTTGTCGACGGCCGCAATATTTGGCGAGCCGATCTTGATGCTGCCTTGAAGGTGTTGCGTACCGCCAAGGGTCATGAAGGCGGCATTGCGGTCGCGACCAGCTGCTCGCTTTTGCATGTGCCGGTGGACCTTATGAGGGAACAGCGGCTCGATAGCGAGATTCGCAGCTGGCTTGCGTTCGCCACACAGAAGATGATCGAGGTCGGCCTCCTGAAGCAAGGTTTGGATAAGGGCGACAGCGCTATTGCGCAGGCGCTGGCGGAGAGCCGCCACGTGGTGCAAGATCGGGCCTCGTCACAGCGGATCCATAACGCGGCCGTCAAGACGCGGGCCGCTGATGTGCGTCCGGCCGACGCGACCCGCAAGCATCCCTTTGCGGAACGCCGAGTTGTCCAACGCGCCCATCTGGAATTGCCCCTATTCCCGACTACCACAATCGGCTCTTTCCCGCAGACGGTGGAGATTCGAACGGCCCGACGCGACTTCAAGGCCGGCCGTATCGACGCTGGGCAATATGAGGAACGGATGCGCGCGGAGATCGCCCTTGCCGTGCGCAAGCAAGAGGAGATCGGTCTAGACGTGTTGGTTCACGGCGAGGCCGAGCGCAACGACATGGTCGAATATTTTGGCGAACAGCTGCAAGGGTTCGCCTTTACCGATTATGGCTGGGTGCAGAGCTATGGCTCACGCGCAGTCAAACCCCCCATCATTTTCGGTGACGTCTCTCGACCCAAGGCTATGACCGTCGAGTGGGCAAAGTATGCTCAGTCGCTTACTAAGAAGCCCATGAAAGGCATGTTGACGGGGCCTGTTACGATTTTGCAGTGGTCCTTCGTGCGCAATGATCAGCCGCGGGCCGACACCGCGCTCCAGATCGCCTTTGCCATTCGTGACGAGGTACGTGATCTCGAGCAGGCCGGTATACGCGTCATTCAGATTGATGAACCGGCTGTGCGTGAAGGTCTCCCCTTGCGGCACGAGGACCATAAGGCGTACTTGGCCTGGGCGGTGCGCGCGTTCCGGGTATCCTCAGGTGGGGCGGCCGACGAAACGCAGATCCATACGCATATGTGTTATGCGGAATTCAACGACATTATCGAAGCCGTTGCGGAGATGGATGCGGACGTCATTACGATCGAAACGTCCCGGTCCGACATGGAACTCCTCGACGCCTTCGTGAACTTCCGTTATCCCAACGAGATCGGGCCGGGCGTCTATGATATTCACTCCCCACGCGTTCCCTCGACCGATGAGATGGTGCGGCTTATGCGCAAGGCTGAGAAGGTCTTACCGGCGCAACACTTGTGGGTCAATCCGGACTGCGGCCTAAAGACCAGGAATTGGCCGGAGACCGAAAGCGCCTTGCGAAACATGGTCGAGGCAGCGTCAGTCCTTCGGAAGGCCGAGGTCTCTGCACCATAGTAGTGCGGCCCTGGTGGGTTTGCTCCCCAGGGTGGTGCAGTTTTGTAACAAGAGGGGCGGCGGATCGCTATAAAACGCGACCGCCGCCTCTTTTTTTGTTGGCACGCTCCCTGCATTAAGCCCCAGTGCTCGTACTCGGTGCGAGCACGTCCAATTCACACGGGGGTAACATGAACGCGCTCATAATTGCGACTCTCTTCGTACCGTTGGCCCATCAGGGCCGGGGTGCGTATGGATCGCGCGGGCTCCAAGCCTTCTTTCAGGAGATCTACTTATGAAACTTGTAACCGCCATCATAAAGCCATTCAAGCTTGATGACGTTCGGGAGGTCCTGTCCGAGATCGGGGTACAGGGCATTACCGTGACAGAAGTAAAGGGCTTTGGTCGTCAAAAGGGTCACACGGAGCTCTATAGGGGCGCCGAGTATGTGGTCGACTTTTTACCCAAGGTAAAGATCGAAGTAGCCATTGATGACGACCTAGTCGAGCGCGTCATCGAGGCGATCACCAAGGCCGCGAACACGGGCAAGATCGGCGATGGCAAGATCTTTGTTTTCGATCTCGAGCAAGCGGTTCGTATCCGCACCGGCGAGTCCGGACCGGAGGCTTTATGATGAACTTGAGGGCCTTAACTGTGAAACAACTCTCTTGGGCGCGCACATTACTTCTAGCTACGCTGGTTTTTGGTCTGCCTATTACGGCCATGGCAGATACCTCATCATCGGCACCTGTCACTCAGAGCGCTACCACAAAGGTTGCGCCAGCTCCGGTCGTGGCACCAGCGCCAGCGGCGACCCCGGCTCCAACAGAGGCGATCAGCGCTGATCCGAACCCGCAGATCAATCCGGGCGACACGGCCTGGATGCTGACCTCGACGGCGCTCGTGTTGATGATGACCATACCTGGTCTCGCCTTGTACTACGGCGGCATGGTACGCAAGAAAAACGTGCTCGATACGCTTGCGCAAAGCTTCGTCGTCACGTGTCTTGTGACCGTGCTTTGGTATGTCATCGGTTACAGCTTGGCGTTTACCACCGGCAATCCGTGGATCGGCGACCTCTCTCGACTGTTCTTGCACGGGATGGGTAAGTTCACCGTGAGCGGGCTTTCGGCAGCTGTGCCGGAATCGGTTTTCATGACGTTCCAGATGACCTTTGCCATCATTACGCCAGCACTCATCGCGGGTTCGTTTGCTGAACGCATGAAATTCTCGGCGCTTATCTGGTTCATGAGCCTCTGGCTCATTCTCGTCTACTCGCCTATCGCCCATTGGGTGTGGTCGTCAGACGGCTGGCTGGCGCAGCTCGGGGCCTTAGACTTTGCGGGCGGCACCGTGGTTCATCTAAACGCTGGTGTCGCCGGTATCGTGACAGCCCTTGTGCTTGGTAAGCGCAAAGGCTACGGGAAGGAGGCCATGCCACCGCACAACCTCGTGCTCACCGTGATTGGTGCGGCCCTTCTGTGGGTCGGCTGGTTCGGCTTCAACGCTGGTAGTGCGGTATCGTCCGGAGGCCGTGCCGGCATGGCGATGGCCACCACGCAGATCGCGACTGCGGCTGCAGCACTTGCCTGGATGTTTGCCGAATGGATTGCGCGCGGTAAGCCGAGCGTGCTCGGAATGGTGTCTGGCGCGGTTGCGGGTCTAGTCGCGATCACCCCGGCTTCCGGGTTCGTCGATCCTACGGGCGCACTCATCATCGGTATTGCCGGTGGCGTGGTCTGTTTCTGGACGGCCACCTACATGAAGAACTACTTCGGCTACGATGACTCGCTTGACGCCTTCGGGGTTCACGCCATAGGCGGCGCCTTAGGGGCCATCTTGACCGGTGTATTTGCAGTCAAGGCGATCGGCGGTACGGCGGGCGTTCTTGAAGGCAACACCTATCAAATCGTCAAGCAGTTCATCGATGTCGGCGCGGTCATTGTCTACGACGCGATCCTTACCTACATCATTCTGAAGGTGGTCGATGTCATGGTGGGCCTGCGTGTAAGCGAGGAAGACGAAGTCCAAGGTCTCGACCTCAGCCAGCACGGCGAGCAAGTATACGAATAAATCCTCCTCACCCCAAAGGTGTTGCGGGCCCTCACGGGCCCGTTTTTTTGGGCCTCCCGTGAGGCCACGGCGTATCTGCCCCTAGATGTTTAGTCACCCGCAGTCGCCGATGCCGGCTATCGCTGCGCGAATCCCGAGCGTCACCGGCTAGAATCCACCCCACCTTTTGTTTGCGGATCGGCTCGCTCGACGCTCGCTGATGATCACTGCAGCTCAACGAACGGAATCCGCCGATTCGGGAGCGGCTATCCTGCGTAAAGATCACGGCTCATCGCGCGTTCCTAATAATCGAGATCCGAGACGGCTGCCATGCCCCGTTTAGACGCATTCTTTGTGTCTGCGCGCGCTGTGCGCTCTGTTATCGTCCGGCCCTATCTCTGAAGGGGTATGCCGTCAGTGGCGCGTCGAGCGCATCTTATGCACCGTGAGCGCAGGCTTAAAGTTGTTTGTCCGTTGCCGACACGTGTGCCCGATCCCTTTGGTTACCAAAACATGCCTGCCCATGCCCGCGGCACTGTCCGGCGTGCTCGATTGTGGGTCGCGATCGCGTCACGCCAGAACGCATATCGAGGAGCGAAGAGGGCCTTATAAGACGATGGGGATATTCCAAGGCGACTATCGTCATGCTAGGATTCAGTCACTCAAAAGTTTCGTACACTTTTTACAAATCTCGAATCAGTGGGAGTTCACACAATGAAGAAAGTCGTGAAGTATGTGGCCATGGCCTCGGCCCTGGCGTTGCCGGTCTTGGCCTTGGCCAACGGAAGCCCGAAGATCAAGGCGGAGATGACCGGTGCGGGCTGCTTTGCCTGTCACGCCGTCTCGCAGAAGATAGTTGGGCCAGCCTATTCCTGGGTCGCTTACACGTTTAGGCACAAGCCAGGTGCCGCCAAAGAGCTGGCGCACCGGATTATCGATGGTGGCGCTGGTCGGTGGAATCCCTGGACCGGTGGCATTCCGATGCCGCCGCATCCGGGGATGACCTTGGCTCAAGCTGAAAGGATGGCGGACTGGGTGATGGCCCAGAAGCCGGTTGCCCCGCCCAAGCCCTAAAAAGCTTGTAGTCTGTCAAGACAAGGGCCCCTTCGGGGCCCTTGTCTATTCTGTTTGCTATGGAAACGTCTAGCCGATATCTCGCCAAACCCGTACGCCGCCGGTAATGGAAAATGCCCGGCCATATCCTAAGGACCGCAACAGCTGGGCGGCATGAAGGCTGCGCTTGCCCGAGTTGCACAGGCACAGCAACACGTTCCCTTGTTGGTAGTGGTGCCTGTTGATCGTCGACAGAAAGAAACGTATGTCGTTGTCGGTGGGCTCATCGCAGTCGAGGATTTCCTGCTCTTCTTCCGTCAGCGCATGGCCCAGTAGCTTCTTGAGATCGAATAGCGGGATTGACTCGGCAGCGGGCACTGATCCCTCGAGCTCTAGCTCTGCGGGCTGGCGAATGTCGAGGAGCGTGGCGATTTTAAGTTGCACGATCTCTTTTGCCGTTTGCGGCGTGATTTCGAGCGGTAAATCCTGATCGGGCGCGGCGGCCATGTTGGTTTGCCTTTTAGGTTCCTGCTGGAGTCCCATTATAGCGTGTTCCCCGGGCGTATGAGCGACTGCCGGTCCGTCGTGCGCCCTTGCCGCATGGGAACCGCAGAGACGTGTTCCTCGGGGCGCTCACCACCGCTTGCTACTGGATTCGTGGCCTCGGGCCCGCTAGGATCGGGCCACGGTCGAGGAGCGGGTTGTGGACGAAGTCATTTTGCCGATCACAGGAGTGGTGCTCGCCGGTGGCGCGGGGCGCCGCATGGGCGGGATCGATAAGGGCTTCGCTTCGTGGTTGGGAAAGCCTCTGATCGTGTATGCGCTCGGCTTCGTGGCAGGTTTGCCCCAGATTCTGATCAGCGCGAACCGTTCGTTGTCCCGCTATCGGGCGTTTGGGTATGATGTCGTAGCCGATGAACAAGCCGATTTCTCCGGGCCGTTGATGGGCCTACATGCGACGCTGAAGCGGGCAACCCAGCCATGGTTGTTAAGTCTGCCCGTCGACGCCCCCTGTTTGCCGACCGACATCGTGGCGCGATTATGGGCGGCACGCCTACCGGATGGTATTGTCGTAGCGCGCAGCCCCCGGGGCCCTGAACCTGTTATCTGCCTCGTACCAACCGCGCTTCTGGAACACTTAGAAGATTACCTAGGCAAGGGGGGGCGGCGTGCCCAGGATTGGTTTCAGGGTTTGCCTCAGGCGTGGCTGGATTTGACGACAGCAGAGGTAGCCAACTGCAATACGCCCCAGGACTTGCGTTAGAAATTTTGGCCGCGCCCCCACCCGCGCGTCGCGGCGCCCTACAGGGGGCCGGCGGTTAAGGGGGCACTAACACCACGCTCGGACTTTAGGACAAGAGACCCGTAAACGGCAGGAATCGGACGCTATCGCCCATGGCCACTGTGATGCCAGCATCGATGTCGACCAAGCCATCGGCCCAGGTCGTCGAAGAGAGCACGCCCGAGCCTTGCCGAGGGTAGGCGCGCGCTTCTAGTTGCCCGTCCGGTCGGCGCGCCAATTGCGCGCGCACGAACTCCCGACGCCTATCGGGCCTTGGTCGGGTAAAACCTGCGGCCACCGGGAATCCCAGCAGCGGTTTCGGGGTCTCGCCTTGAAGGGCTGTTACGAACGGGCGCACAAACAGCAGGAAGGTCACGAAGCTCGAGACCGGGTTCCCCGGCAAGCCCAGGAAATGGGCTGACCCGATACGCCCGAACGCGAGCGGTTTGCCGGGCTTGATGGCTACCCGCCAAAGGGCGAGCGTCCCCTCCGCTTGCAGGGCGGCCTTCACATGATCTTCTTCGCCTACCGACACCCCACCCGTCGTCACGATGAGGTCGGCATTCAATGCTGCCTGGTGGAGGGCCGCTTTCGTTGTCTCCAGGTCGTCCCTAATGGGTCCTAGGCTCTCGACCTCGCACCCCATATGCTGAAGCAGGGCGGCCAGCATGGGCCGGTTGCTATCGTAGATTTGGCCCGTCTGCAGCGACTCGCCACCGGTCTCCCGCAACTCGTTGCCGGTGGACAATAAGGCGACTCGTACTCGCCTATGGACTCGTACGCGAGCAATACCGCAGGCGGTCGCCAGACCGATCGCCTGGGGGGTCAAGCGCTGGCCTTTTTCCAGGATGATGTCGCCGGCCCGGATGTCTTCGCCGGCCTTGCGAATGTGGGCGCCGACCTTCCAGAGGGCTGGCAAGATCAACGTATCGTCGCGCTGCTCGCATTCTTCTTGGGTGATGACGGTATCGGCGCCTAAAGGCAGGGGTGCGCCGGTAAAGATACGGGCGGCGGTGTCGGGGATCAGTGTAGTTGGCCGATCACCGGCCATGACTTTGAGGGTTATCGGCAGTTCGCGCGTGTCTGCGGCGAGGTTGCTGCTACAGAAGGCGTAACCGTCCATGGCGCTGTTGTCAAAGCCGGGCACCATCACAGACGAGCGTAGCGGTTCGGCCAACACGCGGAAGGCGCTCACAGGGAGCGCGAGTTCCTCGGTATCCGCGACCGCCACAAGCCCGGCGTGCAGTCGTGTCCAGGTGTCTTCCACCGACAGGGGCGGGGTCTTTATCTCTAGCATTACGCGGGCTCCCCGAAGCGCGGCAGCAGCTCGATGAGGTTACAAGGCTTGTGTCGTCGGTCGAGCTGGTGCTCGATAATTTTGGTCCACGCCGTATGGCAGGCGCCGGTCGAGCCTGGTAGGCAGAAGATCACGGTGCTATTGGCGAGCCCCGCCAGTGCCCGCGATTGGAGCGTCGATGTGCCGATCTCCTCATAGGAAATGGCGCGAAAGAGTTCGCCAAAACCCGCGATCTCCTTATCGAGCAAGGGCTTGATTGCCTCCGGCGTTGAATCCCGTCCGGTAAGCCCGGTGCCGCCGGTTGTGATGATCGCCTGAATGTTGGGATCGGCAATCCAGCGTGACACGATGGACCTCAGAATGTAGCGATCATCGCGCACCAGGGCCCGCTCCCCCAACCGGTGCCCGGCCTTAGTGAGGTGATCTAGCAGGGCACGTCCAGACGTGTCGTTTTCTATTGTCCGAGTATCGGAAATCGTCAGAATGGCGATGGTGATTGCAAGGAAGTCCGTCATGGGTCAAGGCATCCTGAAAAAGGTTTTCCCGGCGGTCTCCGGGATTCCAGCCCAACTTGACGCGAGAAAACTCAAGGGGCGCGATTAGTGTAAGGTATCCCGATGGGCTTGCAACCGAAAGTCGCATGCACCCATCTTAGGGCGTCTTGTCTAGGAGCGCACGCAAGACCGGGCTTGCCGGTCGGTCCGCGAGTTGGTCCCAGCTCCCCCGTTGAATCATCTGCCCTTGTTCTACCGCAATCACATCGGGACACAGGGTCTCTAGCACGAGCGGGTCGTGGTCGACTGCCAGCAAAGTAAAGCCCAGCTCCCGTTGCCAATCCTTCAATACTCCAGCGAGTTCCCGCACCAAGGGCCGATCCAGGCCAGCAAAGGGCTCATCTAACAACACGAGCGCAGGTTTGCGGCACAGCGTGCGCGCCAAGGCCACGCGCCGCGCCTGACCCCCGGACAACTCGCTTGCGCGCGCCTCCCACAGGCTACCTAGGGCCAGTCGATCGCAAACCTCTTGTATCCACGCCGACTGTTCTTGGCGCGCCACTCCGTTTAAAGCGAATAGGACGTTTTCGCCAACGGATAGGTGGGGGAATAAGCGCTCCTTTTGGGTGAGGTAGCCCACGGATCGGCGGTGTAGGGCGATAGCCGGTGGAAACCAGGTCTGCCCACCGCACTTTATATATCCGTCATCGGGAGTTTCGATACCCGCGAGGCAAGAGAGGATGGTGCTCTTGCCGCTCCCCGAGGGACCAAAAAGCGCGAGCCGCGATGAGCCGACGCTGAACTGGACCGTTACGGTGAAGCCTGAACGCGCTTTGACGATATGGCAGTCAAGCATGACGGCGTTGTCGCGAAAAGAGGTGCAGGGCCCACGGGAAGGGCAGGGCGGTCAGCAAAAACACCACCAGGAGCGGCATCACGGCACCGAGCCCGTTGTCTTGCAGATTGACCCAGAGCTGCACGGGCATGCCATGCGGGTAATAGGCGGTCACCATGATGGCGCCGAATTCCCCCAAGGCGCGTACCCACGCGAGACTTAGGGCCGTGGCAAGCCCGAGACGGGCAAGCGGCAATGTCACTCGTCTAAAGACGTCCCAGGGCTCAAGGCCTAAGAGGGCGGCGCTTTGTTCCAGCTCTCTTGGGATGCTATCGAATGCCGCAGTCGCGGCTAGCAGGTAGTAACCGAAGCTCGCGTAGACCTGAGTGGCGATAAAGGCAGTAGCGCTATTGCTAGTCGGCACCCCAAGATGGAGCAGAAAGGCACCGACCTCGGTGGTGGGCCCAAAAGCCAACACCAGCAATAGCCCCAACGCCAAAGGCGGCATAAGGACCGATAACAGCACTACTGCCTCGAAACTGAGGCGCAACGGCCGCGAGGCGGTGCGCAATGACCAAGCGAGCGGGGTGCCGACGAGGACTACGAAAATGAGCGCAATGCCGGTCAGCACGAACGACGTCGCCAGTGCCTGCCCGGCGTTGCTATTGTGCCATTGCCAACGACCAACAGGCGCGAACAGACCATAGAGCGGGTAGAGCAAAATGAGCGCCGCGCAACCAAGCGCGAGCATGCGTCCCCACCTCTTTACCACGTGCGCACTTAAGCCTCGACTGCGAGAGTGGGAATATACATAGACTGGATACCCACCCGTCCGGGGCCAGTCAGACGATTCCAAAAGAAGGATGCGGTACTCCCAAAGAGGCCGGCGCTTAGGCTTTGCGTCACGGTCTTCATACCGACCTCGGGGTCTTTATAGAGCCATCCTCCGGGTTCGAGATCGATAGACTCCCCGTCTGCGAGGGTGACCTCGAAGACGTTGCCGAAACCGTGGACCCAGACAATCCCGGCGCTCGCTTCGGCGCGAAATTGATCGACTATGATGGTGTTGCCACCGAACACCCAGTTCATGATTCCTTTCACGCGCGTAACCGAATAGGAGACCTGATCGGTTGCGGCGAGATATTGGTGCTCGCGGACATCAATCGCTTGCCCCGGCATGAGATGGATGGGGACGACCTGACCGGCGCCATCGCGACTGAATGCGACCTGCCCAGGCCCGGTGGCTGAGGTGAGCAGAATCGGCATCCCGCTGATCGCCCGTTTTAACAGACCCTTTACTGCCTTTACGCCAATACGGGTCGACGGGCTCTTCCAAAGGAGAATGTGGTGTTCGAAAAAGATCGGGGTGCTATCGAGCACGACTTGCAAGACCGGTACCAGCTCGCCCTCGATATGATAGGTGACGCCAGCAAAGGTTTCGTTACGGACAAGGGTCTTTTTGAGGGCCGGTTCTGACATGGGGGCGTCTCTCTGCGATAGTCGGAGATAGCATAGGCCCGCGATGCGCCCAAGGAAAGATGCAGCTAAATCTTAAGTGAATGTGCCCGGAGAGCGATGCCCCCGGGCACCGGCGACCTAGGGAATAAGCCCCTCACTTTTTAGGGTCTTTTGGACGGCGGGGCGTGCCCGCACGCGATCCAGGAACTCGGTTAGCCGAGGCCACTCGCCAAGATCGATCTTCACAAAATCGGCCCAACTCAAGACTGTGAAGAGATACGCATCAGGGGCTGTGAATGTGGGACCCGAGAGGTAGGGGTGCTTGGCAAAATGGTCCGACAAATAATGAAAACGTCGGCCGAGATTCTTCAGCTGTTGTTGTTTGGCTTCGGCGGAAACGTCCGGCCGAAAAAATGGCGAAAACTGCTTGTGGATCTCGGTTGCGATGAAACTCAACCACTCCATCTGGCGGTAGCGCGCGAGCGTGCCGACCTCAGCCATAAGGCGCAGGCTGGGTGCCTGGTCGCTCAAGTACTGCAGGACGACCGCTACCTCGGTGAGCAACTCACCAGGTTTAATCTCAATGGCGGGGACATAGCCCTTCGGGTTAATCTTCATAAAGTCGTCGCCGTGCTCGGTCTTGTGGCTGGCGAGATCCACGCGTTCAAGGGCACAAGGCAGTCCTGCCTCTTCGACGAGAATGTGTGCGGCGAGCGAGCACGCGCCTGGTGCGTAGTAGAGTTTCATTCAAGGTCTCCTATCCATGGTGGAGCGCCATTGTCGCTGTCCCCGCTCCGAAAATGCCATACCGCCAGCGGGTATAAAGTATGGGACTGGGTTTTCACTAAGGGCGTATGTAAAGGATCGTAAGGAAGGCGCGCATGCGCGGGTCTCTTCACGTATTCTCAGCACCATTAAAGTCTTGCGTTCGCGCAAGCCAAGCGGTTAAGCTATTTAGCATGCTAATAATTAGCCCGTTAGTTATAGGCCCACTCTTGGGCCTGGGCTGCCCTGGTCGAAGGGGGCATTGAGGGATCGAAAAGCTGTAGGGGTACCGGGGATCCGTAACGCCATGAGAGTCGATCGACGCAACTGTCCCAGGGCGGTTTTTGTGCCTGTCTCCGCCGTCCTGTGCCTGACGGTCTTAGGCGGATGTTCCATCGGGCCGCGTTACCATGCCCCGAGTCCCCCCATCGTCACGCGCTACACGGAGCGCCCGCAGCCGGCCGCGACGATAGCGCCGGGCGGGGCTGCGGGCAGCGCTCAGCATTTTCATTACGGCCTGTCGCCTAAGGTTCGTTGGTGGAGCGCATTTCATTCGCAAGCCCTTGACGATTTGATCGCGGCGGCCCTGCGTCATAATCCGAGCCTGGACATAAGTCGCGCCCGCCTGCGGCAGGCGCGCGCGGCGGTGATGGCCGACGAGGGCATCTTCTACCCCCAAGTCAATGCCAGTCTCGGGGCCGAGCGCCAAAAGACCTCCCAGTCGCTACCGGGGGCGCATCCTCCCGCTATTTATTCTCTGTACACGGGCGGATTGTCGGTCAGTTATTACCCTGACGTCTTCGGGGTCAATCGGCTTGTCTATAACTCGGCCGAGGCGCAGGCCCGTTTCCAGCGCGATCAGCTGCTGGCAGCGCAACTCGCCGTGATCGGCAATGTCGCGACTACGGCCATCCAGGTCGCCAGTTATCGAACCCAAGTGGCCGCGACCAACCAGATTATTCAAGGCGAAACGAGCTTGCTCGCTTTGACCAAGCTGCAGTATCGTGCGGGCGCCGTGCCCTACCTGTCGGTTGTGAATCAAGAAGCCCAACTGGCGACTAGCAAAGCGAGCCTGCCCGCACTCCTACAGCAGTTGGCCGTGAGCCGTTACGCGCTCGCGGTCTTGGTAGGCCAATTTCCCGCGCAGTGGCGACCGGTCCGCCTGCGGCTCGCCGACTTCTATTTGCCGCGCCATCTGCCGGTCAGCCTGCCGTCTGTGCTCGTCAAAGAACGACCGGACATCCGCGCGGCGACCGAACAACTACGCTACGCCAATGCAGAAGTCGGGATCGCCGATGCCCAGTTCTACCCGACTGTGCAATTGACGGCGGCGTTCGGCCAGGAAAGCGCGACGCCAGCGAGCTTTTTTAATAACGCGAGCAATGTCTGGAACGTGGCTGGCAGCCTCTTGGCGCCACTCTTTCATGGCGGCACCTTGCGTGCTCAACGTCGCGAGGCCCTGGCGCTGTATGCGGGCGCGCGCGCCACCTACCGGCAGACGGTGCTCGGGGCCTTTCAGCAGGTGGCCGGAGTCCTGCGCGCCTTGACCCACGACGCGCAAGCCTTGAGTGACGAACGCGATGCCTACCGCGCCGCCCGCGAGGCCTTGCACATTGCCAAGGAGAGTTATCGCGCGGGCGCCATCGACTCACTCTCGCTATTGACGACCGAGGCCCAATACAACCAAGCTCGCATCGCCTATGTCCGAGCCAAGGCGCAGCGCTACCTTGATACCGTGGCCCTCTACATGGCCATAGGCGGCGGCCAACTGCCGTCCAAGCAACTTCTGCTCGGGCCACCCAAGACTCCGGCCTCGCTTGCGCTCGATTCGATTGCTACGCCCCAAAGGAACGCGTCATGAAAAAACGTATGATTCTGGTCATTATTGTCCTGGCCGTGGTTTTCGGGGGGATTTTTGGCTGGAAGGCGTTCATAAACCATAAGATTCGCGTGATGATGGCCGCACGTGGTATGCCGGTGGTTGCAGTCTCGACGGCCACGGTTCGCAGCGTCAATTGGCGTGATCGAATTCGCAGCGTCGCAAGCCTCACGGCCACCGAAGGCGTAACGCTCACCGCGCAGCTGCCGGGCGCGGTAACCGCGATCCGTTTTCATTCCGGCCAAGCGGTACGGCGCGGATCCGTGTTGGTGCAAGTCAACGACGAGCCGCAGCGTGCCCAGCTCGCATACGATATTGCCCAGGCCCACTTGGCCTCGACGGATCTTCATCGCACGCGAATCTTGTATCACGAGAAGGCCGCGAGCCGCGCCCAGCTTGATACTGCCATTGCCACAGCTAGCAGTGCGCAGGCGCGCGTCGCGGGTGATCGCGCGGCCATTCATGAGTTGACGTTGCGCGCCCCGTTTTCCGGCGTTTTGGGAATTCGTCAGGTCAATCTCGGCCAGTACCTAGCCCCTGGCGCCCCGATTGTCGACCTTCAGTCCTACGCGGCCCTTTTTGCCAATTTTACTGTCCCGCAAGGGGATTTTCCGCGCGTCCACGTCGGTCAAGGCGTGCAGGTCTCGGTGGATGCCTATCCTCACCGGGTCTTTGTGGGGCGTATTCACGCGCTGGATGCCACCGTCGACCCGGCAACCCGCAACATCCTGATCCAAGCTGTTATATCCAATACCGACGATACTCTGCGCCCCGGCATGTTCGGGCGTGTTCGCATCTCGAGTCGACACGCGCATGCGGTGCTCGTGGTGCCGGCGAGCGCGCTGACCTACAACACCTACGGCGACACGGTCTATGTCGTGCGCCATGGTCTCATTAAAGGTCACCCCCACCTCATCGCCGATCAGCTGATTGTGACCACGGGCAGCGAGCGTCATGGCCTCATCGCCATCCGCAAGGGCCTCTCGGCGGGCGAGACGGTGGTCACGGCGGGACAGGTCAAATTGCGCAATGGCATGCCGGTCGCGATCAACAATGCCGTGCAACCGTAAGGCCATATCATGACGTTTACTGATTTCTTTATTCGTCGGCCGGTTTTGGCGACTGCTTTGAGCCTAGTGATATTCCTGCTGGGCGTGCGCGCCTACCTCGGCATGACGGTCCGTCAGTATCCCAAAATGACCAACACCACCGTGGTCGTGACCACGGCCTATCCCGGCGCCAATCCGGAAACGGTGAAGGGTTTCCTGACCACACCGCTCGAACAGGTCATCGCCTCGGCCCCGGGCATAGACTACATGACCTCGACGAGCGCGGAAGGCGTCTCGTCGATCACCGCCTACATGAAATTGAACTATAGCCCCGATGCGGCGGTTGCCAATATTCAGTCAAAGATTCAACAGGTCGTGAACCAATTGCCGACCGGCAGTCAGCTCCCCGTGATCAACGTGACAGTCGGCGATTCCATGGCGCTTATGTATATCGCCTTCTATAGCCACCACATGAGCCAGCAGCAGATTACGGACTACCTGCTACGCGTAGTCCAGCCGAGGCTCGTGGCGGTTTCCGGGGTAAGCCAAGCGCAAATCGTGCCGTCCGGTACCGGTTCGGGCAACACCTTTGCCATGCGCGTATGGCTAAACCCGATCAAGATGGCAGCCCTCCATATTCAACCCGCCCAGGTCGCCGCCGCTTTGGCGAGCAACAACTACATCTCGGCGGTCGGCCGCACCCGTAATGCCACCATAGCCCAAGTCATCAGTGCGACCACGAGCCTTTCCACGGTACAGGGTTTCCGCGACCTCATCATAGCCCATCATGGCGCCACCCTCGTGCGGTTGAAGGATGTTGCGCACGTGACGCTCGGCGCCGAAACCTACACATCAGAGGCGTTTTACGATGGGATGACCGCAGCCTACATCGGTATTCAGCCCACGCCCTCCGCCAATTCGCTAGACGTGGCGCACGGAGTGCTTAAGGCTTTAAGCCAAATCAGGCCCCAGTTCCCGCCGAGCTTACACGCTAGCATCCCCTACGACGCGAGCAGCTACATTACTGCGGCGCTCCACGAGATCCTGATCACCATTGGCATCACGCTAGTCGTTGTGATTCTTGTGATTCTGGCGTTTCTCGGCTCCTTGCGTGCCGCCATCATCCCCGCCATTGCCATTCCGCTCTCGATCGTGGGCGGTGGCTTATTGATGTGGATGATGCATTTCACGGTCAATCTCTTGACCTTGCTTGCCATCGTGCTGGCCATTGGGCTTGTCGTCGATGATGCGATCGTGGTCGTCGAGAACATTCATCGGCATATTGAGGAAGGCCGTTCGCCCATGGACGCGGCGCTCCTCTCCGGGCGCGAACTCATGACGCCGATCATCGTTATGTCGACCACGCTTGTGGCGGTGTTTGCCCCGATCGGATTTATGGGCGGCCTCACTGGGAGCCTATTTTCCGAATTCGCGTTTACGCTGGTGTCCGCGGTACTAGTCTCGATGGTCGTGGCGCTTACGCTCTCGCCCGTGTTGAGCGCGCGTGTCCTAAAACAGAACCCACCGCATGGCCTTGCACATTTTATCGATGCCCGGTTCGAGCGTCTGCGTAGCCGCTATGATCGCCTCTTGCACGGCAGTCTCAATTATTTGCCTGTAACCTTACTCTTTGCGGCGGCTATGCTCGCCAGTGTCTACTTCTTGTTTGTTTCGACGCGTCAAGAGTTGGCGCCCCAGGAGGACCAGGGCATTGTCTTCGCGGCCGGCATGGCCCCCCCGACAGCGACGCCGCATTATCTTCGCACCTATGGCTTGCAGGTTATCCATGACTTCAAGACGTTCAAGGCCTATGACAAGAGTTTCATGATCACGGGATTCTCGCCAGGTGGTGCGGGCACGAACGGCATGATGGCCGGTATGCACCTAGTGCCCTGGAACCAGCGTTCGAAGACCACGATGATGTTGCAGCCGCTCGTCCAAAAGAAGCTCTCCCATATTACAGGACTTCAGCTTGCGGTCTTCCAGAAGGCGCCGCTCCCAGGATCGGCTGGTGGTCCGCCCGTCCAGTTCGTCATTCAGTCGAGCGCCGGGTACAAAGAGATCAATGGCGTTGCCAATCATCTCGTAGGCATCGCTCAGCGTAGCGGGTTATTTGCTTATGTCGCCAAGGATTTACGTTATGACAATCCGCAGGTGGTACTCCATATTCATCGCAATATGGCAGCGGCATTGGGGCTTGATATGCAGACGATCGCCGCCAATCTGCAGCCGCTCCTAAACGGCAACTATATTAACCGCTTTGATCTGAAGGGTCGAAGTTATGAGGTTATTCCACAAATTGCCCAACGGTTCCGTGCGAACCCAGGCCTCCTGAAGAACATTTATCTGCAGGCCGCAGGCGGCCAGATGGTGCCGTTGTCGACCGTGGTCTCAATAGGGACCCAGGTGGAGCCGCAATATCTGCCACAATTCCAGCAGATGAACTCGGCCACCATCCAAGCCGTTCCGATGCCGGGCGTCACCATGGGCCAGGCGCTCTCTTATTTGCGGCTCCAGGCGCACAAGATCTTCCCGCAGGGATTTAGCATCAATTACGCAAGCGAGTCGCGCCAGTTCATGCAGGCGCGCAGCGGCCTCCTCGTAACCTTCTTTCTTGCCATTCTCTTGATTTACCTGCTCCTCGCGGCCCAGTTCGAGAGCTTCCGAGACCCCCTCATTGTGATGGTGACCGTGCCGATGTCCATTAGCGGGGCGCTCATTTTTCTGGCCATAGGTCTTGGGACGATCAATATCTATACGGAAGTGGGCCTGATCACGCTCATCGGGCTGATTACGAAGCAGGGCATTCTCATCGTGCAGTTTGCGAACGAGGCGCAAAGGCGAGAGCGGTTGAGTAAGCGGGAGGCCGTCGAAAAGGCCTCCTCTATCCGCTTGCGGCCGATTTTGATGACGACTGGGGCCATGGTAGTCGGGGTCACGCCCCTGCTGCTGGCATCAGGCCCCGGCGCTGCGGCGCGTTTCGCGCTCGGGCTTGTGATCTTCACGGGCTTAAGTTTGGGGTCGCTCTTCTCGCTCTTTGTGGTGCCGGCTATGTATATGGTCTTAGGGAAGGATCATAGCCAGGAACCCAGCGATATCGACTCCGGAAGACTGTAAGCGTCACGGCTCCCGGCCAGCAAAAGTCAGCCGAGAGGTCCGGTGGAAGGGCCTGTTAATCGGCCAAAGCGCCCTTTGACGGCTCACCTTCAAGACGACGGCTATCGACCCTCAGCGGTCGTTGAAAGCAGGTCGGGAGGGTACCCAGCCGAATGATTCGCAAAAAGCACTATCCCGGTATCCGCAAAAAGCTATGGGGAGGCGCATTGTGGTCGCCATCGTATTTTGCAGGCTCTTGCGATGGCGCACCGATTGCCACCATTCGCCAATATATCGAGCAACGACAAACGCCTGAGTAGGCTCATAGCATGGACACCTGCGGTGTCCATGCTATTCATCCTCCCCCTGAACGGGGAGGATTTCCGCGCATTCCGTTAAAGTCCGCGGGAATTGGATAGCTTGTTGAGGTTTGCGAGCGGGGGGGGCCGCGGCAAAAGTGCAGAGCGCTCTCACCCAATTGCTTGGCTGGAAAGCGCATGCTCCGCTCTTGGGTTAGCCCGTTCGGGTCCTCGAGCAGTTTGGCTACGCGCAGATGTACTGCATGCGTGGTCTCAGGAGTTGTTTTTGACGGGGGAGCTAATCGCGGTACGGTACGCCATTCTTTTCGTCAAACCGAAAAACAATCCCGAATAGGCCATCAAAACCGGGAAAAGTCCCATAGCGGGGTGGTGAAATCGAGAAAAACTCCCACAAAGAGCGTGTTGTTATGCCGACATTTACTTCCCTCCATTACGAGCGGAGCGCTGATGGTCGCGCGCACTGGTATAATGTTCACATGGGCCACGTGGCCCACAATGTATACTCGAAATGAGTGACATGGTATGAGGAAGGGACCGCTTCCACAAAACGAGGGCTACCGCCCTGTCGATCAGCAACCTCTGCAGAGGATCGTGGGGTGTCGGCAATCGCCCGCGCTCAATAACAGTCGTAAAGGGCCCAGTGTGTCGCTTCAGGCGCTCCTCGTCGAGCTGAGCGCTTTCCGCACGCGCACCCCGAAAGGAATTTTTCGTTATGTCGCCCATGAAGAGGCGAACAGGGACCAGGAGCGGTGGCGTGCTGCCGCGGTCGCGGCGCGCCAATCCCGGCCGGAATCCTCATGACTGAAGAATATACCCGGGCGGCAACGTGGCAGGACGTTATTCAGGTTGCCCGCTACCTGAACGAAGCGGGCGCTGTTTATGTGCTGGTGGGCGGCTACGCCCTGATCGCGCAAGGACTCAATAGGACATCGGAGGATATTGATATTCTCGTGCGTCCGGATGCGGATAACGGTAAGCGATCGGGGAACTACAGGCTTGCTGAATTGACGGCTTCGTTTTTGATTTTAGGAAGAGGCACTGGCAACACCATCGGTACCTGATCCGGCAGGATGGCCCCCGGCAGCAGCGCTTCCA